>Ga0164243_10004331_pt1 | contig 22292 bp, 27 predicted proteins | sample OricompcompostOP_FD_108781 | JGI IMG/M metagenome (GOLD analysis project Ga0164243, IMG submission 108781) | Organic Plus compost microbial communities from Emeryville, California, USA - Original compost - Organic plus compost (OP) | ecosystem: Engineered > Solid waste > Mixed feedstock >...
GGCGCGTCGCCCACATAGCCGCAGGCTTCATACAAACGCTTGCCGGGCAGAGTCGCCATCAAAGCAAACTCGGTGAATCCGGCACGCGCGGCTTCGGTTTCACAACGATCGAGCAGCATACGACCGAGGCCGCGGCGGGCGTGGCGTGCATCGATGAAGAAGGCGCGGATGCGAGCGGCATCGACGGCGGGGTCGAGCCAGGAATCGTCGCGGGATTCCCGAGTGTCACTGCCGAACAGGGTCTTGCGCCGGCTCCAGCCACCGCAGCCGACGATTTCGCCCGCCGCCGTCTCGATGACGAAGTAGGTCTGGTCGCGAATCAGTGCCGTATCGACGCCGAATGCGCCGAGCAGCGCAGCTTCGATCTGAGCGGGTGTGTAATCCCCGGCGCCCAGCTCGCGAATCGAGCGTGCGATCAGATCACGAAGTATGGGCTCGTCCGCGGCACTGGCTGGCCGCAATTGATATTCCACGCTCACGATGGCCTCGTCGCTCGGGCGTCGAGGTGACGCCGGAGGACGATGCTAGCAAAAGTTAAGTCGTTCCTGGCGCGGCCGCGAGCAGCGAGGACACTGTGCGCCTGGAGATACCCGCAACGGCCGGTACAGTTGCGGCCAGGGCGGCGCCGTCGGCCCGGGCCAGGGTGTTGGCATATTGCTCGGCAAACCCCTGCAGATAGGCACCGCGAGCATCCGCAGCAGCGCCATTGTCGACGTGCTGCGTGGTCTCTGCGAGGACACCACGCACATCGCCATAGGACTTGCGGATCAGCAATTGAGCTTGGTGGATATCCTGCAGCGCTTTACGCGGATCCGCTGCGTTCCACTGCGACGGCTGGATCGCCTGCTCCGCCAGGACCGTGCGGACGTGATTGAACTGGCCGGTGGGAAAGCGCCGACCGCCTCCCCGAATCGCGAGGGAGTCGCGCACCTGCGGCCAGTCGGCTTCCGCGACGCTGAACGCCAGCTCGCCCTTCGCATCGCGAGTCGCACGCACGCCCATTGGCGCCAACGCCCGATCGAGCGCCCCCACCATCGCCGACTCGGATTGCGTGGGGTCGACGGTGATGGAACTGGACTGCCGCGACCAGCGGCCGACCGCAAAACTCAACGTCTCGGCATCGCCATTGCGCAATGTTTCGAAGCTCAAGCCGCGCACGGCGAATTCCTGCGTCGCCTTGGCGTCGGCCTTGAACTTCAGATTGGCATCCAGCGTGCCGGCGCTCGCGGCCGAACGCTGCTGCCAGAACTTGTCGAACTTCTCGATGCCGGCGGCCGCGTCTCCGCTCATCAGCTGCTTGCGCAGTACACGCAACCGGGCATCGGCTTCGGCCAGGAATTGCAGCGCCTGCTGCGCGCCCGACACCTGTCGATTCAGCTGGCTGTTGTAGGTTTTCAGGCCACCGCGCAGCGTGGTCCGGGCGACCGGCTCGACCTTGCCGACCGGCGCGGGAAATTCAGTGCGCGTCAGCGAGACGCCTTCGACGGCGCCCCGCGCTGTAACCTGCCGGCCTGAATCTATGACTGAGAGTTGCATGCAAGACTGTGCCCGAAGGCGCTGTTAGATCGCGTCGAACAGCGACAGCTTGCTCACCTGGGCGTACGCCTTCTGCGTCGCCTGCACTGCCGTCGTGTAGCCGTTCAACTTCACCGCCGCGTCGCTGTAATCGAGCTGCCCGAGCGTCAGCGCCGCCTGCTTGTTCGACAGGCTGACGTTGGCGTGACTGGTCTCCAGCGTCGCCAGAATGTTCTGCGCGCCACCCAGCCCCGCGATACGGCCGCTGATGCTCTCGATGACCTCATCCAGCGAGTCCATTGCGGCAGTGATGTCGGCGCGCACGGCCGGGTCGTTCACGTTGACGCCCGGAGTCTGCAACGTCGTGAGCACGCGCTCCAACTGGTTCAACATGCCGGCCATTTCCGGCAAGGTGACGTTCGACGGCTGCGTCACGCCGGGACCCACGGCGACGCGCTGCGCTTCGGTGTTGCCGGTAAACGTATAGCGCGAGCCCACCGGTGCGGTGGCGTCGTAGGACACGGTCGGTGAAGCGACGGCCGTGCCCGAGAAAATATAGCGGCCCTCCGCGTCGGAGCTGTTCGTCACGTAGAACATGCTGTCGAGCAGCGGCTGCAGCGATTGCGCCATGGCCGAAACGTCCTCCGACGTATTCGAGCCGTCGCCCGCCCACACCAGCAGATCGCGGACGCTCAGCATGTCATCCGACATGCTGTTGAGATACACCTCGTTCTGGGTCAGGCGGCTCTGCAGGGCGGAGATGTTGTCGCGGTACTGATCCAGCGCCGCTTCCTCGCGATACAGGCGCGACATGCGCACCGTCGTCACCGGATGCTCGGACGGCAACGAGTATTTTTCGCCACTGGCCATCTTTTGCAGAATGTCCTCCAGACGGTAGGACGCCTTCTGCAAGGCCGTGTTCATGGTGGTGTGATACTGCGTGCTGGAGATGCGCATCATGAGTGAGCCCCTCGAAGATCGTCAGCCCAACAGCGCGAGCGTGCTGTCGAACAGCTCGTTGGCCACGGCGATCACTTTCATGTTGGCCTGATACATCTGCTGGTACTGCATCAGGTTGATGGCTTCTTCGTCGGTGTTGACGCCGCTGGTGGACTTCCAGCTCTCCTCCGCCTGGTTGCGCACCGTCTGCGCGGTATCCATGGCAGCCTGGTTCTGCTGACTGTCCATGCCGAGCTTCGCGACCAGCTGAGTCGACGCGTCGGACAACGTCACCACACCGAGGCCCGGCAGAGTCACCGTCGAGGAGCGCAAAGCGATCAGCGCCAACAGATTCTCGCTGTTGCCGCCGGCGGTGGCCGACGTGGAGAAAGCAAGGTCACTGCCCTGCACGCCCGGACGAATGCGGAGCATGCCGGCGGCGGTCGAGGAATCGTATTCGAACAACGGCGTGCCCGGCGTGCCGTCCGGTGCGAAGCCCGCGACCAGCTGCGCGTTGACGGCAGTGGCCAACTGCTCCGCCATGTCGCCGATCGATTCGATCATCGGCAGCAGCGTCTTGGTCTCGTAATCTTCCAGGCCGCCGAGCTCGCCGCCCAATCCCGTCTTCGGCAGGATGAACGCTTCCGAGGCGAACGCCACCTGCAGGGTCTGCGAGCCATCGGGGTTGGTGGTCGCACTCATGGTCGCGGCACGGCCACCGACGACCAGCGGCTGACCACCGCGCAATGAAATGCTGCGCGTCCCATCGGCCTGCTCCACGACTTGCAGTGCCACGAGGCCCGCCAGCTCATCGATCTTGTTGTCGCGAGCGTCGATGAGCGCCGACGGATTCACGCCGGTGCCTTGCGTGGCCGCGATCTGCTTGTTCAGCTCGGCGATGTCGTTCGACAGACCATTGATCTGCGTGATGGTGATATTGCGCTGCTGCACGATGGCCGAGCGCTGATTCGACAGCACCTGCGTGAGGCTGTTGAAGCGCTGTGCGAGCGCGTCGGCGGCAGTGATGATCTGTTGACGCAAGGGGCTCGACGTGGGATCGACGCTGGCCGCGTTCAGCGCGCCGAAGAATGCGTCGAGTCCGCTGTTGATCCCGGACGCCTCGTCGCCCATCACCTGCTCGAGCTGCGTCAGATACGGCTGCGCGGTCGTGCGCTGGCCCAACTCGGAAGCCGCGCTCCACATCTGCAGGCTCTTGTAGCCGTCGCTGAAGCGGATCAGCGCGGGCACCGCGACGCCGCTGCCGGCGCTCAACTGACCTGCCTGGTACGGTGCGAGCGACGCGAGCAGCACGCCCTGACGCGTGTAACCTGGCGTCATGACGTTGGCGACGTTCTGGCTGGTGGCCGCCAGGCCCGCCTGGGCCGCCATCGCTCCCGACAATGCGTTATAGATGATGCTCATTGCTGGAATGAAAAGCGACCCGCGCCGCTCGAAACTTAAGTGTTATTTGTTCGGCAGCAGCTGACGCACGATCACGTCGGCGATGCCGAAGGCGCGCTGCTGAGCCATCGCATCGGCGACCGCGGTATCGGCATAGTCGAGCATGTCGGTGTTGGTTTTCTTGCCGTAGATGCTGTCTTCGCCGGCAATCTCCCTGGTCGCGCTGCGCATCTGGCGCAGCATCTGCGCGATGAAGAAGCTTTCGAACTGCTCGGCCGCGTGCTGCACCTTGGCGCGATAGGCGGTGTCTTCGACGGATGGCGCGGCTGAAATGGCAGTGACGTTCACGACGATGTTCCTCAGATGACCGTGAGCTCGCCTTCGATCGCGCCGACCTGATCCAGCGCCTGCAGGATGGCCATCAGGTCATCCGGGGTTGCGCCGGTGCTGTTGACCGTATCGATGATGGCCTGGAGGCTCACGCCATCCGGCCACTGGAACATGCGGCCTTCATCCTGGGACACCGACACATCGGACTGCGGCGTGACCACCGTCCGACCCTGGCTGAGCGGATTCGGCTGACTCACCTGCGGATTCTCGCTGATGATGACTTTCAGGCCGCCGTGAGAGATCGCTGCCGAGCGCACCCGCACGCCTTCGGAAATGACCACCGTACCGGTGCGTGAGTTGAATACGACCTTGGGCAACTGCGTGCCCACGTCCACCGGCAACGATTCCAAGCCAGCGACGAACGCGACCCGCTGCGTCGGATCCATCGGCGCCATGACTTCCACGCTCGTGGCGTTGCGTGTCGTGGCAACGGCGCCGTAGCGCTTGTTGATGGCCTGTACGATATTTGTCGCGGTCTGGAAGCTGGGCAGCTTCAGGCTCAACAGCACGGTCGGACGCGTGTCGAAGTCGGTTTCGATCTCACGCTCGATCGTCGCACCGTTGGGCACGCGTCCCGAGGTCGGCGAATTCACCGTCACGCTCGAACCGCTCGCGCCCTGAGCGGCCAGACCGCCGACGACGAGGTTTCCCTGAGCGAGCGCATAAACTTCAGAATCCGCCGCGCGCAGCGGCGTCAGCAACAACAGGCCGCCGCGCAGGCTCTTCGCGTCGCCCATCGATGAAACCGTCACGTCGATCTTCTGGCCGCGACGATAGCCCGGTGGGAACACGGCACTGACCATGACGGTCGCGACGTTGCGCAGCCGCGGATCGGTGCCTTCCGGCAGCTTCACACCGAACTGCTTGAGCATGTTGGCGACGGACTGGCCCGCAAACTTCACCTGCGTGCCGTCGCCGGTGCCCTGCAGACCGACCACGAGGCCATAGCCCAGCAGCTGGTTCTCACGCACGCCCTCGACACTGACCAGCGAGCGCAACGGCTTGGTCGAGGACAGCGGCATGCTCGCCGTGGCGTGCACGCTCGAAGCGCTGACCAGCAGGGCCAGCGCCAGAGTGCGGAGGATTCGTGTCATCAACATGAACCAGGTCCTTAGAACGGCATCCACGGACTGTTGAAGAAACGTGTCAGCCAGCCCGCCTGATTGGAATCGGCCAGGCTGCCCCGACCTGAATAGGCAATGCGTGCGTTTGCTACGCGCTGTGACGAAATTCGGTTTTCGGCATCGATGTCCTCGGCGCGCACGAACCCGGACACGCGCAGGAATTCTTCGCCTTGATTCAAATACAAGCTCTTCTCGCCATGCACGCGCAGCAGACCGTTCGGCAACACCTCCTGCACGATCACTGTCAGCGCGCCCTGCAAGGCATTCTGCTGAGTGCTGGTGGCGCCGCCCTTGAAGCCGCGATCCGCCGAGATGCTGGTGTTCGCATCGATGGTGCTGTGACCGATCGTGAAGTTTGGAATGTCGACGCTGCTGCTCTTGTTGATGTTGGTATCGGCGCTTTTGCGGGCCTGCGTAGTTTCCAGCAGCACCACCGTCAGCACATCGCCCGGGCGGAACGCGCGCACGTCGGCCACCAGGGCCCACGGCCGCTCCGCGGTGAACACGCCACCTGAAGAGCCCTTCGGCAACGCGGTGAACTCCGGCACGACCGGCTCCTCGTCCGCCGGCTTCTGACGCGGCAGCACCGAGCAACCCGACAACAGCAGCGTTGCGGCGAAGAGAGCGAACAGGGTGCGCACGTTCATGATCGTTACCGGACGGCGGCCGCCAGGTACTGCAGCATGTTGTCGGCCGAGCTCAGCACCTTCGTGTTCATTTCGTAGGTGCGCTGGGCCGCGATCATGTCGACCATTTCTTCGACCACCTGCACGTTCGAGCCTTCCAGCGAGCCCTGCCGGAGCTTGCCCAGCGCGTCCTGGCCCGGCGTCCCTTCGATGGGCACGCCGCTCGCGACGGTTTCCTGATACAGGTTGTCGCCGAGCGCCAGCAGGCCGGCGGGGTTCATGAAATTCACCAGCGTGAGCTGACCGACCTGCACCGGCTCGGCCTGACCCGGCAGGTTGGCGGACACCTGGCCGTCCTCGCCGATCACGATGTTGGTGGCATTCGGGGGAATGGTCACTTCCGGCGCAATGGGCATGCCCTGCGCGGTCGTGAGCCGACCCTGGTCGTTGATGCTGAACGAGCCGGCACGCGTATACGCGAGCTCGCCGTTCGTCTGTTCAACCTGGAAGAAGCCCTGGCCTTCGATGGCCACGTCGTAGGTCTGACCGGTGGTCTGCAGATTGCCGGTCGTGAAGACCTTCTGCGTGCCGACCAGGCGCGTACCGTTGCCCAACTGCACGCCCGACGGCGACACCGTGTTGTCGTCATTGCGCGCGCCCGGCGGACGCTCGACCTGATAGAACAAATCGGCGAACACCGCGCGATCGCGCTTGAAGCCCACCGTATTCACGTTGGCGAGGTTGTTCGCGATGGCCTGCAGCTTGGCGTCCTGCGCCTGCACGCCCGTCTTGCTGATCCACATTGCTGGATTCATGGAAGCTCCAGAATAAACAGTTAGCCGCCGACCAGGCGGTTGCCGCTCTCGGCCATGCCATCGGCGGCACGATATAACTTCATCTGAATCTCGAACTCGCGCGTGAGATTCATGACAGCGATCATCTCCTCGATGGCGGACACGTTGCTGCCTTCGAGATGGCCACTGCGCACAACGACCGTTTCATCGGCCGCGAACGGCTCACCGTTGCGTGCAACGATCAAGCCCGCGGGATTCTTTGTGACTTCGGCGGGCTCGGGTTTGACCAGCCGCAAGCGATCGACCTGCTGCAGCTCCGTCATGCCCGGCACCTGAATGGAGATCACGCCGTCGCTCGCGATCTGCACCCGCGTGAACTGCGGCAGCACGATCGGGCCGCCATCGCCGAGGACCGCCCGGCCGTCGAGCGTCAGCTGACCGTCCTGATCGACGACGAAATGACCGGCACGCGTATACGCCTCGCCATCGCCGAACTGCACGGCGAAGTAGCCTTGCCCGGAGATCGCGACATCCAGATCCTGACCGGTCTGGCGCAGCACACCCGCGCGCGACGCCACCGAGTTCGCCTGCAGCTGGCTCATGTGACGAGCGTCGTAGCCATAGCCGGTGTTCACCGCCTTGCTGGTCGCCAGTTCCAGGTCGGCGCGAAAGCCGCCGGTCTCCAGATTGGCCAGATTGTTGGCGTGAATCTGCTGAGCGCGCATGCCGCGCTCGGCGCCGCTCATCAATGTGTAGATCAACGCATCCATCAGATCGCCTGCATCAGCGACTGCATCATCTCGTTCTGGGCCGCGATGACTTTGGAGTTCGCCTGATAGTTGCGCTGCGAGTTCATCAGCTGCACCAGCTGCGAGGTCATGTCGACGTTCGACTGCTCGAGCGTGCCCGGAGTCAAACCGCCGGCCATGCCGACGCCCGGCGTGGAGTACAACGGCGCACCCGAAGCGCTCGAAGTCGTCCAGGCCGTGTCGCTCACCTGGATCAGCGCGCCTTCCGCCGGGAAGGTGGCGACGGCCAGGGTACCGATCCGCTGCTTCTCGCCGTTGCTGTATTGAGCGAACACACCGCCGTCTTCGGCGAGCTGCAGGCCGAGATACGTGCCGGCCGGATAGCCGTTGCTGGCGTTGGTCGTGGTCGTCGCTTCACCCGCGGATTGCGTCGTACCGGTGTAATTCACGTTCAGGACCAGTGGCGCCGCGCCCGTCGGCGTGCCCAGCGGCAGTGACACCGCACCGGCCGGCGCAGTGAGCTGACCGTTGGTGTTGAAATCGAGCACCGTGGTCGTCGGCAGCACCGTGCCGTCAGTGGTGTAGTGCACCGTCACCTGGTTGGTGCCGGTCTTCACGAAATACTGCGTGACGCTGTGTTGAACGCCGAGCGAGTCATACACGACCGACACCATCGAACCGTTGAACGACTGCGGATCGGCGGGATCGAACGGTGCCACGGTGGGAACAGTCCAGTCCGCGGACAGGTTGCCGACGTAGTTCAGCGTCGTGCTGGCCTGCGCGGGAATCTGACCGGTCGACACTCGCAGATCGCCGAAGGCGCCCAGCGCGGTGCTGTTGGCGAGAGCCGCGTAGCCTTGCACGCGACGGCCGAAGCTGTCCGAAAGATAGCCATCTTTGTCGACCGAGAAGATGCCGACGCGCGTATAGACTTCGGCGCCCGATGTATCACGCGTGACGAAGAAGCCGCGGCCCTGCAATGAGGCATCGAGGCTGCGACCCGTCGTGAGAATGCCGCCGCCGACATCGATGCTCTGGGTCAGCGACGAGGCTTCGGTGCCCATCGCCTGAGTGCCCGCATACATCGCGGCGAAGTTGGCGCGGCTGGACTTGAAACCATACGTGCCGGCGTTGGCGATGTTGTTGCTGATCGCATCCAGCTCGGTGTTGATGGCGTTGATGCCCGACAGTGCAATGTTGAAGCTCATGGGCGCTCCTGAAGAGGAAACTTATTGGGGCCGGCCGTTGAAGGCGGTCACGGCGCTGGCACCGATGGTGCCGACGTTGCTCACCTGGAGCACCGCGCCGTGGGTCGCGGAGATACGCACGCTCTGCAAGGTGCCCTGCACTTCGATGGCAGGCGTCTCCTTGGTCGGCGTCTCCACGCGGATGGAATAAGTGCCGGGTTCGAGGCCGAGCACTTCCGGATCGATCGCGAACTCGACTTCGCCGGGCTTGTGCGTGCCCAGCTGGATCCGACGCTGCTGACCGGTGGCATCTTCCAGCACGACCGTGACCGTGCTGCTGGCGGATTCGAGATCGAAGCGCCCGCGCACCACGCTATCGTCGATGACGACTTTATCGGTCACCGCGGTCACATCCGAACCGACCTGCGCACCGAGCGCCATCACTTGCATGCTCTGGAGCATCGAGGCGCTGGCATTGGTCTGCGCCACCAGCTGCTGCATGGATTCGACTTGCGACAGCTGCGTCAGCTGGCTGACGAACTGACTCGGATCGGTGGGCTCGAGCGGGTTCTGGTTCTTGATCTGCGCGATCAGCAGCCTGGTGAACAGCTGCGTCATGTCGCCGTTGGCGGTGATCGAGTTGGCCGCGTTGGTGGCGTTCGCGCCGGAATCGACGCCGTTGGTGCCGATGGTCATGATTACTCCTCACCCAGCCGCAGCAGCGCCGTCTGCATGGACTTCAGCCGGCTCAGCACTTCGACGTTGGTCTCGAAGGCGCGCGAGGCGGCCATCATGTCGGTCATCTCGGCGACGGAATTCACATTGGGATAGAACACCACGCCTTCGGCGTTGGCGAGCGGATTGTCCGGCTCGTACGCCTCGCGCACCGGCTCGGTGCTCTGCACGACATCGAGCACCTGCACCTTCGCGCCGGCCAGCCCGGTGGCATCGATGCCCTTCTGCTCGAACACAGCGGCGAAAACCGGCTTGCGGGCGCGATACACATCGGCCTCGGAGCTGGCCGCGGTATCCGCATTGGCCAGATTGCTCGCGATGGTATTGAGCCGCACACTCTGTGCGTTCATCGCGGATCCGGCAATGTTGGCGATATCACGGAATGACATTTACTAACCCTCGATGGCCTTCGCCAGACCGCGCAACTTCATGCCGATGAAGGTCAGAGAGGTTTGGAAGTCCGAGGCATTCTGCGAGAATGCCGCCTGCTCCACGCCGAGCTCGACGGTGTTGCCGTCGGCCGAGGGGTGATTGGGCACGCGATACTTCATGTCGGGCGCTCCGATGTCGAGCGTGAGGCCGCCCTCTTCGCTCGCTGCCGTGGCGCGTGCCAGGCTCGCAGCGAAGTCGATGTCGCGGGCCTGATAGCCGGGCGTGCTCTCGTTCGCGAGATTCGACGCCAGGACTTTGGTGCGCTCGGCGCGCAGACGCAGGGCGTCGGCGTGAATGCCCAGAGCTTTGTCGAAGTTGATGGCCATGGTCGTTACTATGAAACCGTGTCACTCGTTACTGTTGTTGCTGCTGCCCGCATCCGCTGCGTGGTCGGCAAGCGCGCTCGAAAGCTCGGTCGAACGCGTCGCGCGAGAACACGTCCATCGATACGCCGAATCCATCGGCTGGGTGCAGCCCCAACTTAAGCTCAAATTGACTACAGGGAATCTCGGTGGGTGCCCCGCCGATGCGCGCATAGAAACCATCGACGTGCGACAACCGTCACGCATGCGCTTCGCGGTAACCTGTAATGGCGAGAAGCGACAGGTCGTGGTTCGAGCAACTATTGCCGCCGACGTGGTCGTAGCGGCGCACGATTTGCGAGCGGGCACGCCCATCGACGCCTCCGCATTGAAACTTGAGCGCCGCGATGTGACTGCCACCCCGGGCGCCGTCGCAAACATCGATGATGTCGCCGGCAAGAGCAGTCGACGCGCCCTGCGCACCGGACAGCTCGTCGATCGCCGCTGGTTGAACGAGAGCGTGCTGGTCAAACGCAACGCCAGGGTCACCATCATCGCGCGCAATGCAGGCGTCGAAGTGCATGTGGCCGCGGAAGCCATGCAACCGGGCCGCCGCGGCGAAATCATTTCGGTGAAGAACTCGGCGAATGGCACGGTGATACGGGCCCGCGTCATCGGACCCGACGCGGTCGAGCCGATCGAGATTCCCTCGGCTGCGACGCCATAGCCGTCAGGCCGGCGCATACGTTCCACCGCCGTCCGCCTGCAGCACTCGCTGCAGGATCTCGTGCTGATTCATGAGCAGATCGCAATTGCGCTGGTTCAGGCGCTTGCACTCTTGCACCAGTTTCTCCAGCGTCTGCCACCATTCATCGAACGCTGGGCGGGCATTGGCCGGCAGTCGGGCCGAGACCGCGGCAATCGTCACGTCGTTCTGCTTGCCCGTGAGCACCTTGGCGAGCGCGACGCGCTCGACCCGGCGCTTTTCCAACTGAGCAGTGAGCCCGGAGATGCGATCGGCGACATCGCTGATGACGGCGGCTCGATGCTTGAGGGCAGCTTCGAACTGCGCATCCAGCAACTCGCGCAGCGTGCGGTAGTCGCCGAGGTCGGCGTGCACGCCTTTGATCAGCCGGCCGAGCGCCTCACGCACTGTCATCTGCCGCTCCGGTGATAGCGCTCGATCAACGCCGCAAGCTTGCTGGGATTGAACGGCAGCTCGCCGCGCTCCAACGCCGTCTTCAAGGCCGCGACCTTCTCGTGATCGATATCGGGCATTTCGCTCATCGCCGCCATGGCGGGCTGGAGCACGCTCGACTGCAACTTCGACGGCGCACTGGTGGCGGCTGTCGCGGGCGTGCGGATTTCGGCGGCGGGGGCAATTCCCGCCACTGGCGTGGCAGCGGCGCCCGGAACGACCTTCATGTTGGAACCTCGAGACTTGGTACGCATGACTACATGTCCCTGTTGTGCAACTGGCCACGCAGCTCATCCAGAGCGGCGCTATCGGGCAGACTGGTGCTCACGCCATCCATCAGCGGCAGAGTGTCGGTCGGCGCACCAAACATCCGTGCGATGCTCTGCGCCTGGCCGCGAGTGAGAATGAGCAATTCGATGCGGCGGTTTTCGGAAGCCGTCGTGTCTTCGGCATTGATCGGTGCGGTGTCGGCCTGGCCCACCACCTGCAACACACTCTTCGCCGGCATGCCGCCCGCCAGCAGATAGCTGCGAGCCGCCATCGCGCGCTCGCTCGAGAGTGTCCAGTTCGAGAACGCGGTGTAGCTCTGATCCGCGTACTGCAGGGAATCGGTGTGACCGACGATCAACATCTGATTGTCGATCTGCTTGAACAGCGGGCCGAGGTTCTTCAACAGACGACGGAAGCGCTCGTTCGGCGCCGAGCTGCCGCGCTGGAACATGCCCTGCTTGTCCGTGTCGTGCATCAGCACGCGCAGGCCGTACGGAGTGATGATCGTGCGAACGTTGCTCGACAGGCCGACTTCCGCTCCGAGCGCCGCCAGCACCTGGGACAGCTCGATCATGTCCGCATGCGACTCGTAGTGCGCCTTCGACAGGCGCATGCCCTCGCCCGGCCCGGCCGGCTCGCGCTCGCCCGTGTTGGCGGCACGCTTGGAGAGCGTGTCGCCATCGCTCGGCAGCGGATTGCGATCGATCAGACTGCCGCGCGGGCCTCCCAGCGACACCGACACCTTGCCGCGGCCTTCGTCGATCAAGCTGCCGCCGGCCGCTTTCAACAGGTCCTGCAGGTGTTCGGCCTGGCGCGAAGCCATCAGCCACATCACCAGGAACAATGCCAGCAGCGCCAGGCAGAAGTCCGCGAACGCGACTTTCCAGGCGGCGCTGCCGTGCCCCTCCTCGCCCTGACGGCGAGAGACACGCTTGACGATGGCCTGCTGGCCTTTATCAAGCTTGTTGAGCACGCAGGTCTCCCTTCCGACGCCGCGGCGTGGCCGGCTCCTCGACTTCTTCCGGGTTGCGCAGCTTGTCGATCCAGCTCTCCAGGCGCGCGAAGCTCGGCTTGGTATTCAACTGCACCAGCCGACGGCCCGCGTCGATGGCGAGCAGCGGCGGCTTGCCGGCCACGTGCGTCACCAGCACCACCTTGACCGAGTCGAGCGCCTGGCGCTCGTCGTCGACCAGCTGCCGCATGCGATTGGAAATCGGCTCTAGCACGCCATAGCACATGAAGATGCCGATGAACGTACCGACCATCGCCGCCGCCACGGCCACCGCGACTTCACCCGTATCGGCGCCCTTGGCGACCGATTGCATGGCCATTACGATGCCGAGCACGGCGGCCAGAATGCCGAAGCCGGGCATGGCATCGCCGACCTTGCCGAGCGAGCGTGCCGGCTGCAGCATCTCCTCGTGAATCGATTCGATTTCCTGCTCCAGCACGCCTTCCAGCTCGTGCGCGCTGATCTTGCCCATGGCCATCAGGCGGAAGTTGTCGACGATGAAATGCAGCAGCTTGGGCTCGTGCAGGATCATCGGATAGCGCTTGAACAGCTCGCTCTCATGCGGCGCTTCGACGTGCGCATCGAGCGCCTTCAAGCCACCGGCAGCCGTCTGCAGCAGCTCGTACATCAGCAGCAGCAACTGACGCTGGAACTCCTGACCGTCCTTGCGACGGCCCAGCACCTGTTTCACCTGCAGCCACATCTCGCTCAGCACGTGCCGCGGATTGCCGAGGATGATGGTGCCTGCGCCGGCGCCAATGATGATGACCAGCTCCACCGGCTGCCAGATGACGCCCAAGTCTCCACCGTGCAGCATGAACCCGCCGAACACGCACAGCAGAATGGTGGCTATACCAATGAGCGACTGCATCGATCTATCCTCGCTGCTACTGCAGCAGCTCCCGTAACTTCTTCAACGCCAGCTTGTTGATCTGGCACACCCTCGCCTCGGTCAGGTCCAACACGCGGGCAATCTCTTTCAAGCTCAGATCGAACTCGTAATACAGCTGCACGATGCGCTGCTCACGATCGTTCAACCGCCGCAGCGCCTGCTCGATGCTGCGCTGGAGCAGCAGGTGCGACTCCGGCGAATGCCGGCGGTCCCCCGCCTGGTCGGTGAGCTGCTGTAACAGCTCATCGAAATTGGCCAGCTGCTCGGCGCTCTGCGCCAGCTGGTATTCCTGGTACTGCTCGACCGTGAGGCCCAGCACCTGCTGTGTTTCAGCAGCCGTCGGCTCGCGCCCCAGCTTTCTCGCCAGCTCGCGGACGCCATCACGCACTTTGTGCGTTTCCTGACGCACCGTGCGCGGACGCCAGTCCTGCCGGCGCAACTCGTCGAGAATCGCTCCTCGCACACGCACCGTGGCGTATGCGGGGAACTTCTCGTCGGGCGTGCCGTAGCGGCGCAGCGCGTCCAGCAGTCCCATCAGCCCGATCTGCTGCAAGTCCTCGCGATCGATACCGCCGCCGGTCTGCAGCTCCAGCTGCTTGACCACGCGCTTCACGAGCGGCGCGTATGTCACCAGCAGACGTTGCTCGTCGGCCGCGCTCAACGGCGCGGCGACGAACTCATCCGCTACTGCGTATCCAGCTTGCATGCTCGTGTTCAACTGCTGCCGTTATTCGACGATCAGCTTGCCGATCATCACATCGACGAACGGCCGCTCCTGCCGATCTCGTGCGTAGCGATCCGTGAAGGCCTGTCTCATCGTGGCGGTGAGCTCTTCCACCGTCATCTTGCCGGCGCGGTCCATGGTCAGCGTCGACAGCTCCTGGACCGCGACACTGCGCAGCAGCGGCAGCTGCTCGCGCGCAATGCGCTCCTGCTTCTCGGGCGTTTTGAACACCAGATCGAGCGCGAGATAGTGAGGCGCCGGCTCGCCTTCCACACCGCGCAACATCACGATGACTTTTTCCAGGCTCACATATTTGTAGACGCGATCGTCGACTGGAGGCGCTTCCTCCGGCACGGGCGCGGCTTCGGCCGATGTGATGGCGCTGCCGCCCTTCATCATCCACCAGGCGGCGCCGGCACCCACGCCGACGGCAACCACTGCCACACCGAGCAGTGCGGCTACGATTTTTCCAAAACTCATGCGCCACGCTCCTCATCCACCGCGAGCGTGAATGACTTGGGTGTTGATTCTTCGGTCGATTCCGACAGCGCACGACCCGGCGTGTCGCGCTGTGCCTGGGACTGGCGCTGTCCCTGCTGGCTGGCGCTCTGCTCGCGAGAGCTGTCCGAGACGTGCACGGAGACATCGCCGTTCTGACGATTGACCAGATCCTGACGCAGCGAATCGCCGATGCCGTGCAACTGACGCGCGACCTCTGCGTTGCTGGCGCGCAGATGCACCTGGATGTTGCCGCCTTCACGCTGAATCACGATTTCGATGGTGCCCATGGAAGGCGGATCGAGACGAATGACCGCGTGCTCGCTGCGCTGAGTGATCTGCAGTTGCAGACGATCGCCCAGTGCGGCTTCCAGCGCCGAGCGCGGCGCATTCAGCGGCTGAGCGGGCTGCGTCGGCACCGGAGCCAGCACGCCTGGCTGCTGATTGAAACCTTCGACCAGAGCCTGGGCCAGTCCGGCATTGGTCAACGACGCGAGCTGCGTCACCGGCAACGGCGACTGGGTCTCCGTTAGCACTGTGGCAGCGTTACCCTTGGCCACCATCGACAGCGCGGGCGCGTTGATCGTGAGCGCGCCAAGAGCCGATGTTTCAGGAACCGCGGCCAGCACATTCAACAATGTTTGATCTCGCGGGCCGGCCGGCTGAGTCGGCTGTGGGACCGGCACGATCGCCTGCTGATTCTGCGAGTACGGCTGCTGCGTAAAGCCCGTCGAACGCTGCGCGTACTCCAGTGGCACGGTCACTGGCTGCGTGAAGGTAATCAGCCCCGGGAAAGCGGGCTGGAGATCGGTCGTCGTCGCATCTTCGGCCACATCCTCCGACGGCGCGGCGAGCTCTGCATCGAACTTCGGCTGCTCCAGCAGCTGCGGAGTGACATTCAACGAGGCGAGCGCGTCAGTCCCGAGCGATTGACGCAGCTGCTCGCCAAAGCGAAGCGGCGCCAGCGCCAGCGCAGGTGTCGGCACCCCAGGCGCCTGACCGATCGACAGCAGCGGCAATCCGGATTGTGCCTGCGCTACTGGCGCGTCTGTGGCGATCAGAGCGTTGCCGAATGCGATCGCGGTCATGGCCGATCCTCGGCGACTTCGCCATTCATCGCGTAGGCCAGCCAACCGGCCTTGTGCTCACGCATCTGGCCGAGTCGCGTGCGCATGGCTTGCGTCTCGGCGATGCAACGTTCGCGTGCCTGCTCATGAGCGCGCTGCACGGTGGCGAGCGCCATCATCTCCTGCTGCGACCACTGCCCCCACTCGGTACGACGGATCAGCAACTCGGCGAGCTGGCGATCGACGCTTTCCAGCAGCGTCCAGTCGCCGCGCTGCGAAGCGCTCAGCAGGTTGCGGGCAATGCTCATGAGTTGTGCGTATCGATCCATGACATCAACCCAGCCGCTGCTGCATACCCTGCCAGCCGCGACGCAAAGTGGTCAGCAGCCCGGACACTTCGTCGATGATGGTCGGATCCAGGTTGATCCCGGCGCGATACAGCCGATCGGCGCAGTAGTCGTACAGCTGGCCCAGGTTCTGGCACACCTCGCCGCCGTGCTCGAAATCCAGCGCGCTCGACAGGCCGTTCAACATGTCGACGCAACGGTCCAGGCTGCGGGCCTTCAACTCGTAGCGCCGATGCTCGATGTGCGCACGGGCGCGCACCAGCTCCTCGAGCAGGCCGTCGGTCAACAGCAGCACCAGTTTCACTGGCGAGGCATGCGCGACCTGCGCACCCAGATTGACGCTGTGATAGCTGAGGTAGGCTTCTTGATTCACGGTCTGGTTTGCTCCTTGAGATCGCGCGGGGTCATGCGCCGACGCGCACCTGCGCGAACAAGCCCGACGTTTGCTCCATCTGCGCCTGCAAGGTGGCCAGTTGCGTGAACTGCTTCAGGTAGCGCTGGTAGTAGCTGTCGTACTGGGCATCGAGGCGCGTCTGACGCGCCGAAAGGTTCTTCTGCAGGATCTGCAGGCTGTTCTGACGGGCGGCGATCTGGCCGCTGCCGCTGGTGGTCCACTCGCTCAGATACTTGCTCATGCTGCCCAACATGCCAGTGGGCGCGGAGAGGCTGGCCTTGCCGAACACTTTGTCCAGCGCCGCCGGATCGGCCAGCAAGGCTTTTTCCAGTCGCGACTTGTCGAGCGACAGCTGGCCATTGCGATCGGCTTTGACGCCGAGCTCCGTCAAGCTGATGCCGTCATATTCGGCGCGCAGCAGGCTGTTGAGCTTGGTGCCCAGCGCGCGGATGCCTGCATCGGAGGCAAACACGGCGGCAGTGGAATTTTCGCCGCCTGCCTTGGTGAGCGAATCGAGCGCGGTACGCAGCGTGTTGTACGCCTTGACGAAACTCTCCACGTTGCTTGCCGTGCCGGACGCATCGTCAGTGACGGTCAGCGTCACCGGGGAGTCGGTCGGGGCCATGGCGCGAGTGAACGTGACGCTCACGCCTTCGATATTGGTGAACGTGTTCGACGCCTGCTGCATGCGGATGCCGCCCTGACCGCCGAGCCATACCACGGCATCCCGGGCGGCAGTGAGCTCGCGAGAGCTGTTGAACGCATCCTGCAACGAGCCCGGTGGCAGACCGCTTGCGTCGATGGTGATCGCGCCGCCCTCGCCCGTCTTGCTCGAGCTCAACAGCAGCTGGCTCTGACCATTGCTGGTGACGACCGACGCCACCACCTTGCCCTGGTTGTCGTTCGCCTGATTGATGGCGCGTGCGATCTCGGATTGTGAGATCGTGCCGTCGGAATCGGTGTCCGCGGCCACCAGGTTCACGTTGAACGAGCTGCCATCCGCCAGCTGCACGGTGATCGGACCACCCAGTGCCACCGGCACCGCGGGCAGATCTTCGAACACGATCTGATGCGCGGTCGCGAGCTGCTCGACGTGGAACTGATAGCTGCCGGCCTGCGCCTTCGACGTCGTGGTTGCGGTGGCAATGCCTTCGCTGTTGAAGGAAGCAGCATACTGCTTCAGACCGTTGCTCGAGGACAGCGATGTGAGCGCGGTATTGAACGTGCTCAACGCGGCGCGCAGCGTGTTCAACGCGGTCGACTTCTTCTGCGCAGCCTGCGACTGGGTCGTCAGCTGCTGCTGCATCGGCTGCGTGTACGCCGTAGCCAGCTGGGTGGCGGTGGTAACTGGATCGAGTGTGGCCATCTTCTTCGTCCTCGCAAGCGGAGTCCTTCAGTCGGTGTCTGGCGACAGAAACCGCGAGGAAATTAAGTGCTGCGTCGGAATTTGTTACTTGTTACGCCACCAGACCTGCGACGCCAGCTCGTCCTGATGCTTCTGCTCCTTCACCTTTGTGACGTGGCGCACATTCGAGTGCTCACGCTGCAGGACTTGATCCAGCGCTTCGTGCCGGCGCGCGGCGTTCGCCAGCTCGCGCTGTGACAGCGCGAGCTCAGACTCGTGCAATGACAAATCGAGCCGGTGGGTGGCGGCCATTCTTAACATAGCTTGTTTGTAACCGGCGCGATTCAGGGCCAGCACGGGCGAGCCGCCCACCGGGCCACTGCTGTGAGCCAGTTTCTCCAGCGTGGTCACATTGCGCAGAAAGCGCTCGCGCGTCGCGCGTTTCTCGGCGACAGCGGCGCTGAGCCGATCGACCTCGCGACTCTGCAGATCGACCAGTCGCCCCAGGGAACGCAGACGCTGACGTTCACTCATGCCATCAGACCTTCGAGTGCTGCGATGGTTTGCGTCAGCGGCGCCGCTTCACGCGTGCCCTGATGCAGGAATGCTTCGATCTTCGGATACAGCTCGACGGCCTTGTCGGTCGCTGGATCGGCCCCAGGCACATACGCGCCTAGCGGCAACAGATCGCGAACTTGCGCGTGCTTCGCGACCATCCCGAGCAGCGCACGCGCGGCGCGCTGATGCTGCTGAGTTGCAACAAGCGACATGCAACGGCTGACCGATTGTGAGATGTCGATGGCCGGGTAATGGCCGCGCTCGGCGAGTTGCCGGGTCAATACGATATGACCATCGAGAATGGCGCGCGCCGTGTCGACGACCGGATCCTGCTGGTCATCGCCTTCCGCGAGCACGGTGTAGATGGCGCTCATGCTGCCCTCCTCGCGCTCGCCGTTGCCGGCGGTCTCGACCAGTTGCGGCAGCAGACTGAACACAGAGGGTGGATAGCCACGAGTCGCCGGCGGCTCGCCCAGTGCCAGCGCAACTTCACGACGTGCCATCGCGTAGCGCGTCAATGAATCGACCAGCAGCAGCACGTCTTTACCCTGATCGCGAAAGTACGCGGCGATCGAATGACAGATCTCGGTGGCACGCAGCCGCATGAGCGGCGACTCATCGGCCGGAGCGACCACGACGATGGCGCGCTTCATGCCCGCTTCGCCGAGCGACAGGTCGATGAACTCCCGCACCTCACGGCCGCGCTCGCCGATCAAACCGACCACGACGACGTCGGCGACGGTCTGGCGTGTGATCAGTCCAAGCAGCACGCTCTTGCCGACGCCGCTGCCGGCCATCAAGCCGACGCGTTGTCCTTTGCCGAGGGTGAGAATGCCGTTGATGGCGCGCACGCCCACATCGAGCGCCTCCTTCACCGGTTTTTTCTTGAGCGGATTCACCCGCGGCGGCTGCATGTCGAGCACGTGCTCGCCGCCCAACCGACCGCGACCGTCCACCGGCTCTCCCAAGCCGTTGACGATTCGCCCCAGCCACGACGTGCCAATGCGCAGAACATCGCGCTCGGTCTGCGGCAACACGCGTGCGCCGGTGGCGAGCCCTTCGGGTCGCTTGAAGGGCATCAGATAGGAAACATCCTCGCGAAAGCCGACCACTTGCGCGTCGATCCAATCGCCGCTGCCGGTCTCGACGCTGCAGCGCTGCCCGGTGCTGAGCGGACAGCCGCGGCTTTCCAGCAGCAGGCCGGATGCACCGACCAGCCGACCGGTCGGTGTCGCGATCGGCACCGACTCCAGCTCCAGACCTCGTAACGCGGCGCCGATCATGCGGCCACCTGATCGTCCTGGTGCGGCAACAGCCGCTCTTCGATCTGCTCCATGCATGCGGCCAGGCGCTGACTGCAGCCCGCATCGGCTTCGCGGTGGCCCGCTTTGACGCGACACTCGCCCGGTTCGAGCTTGTCGTCCGCCCACAGATTCCAGCGCTCGGCCTGCGCCGGTTCCAGCTCGATGATGCGTTCCAGGTCCTCGGGATTCAGATAAACCGCAATCTCGTCGGCCGCCACCCGCGGCATGGTCGAGAGGGCTTCATCGACCAGCGCGAGCAGCTGCATGGGCTGCATCTGGATTTCTTTGCGAATCACCTGGCGCGCCACCTTCGCGACCAGCTCGATCACTTCCTTGCGCAGGGCCGTCTGATAATCGGCCTGAATCTGTTTCAGCTCTTCGAGCGCGGTGCTGACGGGCGCCGCCAGGCGCTCGAAGCGAGCCAGCGCTTCCTGCTTGCCGGCCTCGATGCCCTGCTGCTTGCCCTCTTCGCGACCTTCGGCCCGCCCTGTGTCCAGGCCAGTGCGCATGCCGGCTTCGTGACCTTCGCGATACCCCCGCTCCATGCCGCGCTGATAGCCATCATGCATGGCGGATGTGACTTGCGATGGCATCGTGCCCGGCCCGGACCACGCATTCGGATCCGCCAGCTGCGCGAGCGCCGTGAACCGATGTGAGCGCCAGACCCGGCTCATTCCAACACCGCCTCGGCAAACAATTGGACTTCGATCTCACCAGCGTCGGCGAGCGCCTTGACCTGCGCCATGATGTCGTTGCGCGCCTGCTCGACCCGGCTGCGTGACAACGGACCACTGCGCCGCATCGTTTCTTCGAAGCTCTGCGCCTGCCGACGCGGCATGGCGCGAATGATGGCATCGCGCACCGCGGGCTCCGCGCCCTTGAGCGCGACCGCCCACTGCTCGACCGGCACGTCTTCCATGATTCGCAGCAGCGTCGCCTCGGTCTGACGCGAAAGAATGAAGAAGTCGTACATGCTGCGCTCGATCTCGGCGACCACTTCGGCATCGTGACTGCGCAGCACTTCGACCATCTTGGCGCGGTTGTCCGGCAAGCGATTGAGAATCTCGGCGACCTGACGAACGCCGGCGACGCTGGTGCTCTGCAAGCCCAGGCTGGCAAGACAGCGCTCGACCAGCTCGTCCAGCTCGACCAGCAACTCGTGATCGACTTCGTTCAAGCGCGCCAGATTCACCAGCACCAGATCGCGAGTGCCCGCCGGCAGCGCGCCGATGACCTGGCCCGCAAGTGCCGGCGGCAGGAATGCGAGGAACACGGTCTGCATGCGCACGTGTTCCTGACTGATGCGCTCGGCCAGCCACTTGGGCGAGGCCCATTGCAGGCGCGCCAGCTTGGGACGAATGGCGTCGCCATAAATGCTGTTGAGAACGCTGTCCGCGATATCCGAGCCGAGCGCCAGATCCAGCGAGCGCTTCAGATACGAGCGAGACGCGCCGTGCACGCCGCTCTGCTGGCGATACTCATCGAAGAAACGTTGCAGCGACTGCTTGACCGCCTCGACCTTGATGCCGCTGATGCGCGACATCACCTGGGTCACTTCCAGCAGCTCGTCGCGCGACAGACAGCGAAGCACGGCCGCGGCCGGCTCCTCGCCCATGCTCAGCAACACGATGGCGGCCTGCTCCAACGGCGAAGCGGCCACTTGAGCGACTGCATTACTCGCGTCGGACATTCTTCTGCACCCACTGCTTCACGACTTCAGCGACACGCTCCGGCTCCTTGGCCGCCAGCGCGCGCAGATGATCGACCATCACATCGACCGGCGAGCCCGGCGGCGGCAGGTCGTAATCCTCCAGCAGCGGACCGACCGGGATCGGTCCCTTGCTGGCATTCGCGGTCGGCAGCGCCGTTGCCACTGCAGCGCTCGCAGTTGCGGCCGCGGGCGCCGGCGTCGCCTCGATCTGTTGAATCGTCGGCGCCGGCAGTTCCAAGCGCCGCTTGAGCATCCGCAACAGCGGTCGAACGATGAGCAGATAGGCGAACAACGCAGCCAGGGCGTAAGCCACATACACGCCCATCTCGATCATGCGATCGGGCTGCTGCCACCACACCGGCACGGGTGCCGGTTTCGGGAAGCCGAGCGAAGAAACAACCAGGCTGTCGCCGCGGGTGGTGTCGATGCCGAGGCCGCTGCGCAGGATCTTGTCGATGTTGGCCAGCTCGGCTTCGCTCCAGGCGTTGCCCGATGGCGCTGCGGCGTCGTTGAGCACGACCGCGACGCTCAACTTCTTCAGCCGGCCAGGACTGCGTTGAATCTGCGTGACGCTGCGGTCGTAGGCGAACTGTCGGGTGGCCGCGTTGCGCACCGTGCTGCTCTCTTTGGGAGCCTCGGTGTCGGCGCCAATGTCGACCGGCCGATTGCTGAGCGAGCCCGGCACGCCGAGCGCCAGCGGCTCGGTGTCCTGCTCGGCACGCGTCGTTTCGTTCGTGACTTTCGGAGTGTCGCCGTACTGCTCGTGCGTCTCCTGCAC
>Ga0164243_10004332_pt1 | contig 22289 bp, 20 predicted proteins | sample OricompcompostOP_FD_108781 | JGI IMG/M metagenome (GOLD analysis project Ga0164243, IMG submission 108781) | Organic Plus compost microbial communities from Emeryville, California, USA - Original compost - Organic plus compost (OP) | ecosystem: Engineered > Solid waste > Mixed feedstock >...
AGGACGCCAGCAGCATCGGCCGCATGGTTGTGCAGCACAACCGGCACGGCCTGGCGCAGGGCGACGCGCATGTTCGGCGCGAAGAAGTCGACGTGGAGCGGGACGCGGCTCACCGGGTCGACCTGGACCTCGCGGATGATGACCGGCTGGCTGCCGCCGTCCCACGTGAGGGTGAAGACGGTGGAGTGGCCGTTGGTGAGGAAGAACTTCTCGAATTCGCGTCGGTTGACCGAAACCGAGATGGTCTCAGAGACGACAGGTCCATAGACAACACCGGGGACAAGGCCTTCGCGTCGAAGGCGCGAGACCTTCTTGCCGTGGACTGTCCGCGGTTCGGCCCTCAGTGTCAGATCGTTCGCCATGGCGAGCGTGACTCCTACTTCCTTGCGGAGAATGGTCTCGGTGCCGGGCGGCCATATCGGGCACACCACGACTGCCGCGCCAACATGGCACGCAAGGGAGGATTCTACCATGAGTGCTCGATGAAGTCCGGCAGTTCGTGCGGCCGGACGGCAAGACATCTATGCATCACGGTCGTCACACGATCAGGCGGACGCGACGCTATGCCCGTCCGCTACCGCCCCGGAGTCCGCGCAGGGCCTCGATCACCCCTTCGGCGAGGACGTCCCCGGCGCGGCGGGCGAATGGGGAGGCCAGGGCTTCGTACGTCCCAGCGTCCCAGGCGGCGGCATCGGCGACGTACCCCGCATACCCGTTCGCATAGCCGACGATCACCGTCTCCGCGAATGGGCTCGCCCCTTCGATGGTCGCCCGGAGTGAGGTGAACAGCTCCACGGGCAGGGCCGCCAGTGCCGTGGCGTCGTCGAGCGACACAAGTGTGGCAGGGATCGGCTTCGTCTCACCGGTGTCTCCGGAACCGGCCATCTGCCAGCGCAACAGAGCACCCTGATAGCGCGTGATTGCCTGCCGGAGGGCCGGTGGGGTGGCGTTGCCCTGTGCGGCCACCATCGCCTCGCGGGCTGCCACCATCTCGGCATGAGGGTCGGCGGAGAGGTCCTCGCGGAATGTCGGCAAGGCGATCGATACGGTCCGCCGTTGCAGCGATGACTCCGTCGCGGCAATCCCGTGTGCCGAACGCAGCGCCTCACGCAAGTTCCGGACTGCGTTTGCCGCCAATCGGTCGATCTCGGCGGGTGTCGCAGCCTGCCGGACATAGCGCGTGCTGATATCGCCAGCTGAGCCGGTAAGCGAGAGGATCGTCACGCCGGCCATCTCCGGGAACGCCGAGATGGCGCGCCGGATGCCACCGCTCAGGTCGGCGGAGACGGCGCTGCTCTCCGCGCCGAGCACCGTCGGATGGCATGGCGTGTGGGCGATGATGGTCTGGATTGCCCCGTCGCCCCGCTGGGTCGCGAGAAGGCGCAGGCGACGATCTGCCGGACCTTCCGGCGCATTGCGATTGGTCCACGAGCCCGCCGCACTGGCGGTGGCGATGCTGAGGAAGACCGGTTCCAGCCTCGCGCGCGCCTGGCGGACACAGCCGGCGGCGATTGCCACGAATCGATTTCGCAGGGTTCCGTCCTCGGCATCCGGCTCGATCGGATGCAGGCGGTGGACGATTCCCTGCGGGCCGCTGTGCGTGTGCGAGGCGCAGAGGATGATCGTCGCTGGATCGAGTCCGGAAGCGGTGGCAATCCGGTCTCGCAGCTCGCGGTCAACGCCGATCACGTCGGCGGTCACGATGGTGAGCGAGCGTCCGTGCGTCTCCAGATGCAGCGCGCCAATCTGCAATGGGTCGAGGGTGCTGGTGGCGCCAGAGGTGCGGGCCATGTAGCCGCCGAGGGGGGTGCCCGTCGGGATCGGGAATGGCGCGGCCGCGCTGCCGGCAAGCCAGCCGGTCATGGGAGGGTGGCCGCGATCATGGCGAGGCGTTCCGCCGTGACCGGCTCGCCCATCGCCTTCCACACCTGGATCACCGCCCCGACGACCGGAGGGAACTGCGGTTCGGCGATGGTCGCTTCTGGCCAGGCGGTCCGGACGCGCTCGGCGAACGGCTCGCGAACGAGGCCGCGGGAGGCAAAGACACCGCCAGTGGGATAGACCACGATGGGCGTGCCCGGCGTGTGGAGCTGCCGCGCGACTCCTAGCGCGGTATCACCCAGGCGCGCGGCGCCGGTGCTGACGATCTCGGCAGCGACGGCATCCCCATCTCCGGCGATGCGTACGACATCGCGGGCAATAGCGGAGATGCGGTCGCGGCTGAACCCCTCTGCGTAGATGATGCGGATGATGTCCCGGATTCGATCGAGTCCATAGTGCTCGAGCACAAACGGCAGGAGCGCTGTCTGCGGGCCACGGAGGTCAAAGGCGCGGGCGGCGGCCTGGATCGCGTTCAGCCCGATGAACCAACCGCTTCCGTCGTCGCCCATGAGATAGCCGAGGCCCCCGGCAATCGCCTCGCGTCCGGCATCGTCCACGCCATAGCCGATCGAGCCGCCGCCCGCGATCACCACGATTCCCGGCTGTCCGGCCGAAGCCCCGGCAAGGTTCGAGACGAAATCCGCATCGACCCAGAACGCACCCGGTTCGACGGTGCAGAAGTCGTCCACCATCTGCCGGAAGATCGCCCCTGCGTTCGTCTCCCGGGGTGCGCTGGTCAGGCCGAGCCCGACCCCGGCAATGTCGGAGGGCTTGCGGCTCGCGGCCGCGAGCGCGGCGGTCGCGGCGCTGACGATTGCGTCCCGGTTCCGCGTGTAGCCATTCGGCCCGTGGAGGTGATCGCAGGGGGAGCCCGTTCCCATGCCGGCCACCCGGCCGTCCGGTGCGACCAGGATCGCCTTGGTGCTCGTCTGGCCGCCATCGATGCCGAGGATGAGGTCTCGCTGTGCCATGCTCATGGCTTCATCAGCGGGATGCGCGGGCGGTATCGCTCGATCAGGGCGGCGTTGTGCTCGTCGCCGCCGGGGACGTTCTGGCTGACGAATGCCGGGACCGGGTGCCCTTCCGCGATGAGGCGTTCGGTCGTCGCCACGACAAGCGCATTGAGCAGCGCCGCGCCGAGAATCGTCGAGGTCGCCCCGACCGTCACCTCACCGACCTGCTCGATCGCGTCGCCAGGGGGAACGTGGGTGTCGAGCACGAAATCCGCGACATCCACCAGGCGGTGGCCCGATGAGTGGCGCGAGGCCGCATCTTGATATGCCGCAGCGGAGGTGACCGCGACGATCGTTGCGCCGCGTGACCTGGCGGTCTCCGCGACCTCGATCGGCACCGGATTGATGCCGGAGGTACTGATCACGATCACGACTTCGCCGGGGTGGACCTCGTAGTTGGTGAGCAACGACGGACCGTAGCCCTCCAGCCGTTCCAGCAGCGTGGCCCGGCTCGATCCGAAAATCGTCAGGTTGATATCCAGCATCGCGTTGAAGGGCACCAACCCCCCGGCACGATAGAAGACCTCCTGCGCGAGCAGGCTGGAATGGCCGCTCCCGAAGACGTGAACGATGCCGCCATTGGCGATCGACGCGGCAAGGACTTCGGCGACATCGGCGATCCGGTCGTTCTCGTTGCCTGCCATCACGGCGATCAATTCGCGGACGGCGGAGAGGTAGTGCTGAAATTGATCGGGATGGCGTTCGGCGCCGTCCCGTTCCGTTTGGGTGGACATGGGTGGGCGATCTCCTTTCAGCAGGGCGTAGGTCAGTGGTCGGGGCCGTTGCCGGCGACGGGTGTGCTTTTTGTCGCGGCGACGAAGTGCGCGGTGATCGCCATCGGGTTCGTGATCGCGGTTCCGACGACGACGAACGCGGCGCCGATCGCCAACGCCTCGGCGACCTGCGCCGAGGTCCAGTAGCGGCCCTCCGCGAAGACCGGGATCGGGGAATGGCGGACTAACCAGCGGAGGAACCCGAAGTCCGGCCCATCGCCCGAGGCCGGGCTCTCGGCCGTGTAACCGGCGAGGGTGGTGCCGACCGCATCGACATCCGCCAGGATGGCATGGCGAAGGTCCGCTTCCGTGGCGAGATCGGCCAAGGCGACGCCGCCCAGCCGGTGGATCTCCTTCACGATTCCGGAGAGTGCCTCGCCGCCGGGACGTGGGCGGTTCGTGCCGTCCAGCGCAACGAGTTCTGCCCCGGCGGCGATGATCGCGCGGGCGGAGGCGATGGTTGGCGTAATCGTAACGGCGGAGCCGGGATGATCCTGCTTCCAGATGCCCATGACCGGCTTCGATGTCGCCTTCCGCACGGCAGCGATATCATCGGGGCCGTTGATCCGAAAGCCGACGGCGCCGCCGAGCTCGGCGGCCTGGGCGACGAGCGCCATCGTGGCCGGGCCGTGCAGGGGGTTGCCCGGGCGAGCCTGGCAGGAGACGACAATGCCTCCGGCCAGTGCCCGCACCCGGTCGTGGCGTTGGGCAGCCGGCGAAGGCGCCGGGATGGCTGCGCGATCCGACATGGGTCCTCCAAGGGGGTGGTGTCGGCACCGGGGCGCGTGAGGGTCCTGTTCGCGCATATGGCCCCGGTCGCCGGGTTGATCGACTGCCAGAATGATCGCACGAAGCGCGTGCATCCGAGCCCGGGACGCCATCGTGGGCACCTTGGGCCTGCCGCACAACCGCGATGCCGGTTTGCGTGGCTGCGCGGCCGCGATTATGGACTCCTTGCCCGCTCAACGCGGCCAATCCGGGCACCGGAGCCTGGCGCGACGCCCCCTTCCTTGACGTTGGGCACGGTGAAACGTAGCATTCTGTCCAGTTTCCAGGGTAGTCGAGGCAGCGTCGCCTTTTCCGACGGATCCATCGTGACGGTGGAATCCGGCGTATCCGGATTTCCGACCAGACATGGTGAGGGCGCAAGCACAGGGCAGGACAGACCGAGGGTAGTCGATCGGGTGTCATGTTCCGGACGAGTCGCGTTCGGAGTTGCCCCGGCGCCATCGATCCTTTCCACGGAAGGGGCAGAACGTGGGACGTTATCTCATCAGGCGAGTGCTGATCTCCATCGTCTCCTTGATCGCGATCAGCATGATCATTTATACGATTCTCTACCTCGCGCCAGGCGATCCGCTCGGGGCCCTGGCGACGAACCCGAACGTGCCGCCGGAGGTGCGGCAACGCATCCGCGAACAGTGGGGGCTCGATGATCCCCTCTACGTCCAGTATTTCAAGTGGGCGCAGGCGTATTTCATCCATTTTGACTGGGGCCAGTCGCTGACCTCCAAGGTGCCGGTGCGGGATTACGTGCTGAATCGTGTTCCGGTAACGATCAGCCTCTTCGGCACGGCCTATCTGCTCGGCCTGCTGATCGCGGTCCCGGTCGGTGTGATCTCGGCCATTCGCCAGTACTCGATCTTCGACCAGGTGGCCACGACCTTCTCGTTCATCGGGTTCAGCATCCCGACCTTCTTCTCCGGCCTGCTGCTCATCATCATCTTCAGCGTGCAGCTGAACTGGCTGCCATTCGTCTACGACTCGACGGCCACCGGCTGGACGCTTATCAAACAGTCGATCATGCCGATCGTGGTGATCGCCCTGTTCACCTCCGCGCAGCTCACCCGCTTCGTACGCGCGTCGATGCTCGAGACGATCAACCAGGACTACGTTCGCACGGCGCGGGCGAAGGGTCTGAAGGAAGGATCGGTCATCGTGCTGCACGCGATGCGCAACGCCATGATCCCGGTCGTCACCGTCGTCGCGTTGCAGCTGCCTGGCGTGGTGGGCGGCGCGGTGATCACCGAGCAGATCTTCCGCGTCCCCGGCATTGGCCGCGCGCTGATCGACGGCATCCTTTCGAAGGATGTGCCGGTGGTGATGGCCATCACCTTCGGGCTCGCCGTGCTGATCGTCGTCTTCAACATCATTGCCGACATTCTCTACGCGCTGCTCGATCCTCGCATCAAGTACTCCTGAGTGCGCCGCCGCCGGCATATCCCGGCGGCATCCGCGCGTAACCCGGTCTCGCAGGTTTCCCGCTTTCCACGATGTTTCCGGAGGATCGGCACATGGCACAAGATGCGCAGAAGACTGCGATTGCGGGGGCTCCGGCGGACGCCGGCCCCAGCCCGCTTGCCAGGCAGAGTGATGCGCGGTTGAAGCTGGACCAGGCGCGGGTGCGGCCGCAGCGGTCGCTCTGGAGCAACGCCTGGCGACAGTTCCGGCGGCACAAGCTGGCGATGGCCGGACTTGTGGTGTTCTGCGCCTTCATCCTCATCACGGCGATCGGCCCATTTGTCTATGGACGCCCGGTCAACTCACCGTTCGAGTACGACACCAGCGTCTCCCCGAGCCTCGATCACCTGATGGGTACGGACTCGATGGGGCAGGACCTGCTTGCCCGCATCCTGTACGGCGGGCGGATCTCGCTGGCGGTCGGCCTCGTCGCGGCGAGCGTGGCGATCCTGATCGGCACGCTGGTCGGCGCGATCGCCGGGTTCTTCGGCGGCTTTGCCGACGGCATCCTGATGCGCCTGACTGACCTCTTCCTCGCGTTGCCGAGTCTCCCGCTGCTGCTGCTCATCACGTTCCTCTTCGGCCAGTCGATGCGCAACTTCGGCGACCGGGTCTTCGGCTCGACAACTGTCGGCATCTTCCTCCTGATCGTGATCGTGATCGGCGGTCTTGCCTGGATGCAGACTGCGCGCCTCGTGCGGGCGAGCTTCCTCTCGGTGAAGGAGAAGGAGTTCGTGGAGGCGGCGCGCTCGATCGGCGCCAGCCAGGGCTCCCTGATCTTCAAGCAGATCCTGCCGAACGTGCTGAGCCCGATCATCGTGGCGGCGACGCTGGAGGTCGGCGCGGCGATCATCACCGAATCCTCGCTCTCCTTCCTGGGGCTCGGGTTCCCCTCCGACGTCCCGACCTGGGGGCGGATGCTCTTCGAGGCGAAGGACTACATCCAGATGAGCCCGCACGAGGCGCTCATCCCTGGCGCGATGATCTTCCTGACCGTGCTGGCGATCAACTACATGGGCGATGGCCTGCGCGACGCACTCGATCCGCGCAAGAGCAACTGATTCGATTCCACCGATACACAGAGACGGCGGCGAACCAACGTGTTCGCCGCCGTCTCTGTGTATCCAGGCCGGTTGCGTTTGTCCTGACGGGGTTTCCGGTACCCCGCCGGACCGATCCGGGGCTCGCTCCTGCGAACCCCCGCGTGCAGCGCTTCACGCCAGATGAAAGGCGCTCCCTACGTCGGGGAGCGCCTTCTGCATGCGCTGTGGGAGTGCGCTGGCTACAACGAGAGGACCCCCATGCGGGTGGCGATCGTTACCGCTTCCGTGCGGCTGGCCGCCCCGAGCTTGGTGAGCAGCGAGCTGACATGGAACTTCACCGTGTGGTCGCTGATCCCCAGTTCGTGGGCGATGGCCTTGTTCGGCAACCCTGCGGCGACCAGCCCCAGCACTTCGCGCTCGCGCGGGCTGAGGAAGCCGCCGGCCCCGGGGAGACTTGGCTGGGCGGCATTCGGACTCTCGGAGCCGGAATCGACGTGCTGGGCGGGATCATGGACGGAGAGGCCAGCAGCGGCGGCGCGAATGGCGGCTACCAGCATCTCCCCCTCGGCATGCGGCGAGAGCACGCCGCCCGCATGCCCGATGACCGAGCGGGCGAGCTCGCCGCTGGGCATCCCCAGCCATACGAGTGGCAGCGCCTCTGCCTGCGCGATCGTCACGAGGTTGGCCAACGCATCGCGGTCGAGGTCGGTCGGCTCGATGATGATCACATCGGCGTCACCAAGCCCGCGTGCGGATGGTGAGCGGCTGAACGAGCCCAGCGACTCCGGTGCGATGGATGACGGGGTGAGGGCGATGTCGGTCTGGAGGAGCGAGGCAAGTCCGGCACGCAGCGAGGGGTACGCCGCAACGATGCCCACCACCAGGCGCGCGGGCCGGGTCTGGGCGCGGGTCGGTTGGCTGGGCGCGGCGATTTCCAGATGGGGATGGGTGCGTGTCTCAAGTCGTGAAATCATGGACTCCCCTCGTCGCGGATACGGTCGGCGATGGTAGAGGTTGGGGGCGGTGCCAGCGACGCTGGGCGGGATGAAGGGGCGAGGGTCAGCAGCGGAGCCGTTCGGGGCGTTCGATGGGGGTGATCTCTGCCGTCTCCACCGCGCCGTTGCGGATGAAGGTCAGCATGGTCGGCTTGCCGATCTGCCGGCTGCCCAGCAGTTGCTGGAGATCACCGACGTCCGTCAAGGGGTGGTTGTCGTCCCCCATCATTACCAGCGTATCACCGATGGCAAGATGCCCGGTTGCCGGGCTCTCGGGCTTGACCTCCGTCACCATGAGGCCGGATTCCTGGCCGCCCAGGTGATTGCGGAGTTCGTCGGGGAGCTCGACCGGCTTGACGCCGACGCCAATCCAGCCGCACCGGACATGACCGTACCGCACGATATCGGCCACGACAGCGGAGACCTGGGCAGCCGGGATGGTCACGAACCCGCGTCCGCTGCTGAGCAGAACCCCGCTGCGGACGAGCCCCGATGTGTTGATGCCGTGGGCGGAGCCATCCGAGCCGATCAGCGGTCCGCCGGAGAAGCCGGGCAGCGGTGTCACCTCGGCGGCGATGAGCAGCGGCGCCTCGACCTTGCTGACCGGGACCGGGGCAATGGCGGTGATGCTGCCAAACGTCGCGGTGATCGAGCCGAACGGCCGGCCGACGGCGAAGACGAGATTGCCGACGCGAGACGGCGCGACACGCTCGTCGATAGGGGAGCCCGGAGTTTCGTCGATCTGGAGCACCGCAAGGTCGGTGTTGAAATCGCGCCCCAGCAGGGTTGCGGGGATCGGCGTGCCGCCGCCGATCCCGACGGTGATCTCCTCCTCCCGCTCGACCGTATGGCTGGCCGTGACGACGATGCCCCCGGATGCCCCGTTTTCGGCGCGCCAGACTGTTCCCGTGGCCGGAAGCCGGGTGCGGGCGTGGACCGAGACGACGCTCACGGCGGCGCGCTCGATGGCATCGGCGAACAGGTCGTCCAGCGGGGCAGAGGTGGGAACATCGGAGCGTGACATCGTGGATCCTTCTGGATGCAGCCGATTGCAGGGGTTCGACGTTGATACGAAGACGGCTGATTTGGCCACGACATGGGCGGTTGCACGATATCCTGTCGCCAAGGATCCATGCCAGTGTCGCGGCGAGGTGCTTGGGCGATGGTACCGCCGCGGCCCGGAGCCGGACACCACCGCGAGGGCAGGACGACCAGCTAGACATATGGACAGGTGTGATGCGGATCGCGCGTCACGCTCCATCGCGGATCGGCGCTGGCTGGTAGACTCCACAGGATTGCAGGACCGTGCCTGAACGATCTGGAGCGCACACCCTTATGCAGACCGGGATTCCGGAACCCTCAAGATCGCACCCACAACCGTCGTCTGAACTCGGTAGAGTGGCCACCGCGCCGGTGATCGAGGTCCGTGGCCTCCGCAAGACGTTCGGTTCGTTCGTTGCCCTGGAGAATCTCGATCTGACCATTCCCCGCGCCTCGGTGGGATTATTGGGCGCAAACGGCGCGGGCAAGACGACGCTGATTCGCACGCTGCTTGGCCTGATCGCTCCGGATCGGGGGACGGCGAAGGTCGTCGGCTACGACACGCAGACCCAGGGCGTCCACGTCCGCGAGCGTGTCGGCTACATGCCGGAGGCCGATGCCCTTCCCTCATCCACCACGGCGGCGGACTTCGTCGGGCACATGGCCGAGATGAGCGGCCTTCCCGCCCGGGCCGCGCGGCAGCGGGCAGCAGACGTCCTCTACCAGGTCGGACTGGAAGAGGAGCGCTACCGGCTCATCAAGGGCTTTTCAACCGGCATGCGCCAGCGCGTGAAGCTCGCCCAGGCGATCGTTCACGATCCCGAGCTCGTATTCCTCGACGAACCTACCGCCGGGATGGACCCCAGGGGGCGCGAGGAAATGCTGGAGTTGGTCGAACGCATCTATCGGACGATGGGAATCTCGGTCGTCTTCTCCTCGCACATCCTGGAAGATATCGAGCGCGTCTGCGACTACGTGGTGATACTCGACAACGGCCGCCTGATCAGTGCGCAGCCGCTTGGTGGGCTGGGTGAGATCGGTGGGGAAGTCGTCGTCGATATCGACGGCGACCGCGAGCGGTTCGTCTCCGCCATCGCAGGCCGTGGGGTCGCGGTGCGGCAGTCGGATTCCGAGCTTGGGGTCCGCGAGATCGTGATCGATGTCCATGACGAACAGGTGTATGACCTGATCCGTGATACGGCGGTCGAGCAGCGGGTGGCGTTGCGCTCACTGCGCCAGCGGTCCCGGTCGCTGGAGGACATCTACCTCGGCGATGTCGGCGCGATGCGGGAGGAAACGCATGTCGGCTAAGGCAGCGACAGCAAGCGCGCCCGGCGCCGGGGCGCCGCCCTCGGGCGTCGGGTACGGCGAGATCTTCGACCGGGGCTACCAGCACTATCGCGGTCCGCGGCTCGGGAGGCGACAGGCCTTCCGCTCGCTGGTGGGCTATTCGATCAAGCGCGCGATGGGCATCCGCAAGTCGTGGACGGCGAAGATTCTGCCCATCCTGCTCTACACGGCGGCGATCATCCCGCTGATCGTGATGATCGGCATCTCAGCGGTCGCGCCCCAGGTGGAGTTCGCGTCCTACTCGGCCTACTTCGCGGCGATCTTCACGATCGAGGGCATCTTCGTGGCGACCATCGCCCCGGAGATGGTCTGCCCCGACCGCCGGGAGCGGACGCTGCCGCTCTATTTCGCCCGCGCGATCACCCGTAGCGACTATGTCGTCGCCAAGCTGCTGGCCACCATCGTCCTGACGATGACGATGTCGTTGCTCCCGGCCGTAATCCTTTGGTTCGGCCGGCAGCTCATCGCGGACAGCCCGTGGCGTGCCATGCAGGATCATGTCGGCGACCTCGGGCGGGTCATCCTGCTGGGCATCTTGATCGCGGTCTTCCTCGGCACGACGGGCCTGATGATCTCCTCGCTGACCGACCGCAAGGGCGTGGCCGTGACGGTCATCATCATCGGCTTCCTCCTGCTGACGGTTGCGGCGCAATCGGGGTTCCAGGTCGTCGATTCGGAATGGCGGCGCTACTTCATCTTCCTGAGCATCAGCGATGTCTTCGCTGCCATCGCCGACCATCTCTTCGGCAACGTCGATAGCGACCTCGTCGACGTGGCCCATTTTCCGCTCTGGGCCTATCTCGTCTATATCGCGGTGGTGGTTGTGGTCTGCATCCTCATCATCCGCTGGCGCTACCGACCGCAGGACTAGACAGGAGCGACCTCATGCCGACTCAGACCGCGCCGGTCGCCAGCGAGACGCCGGATGCATCCTTGCACCGGCTGGCGGACGGTGTGCCCGCCTTTACGAACGGCGGGACGACGACGATCGAGCTGGACAAGGTGTCCAAGTGGTACGGCGATCTGGTCGCCGTCTCCGATGTCAGCTTCGCGATTGGAGCGGGCGTCACCGGGCTGCTCGGGCCGAACGGCGCCGGCAAGTCGACGACCCTCAAGATGATGGCCGGGCTGCTCGCCCCGTCGGCGGGGACCATCCGCATCGTCGGGGAGCCGGTGCGCGGCAGGCCCTCGGTCTACCGCCGGTTCGGGCTCGTTGCCGAGACGGAACTGATCTATCCGTTCCTCACCGGTCGGGAGTTCGTCACGCTCAACGCCCAACTCCAGAAGCTGCCGAATGTGAACCAGGCCGTGACGCGGGCGATCGATCTGGTGGACATGCAAGCGGCCGCCGATCGCAAGGTTGGCGGCTACTCGAAGGGCATGCGCCAGCGGATCAAGGTGGCCGGGGCGCTGGTCCACGATCCGGACATCATCCTGATGGACGAGCCGCTGAATGGCACCGATCCGGTCCAGCGAGCCCAGCTCATCCGCCTGATTCGCGACCTCGGGGCGTCCGGCAAGACCGTCGTCGTCTCGTCCCATGTGCTGGTGGAGGTTGAGCGGTTCGCCCAGAACATCCTCGTGATCGTGAACGGCAAGCTGGCGGCGGCGGGGGACTTCCGCGCCATTCGCGAGCGGATCGACCAGCACGACCACGAGGTCCGGATTCGCGCGTCCGACTCACGCCGCCTCGCCGCGACGCTCATCGGGCAGCCGATGGTGCGCAGCATCGCGTTCGACGCGCACGATCGCATTCTGGCGCAGACCAACGATGTCCGGGCCTTCTACCGCTTCGTGCCTGCCGCCGCCCAGCGGGCCGGGGTCCGGCTCTTCGAGGTGCAGGCGACCGACGAATCGCTGACCTCGGTCTTCTCCTACCTGGTGGAACGATAGGAGGCCCGCCAATGCACGATGTGATTCCGTCCCTTGTGGCAGCCAGGCGATGGGCTGCCTGCCGCATGGATTTCGACCGCAGAAGGATCTGCCTGTGATGCCGTTCCTCGCGATTATCCGGCTGACGTTGCGACAGTTCCTGCGCTCGAAATCGCTCCTCGTGGTCGTGGCAATCGGGTTCTTCCCCGTCATCTTCGCGCTCCTGCCCCATCTGCGTGGCGGTGAGCTGCCGATTCGTGATATCCGGCGCATCCTCGGCAACGTCATCTACCTCGGCCTCTTTGCCGGAACCTTGCTGCCATTGGCGACGCTGGTGCTCTCGACCTCCGCGCTGGGCGACGAGATCGAAGACAAGACCCTGCAATACCTGACGCTGAAGCCGGTCGGCCGCTTGCAGATCGTGGTCGCCAAGTTCATTGCCATCCTGATCGTGACCATACCGATCATCCTCGTCGGGCTGGCAACGACCTGGGCGGTCATCTCCTGGGGGAAGTTCGACGTCATGCGCGACATGCTCTGGCCGATGCTGGCCGGGGCCATCGTCGGGGTGCTGGGCTTCGGCGCGATCTTCATGTTGGTGAGTCTCTTCATTCACCGGGCGCTGCTGGTGGGCATCTTCTACGTCTTCGTCTGGGAGACGGCGCTCTCCCGCTATCTGCCCGGCATCCGCTCGTTCAGCATCCGCCACTACACGCAGTCCACCTTCGTGCGCCTGGTGGACGACCGGGCCATCCGGCTCGACGGGGTGGCGGCGCTCGATACCATCTGGATCACCATCGTGGCCATCGTCGTGGTTTGCCTCGCGCTTTCCGCCTGGCGGCTCCGTTCGATGAATCTCGAGTGATGCCGGATTCCGCCGGACTGCGCGAGCGGTCGTTCCCTGGCGATCACCCTGTCCCGAACAGAAAGGACCTCCTGCATGACGGATGAGCTTTCGCGCGACCTCGTTGCCACGGGCCACTGGCCGGCGAGCGATAAGGCGATCACCCTCGGGTTGATGGTGCCGATCAGCGAGCAGGCGGCGTTTGGTGCGACACCGCGCTTCGATGACATCGTCGAGATCGGCCTCGCCGCACGGGATGCCGGGTTCGATGCGCTCTGGTTTGCCGACCATTTCGTGCTGGGCCACGGCGGCGGGGACGATCCGTTTCGGGGCGTGTGGGAATGCTGGACGCTGATGGCCGCCGTGGCGGCGCGCGTTCCGGACCTCCAGATCGGGTCCCTCGTGGCTTGCACGGGCTATCGCAATCCCGGTGTGATTGCGAAGATGAGCGAGATGATCGACGAGGTCAGCGGGGGGCGCTTCATCCTCGGGCTTGGCGCAGGCTGGCACAAGCCGGAGTACGACCAGTTCGGGTTCCCGTTCGATCATCGCGTTTCCCGGTTCGAGGATGCGATCAGCATCATCCACCCGCTGCTCAGGCAGGGGCGCGCCGACTATCAGGGCGAGTTCTTCCAGGCTAACGAGGCCCTGAACATCCCGCGCGGTCCGCGAGCGAGTGGCCCGCCGGTCCTGATCGGCTCGAACGGTCCGCGGATGCTGAACCTGATCGCCCAGTATGCCGACGCGTGGAATACCGTCTGGCACAGCAATACCGCCAAGGCGAGGGAGCAACTCGTGACCCTCGATGCCGCCTGTGAAGCAGCGGGACGCGACCCGGGCACTCTGGTGCGGACAGCGGGTGGCAATCTTGCTCGGGAGGGCTATCTCGGAGCACGGCCGAATCCCGTGCCGAACGACGACGCGGCGCAGGCGGCCCTGATCGACGAGTTCCGCCAACTGGGGTTCTCGCACTTCATCTGTGGACTCGATCCCGCCACGCCGAAGAGCGTCGAGGCGTTCGCGCGGGTCATTGAGCTGGTTCAGCGATAGACATACCCCACGGATGGACAGAGGCGCTCTGCCCTCCGGACGAATCGATTATGGAGGAGAACACATGGGGGAACGCGGATCGGTGGCCCTCGGACATGCCTGGCCAGCGAGCGACAAGGCGATCACGCTCGGGTTCATGATGCCGATCTTCGAGGACCCGCGGACGCGAACAGCGCCGGGGTTCGAGGAGCTGGTTGGCGTCGCGCTCAAGGCTCGGGAGGTCGGCTTCGACGCGATCTGGATTGCGGACCACTTCTCAATGGGTAATGGCGGCGACGATCAGCCGTTTCTGGGAATCTGGGAATGCTGGACGCTAATGGCGGCATTGGCAGCCCGGGTGCCGGATGTGCAGATCGGGACGCTGGTCGCCTGCACCGGATTCCGCAATCCGGGCGTCATCGCCAAGATGAGCGAGATGATCGAGGAGATCAGCGGAGGCCGTCTCATCCTCGGGCTCGGCGCCGGATGGCACAAACCCGAATACGACCAGTTCGGGTTCCCGTTCGACCACCGGTTCTCGCGCTTTGAGGACGCAATCCGCATCATTGGTCCGCTCCTGCGGACGGGCGCAGCGGACTACCAGGGTGCGTTCTTCCAGGCCAACAACGCCCTGAACCTCCCACGCGGTCCTCGCGCAGGCGGGCCGCCAATCCTCGTCGGCTCGAACGGCCCGCGGATGCTGGAGGTGATCGCCGAGCACGCCGACGCGTGGAATACGGCATGGCACCGGGACACCAGCAAGATTCCCGCGCAACTGGAGGCGCTCGATGCCGCCTGCGAGGCGGCGGGCCGCGACCCGAAGACGCTGGTGCGGACCGCAGGACTCTATTTCGAGAGCGGATTCGGCACCGATGCCTCGGAGCATGGGACGAGTGAGGATGTCGAGACCGCGGCGAAACTGGTCAACGATTTCCGCGATCTCGGGTTCAGCCAGGCCATCTGCCAATCCTTTCCGGTGACCGATGAGGGCATGCAGGCGTTCGGGCGGATGATCGAGATGGTTCACGCGGACGAGGCGGGATAGGATTCGGGCGAGCACGACAGGTCATCGCACTCGGGCGGTGACCGTGGCGATGCGCGGCCAGGGCGCACCCGGAGCGGTGCGGACAGGAGCGACGATGGCTGACGTGGCGATCGGGGTGGATTTCGGCGGCACGAAGGTGCTTGCCTGCGCGGTCGATGTGAAGACGGGCAAGGTACTGGGCGAAGGCAAGACCACCACGAGCTCCACCGACGGCCCGGACGAGCTGATGAAGCGGATCTACAAGGTCTGCAAGGCCGCCGCGAAGAGCGCCTCTCTCAGTGTGAAGGATACGATTGGCATCGGGGTCGGCATTGCCGGCCAGGTGGATGCCCAACGCGGCCTGCTGGTCGGCACAGCGAACCTCAGCCGCGCCGTGGTTGATCTGCCGATGGCCGACTTGCTGACGCAGGAGTTCGGCGTGCCCGCAGCGATCCGCAACGACGTGCAGATCGCGGCGATCGGTGAGGCGCGGTTCGGCGCCGGGCGGAAGGTGGACGATTTCGTCTGCATCTTCGTCGGGACGGGCATCGGTGGGGCCATCGTCCACAACGGCGAGCTGATCCCCGGCTTCTCGGGCAATGCCGGTGAGCTCGGCCACACGATGGTCCAGGTTGGCGGACGGATTTGCGGATGCGGTGCGCGGGGGCATCTGGAGGCCTACGCCTCGCGCACGGCCATCACCAACGCCCTGATGGGGGAGCTCCGGCGCGGTCGAAAGACCATCCTGCGCGAGCTGCTTCCGGACGTCGATCCGGTCCACCCATCGCAGTCGGGCGCGATCCGCTCGGGCATCCTGAAGAAGGCGGTCGCCGCCGGTGACGATGTGACGATCGCCGTGATCGAGGAAGCAGGGCGGTATCTTGGATGCGGTATGGCCTCGATCGTGAATTTCGTCAACCCCCAGCGGATCATCCTTGGCGGCGGTGTGATCGAATCGGTCGATCTGCTCTTCGACGTGGCGGAGAAGACGACCCGGTTGGAGGCGCTGGCCAACGCCGGTGATGCCGTCGAGATCGTGCGGGCCAAGCTGGGTGACTACTCCGGCGCGGTGGGAGCGGCCGTGATCGTCGCCGAGCAGCGCGGAGCCGTCGCCTGACGACGGGTCCGCGTGCGCCTGTGGGAATCACGAGAACACGGCGGCATCCGAAAAACGCACCGGATGCCGCCGCGATCTGCTTGTTCTGGCGCCCTTTCCGCGAAGGAAACGCGGGATGGTACACTCATTCATGCCAGGATAGGTTGGACGTGCTTGTGTTGAACGATCGGGGTGTGGTCCCGATAGCACGGGCTGGGATGCGATTCTGGGTTGCAGCGGAAATGACCGGTTGTCAGGACTCGGTATGGTGACGGGGGCAGGACGGTTTCACGATGCGCCGCGACAGGACCGCCCGGCGGATGAGGTCGCGTTCTCGCATCGTGGTTTGAGCGGCAGTCGATGGACTGCCGCGAAGCATGAGATTCGGTAATGGTTGGAGGAGCGGGTATGTCCGATCAGGGTTCGGCTTTGCGTGCGTTTGGGAGCGGGGCACATTCGTCGGAAGTCGCGGCATTTGTCGATTACGAGAACATTCGCTATTCGACGATCAATTCGTTCGGGCGGGAGCCCGATCCGCTCGTGTGGCGGGACAAGGCATTGAAATACGGTCTGATGTCGGTGGCAAAGGCCTATGCCGACTTCGATCAGCATCCGGCCCAGGCCCGCACGCGGCTCGATGTTGCGGGCTTCGAGGCCCAGCATTACCCGGCCAAACGAACCTCCGACTCCCATGGGCGGGAGAAGATCGCGTCGCGGTCGGACCTCAACCTGGTGGTGGATATCATCAACACGGCGCTGGTCCGCCCGGATATCGAGACGTTCCTACTCTTCTCGGGGGACAAGGATTTCATTCGCCTGGTGACGACCCTTCGCAACCGGCTCGGCAAGCGGGTCATCATCTGCGGCGTGCCGGGATCGGTCAGCCCGGATCTGGTCGCCGCCGCCGGGGAGGAAGACCCGATCGAGATGGCGCAATCGGCCGATGTCGATATTGCCGTGATCCAGGCGATCGATGCCTACATCAAGCAGCTGCACGAGGGCTTCGTGCCCACCCAGAGCCATATGAGCCGCACGCTCTGGCGATTCCTCGACCGCGATCTGCTCCACTCCGAGCACATTGAGGCGAAGGTGATGGAGTTCCTGCGCAAGGGGGTGCTCACCAAGCGGCAGACCATCAACGGCCAGGGCCAGGAACTGGTCACGACCGAGCTCAACGTCACGCATCCCCTCGTCCTTCGGGCGCTTCCGGCCCTGGCGAACGGGGATGATGCTGCCTCGCCGGAGGATGATGACTGGTCAGGCGATGGGGCACACGAGGACGAGGAGGCCGGCGTGTCCAGCGGATCGCTGTCGGCGCGGCGCGGAACATCAACCGGGCAGGGCAACTATGCCCGGCGCTTCTCGAATGGCGCGGGATCGCTGCGAGGGCGATCCCACTACACGCCGCCCAGCCGGGCCGCGGTGGCGGTCGCCGACGAGTAGGCCGCACGAGACAGCTGATCATCGCACGAACGTGCCGCGTCCGGGACAGACCGGACGCGGCACGTTGTTGGGGTCCGGACCAATCGCGACATCGTCCGGGGATCGGGGAAAACCGTTCCGGGCGTCGCTTTAGCGCGTGATCACCCAGAGGGAAAGCGCTCCGCCGACGATGATCACGAAGAGGAGCGGGAAGAGCTGCCCGGCGACAGAGGCCGGGTTGAACCCGATCGAGTAGATCCCTGATTCCTGGCGAAACCGGTCGAGCAGCTTGTTCATACCTGTCGGCTCCTTTGGATCATTCGTGCATCAGCAGACGGCCCCGGCGGGCCGACGTTGCGATCATCTGCCTGTAGAGCTAGTGTACCCGAGCGCGCATCGGTTCAGGAGGGCGCGTTCGCCAGATCGTGCTTCTCTATCTCCGGTGCCGGTGCGCTGCTGCCCGGGGCTGGCAGCCGTCGCATCGCGGGGAAGAGGATCACATCGCGCACGGTTGCCTGATCGGCCAGCAGCATGGTCAGGCGATCGATGCCCATGCCGACGCCGCCAGTCGGCGGCATGCCGTACATGAGGGCGTTGATGTAGTCCTCGTCGATCGGCATCGCCTCTTCGTCGCCGGCGTCCCGGTCGGCCTGCTGCTCGACGAAGCGGGCGAGCTGGTCCATCGGGTCGTTGAGCTCGGTGAAGGCGTTTCCAATCTCGCCGCCCCCGATGTAGGGCTGGAAGCGCTCGACGTGCGTCGGGTCATCCAGCTTCCGCTTGGCGAGCGGAGAGAGCTCCACCGGGTAGTCCGTGAGGAAGATCGGCTGGATCTGGTAGGGGCGGACGAACTGCTTCAGCAGCTCGTCGACGATGCGGGGCCAGACGGTGCCGGCTTCGACATCGGCGCCCTTCTCGCGGGCGGCCTTCAGCAGGCTCTCCTGATCCGGGTACTGGGTGTAGTCGATGCTGCAACCCTCGATGATCGCCTCACGCAGCGTCTTGCGCGGCCAGGGCGGCGTGACATCGATCTCGTTGCCCTGGAACGTGAAGGTGCTGCCGCCGTGAACGGCCTTCACAGTGTAGGCCACCATCTGCTCCACGAAGGTCATCATCTGCTCATAGTCGGAGTAGGCCTCGTAGAACTCCAGCATGGTGAATTCCGGCGAGTGGTTCTTGTCGATCCCCTCGTTGCGGAAGTCCTTGGCGATCTCGTAGACGCGCTCGAATCCTCCCACCAGCAGGCGCTTCAGGTAGAGCTCGTCGGCGATGCGCAGGTAGAAGGTCTGGTCCAGCGCGTTGTGATGCGTCGTGAAGGGCCGGGCCGCCGCACCGCCGTAGAGCGGCTGGAGCGTCGGTGTTTCGACCTCGATATAGCCGTGGCTGTCGAGGAAGGCCCGCAGGGCCGTGACGGTTCGTGCCCGGATCTCGAAGACGCGCCGGACCTCGGCGTTGGCGATCAGGTCGACATAGCGCTGGCGATAGCGTGTTTCCACATCCTGCAAGCCATGCCACTTCTCGGGCGGGGCGTTCAGGGCCTTGGACAGCATGCCAATCGCCGTGACGCGAAGGGAGACCTCGCCAGTCCTCGTACGGAACAGCTGCCCGGCAGCTTGCACGAAGTCGCCCAGGTCATAGAGCTTCAGAATGTCGGTATACGCCTCATCACCCACGAGGTCCTTGCGGATGTAGAGCTGGAGCTCGCCGAACCCGTCCCGGATGTGGGCGAAGACCGTCTTGCCCATGTGGCGAAAGCTCACGATCCGCCCCGCCAGCGTCAGCGCTTCTGCCGTGGCGTCGCCGTCGAGCGCACCATCGGCTTCGGCCTTGTTGAAGAGGGCAATGGCTTCGGCCGTGGTGTGGGTGCGGGTGGCGCGGGTCGGGTAGGGCTCCGTCCCCCGTTCCCGGAAGATCTCGGCCTTCTGCCGCCGTATTTCCTGAAGGTCGCTCAAGTCCATGCTGGTGGTGTCTCCGATGGGAACTCATGGCGCGGTGGCCGGTCGCTGGCGAAAAGCGATGCCGCAGTCCGGATGCCTCCACGCAAACGCGGCAGCCCGGTCGAACCGGGCTGCCGCGCTGCCGTTCGTCCGGGGCGCTCTCGACGGCCCCGGCGCGTTCGATGGCCCTAGTTTACCGCGATCACGGTGTAGGCGGCGTCGCCCGACGGAGTGGTGACGGCGATGGTGTCGCCAGGTTTCGCGCCCATGAGTTTTCGTCCTACCGGCGAGTCGGAGGAGATGCGTTCTTCCGACAGGAAGACCTCGATCGGGTTCACCAGCGTCCAGGTGATCTCCTCGCCGTCGTTGGCGCGCACGGTGACGGTCGAGCCGATGCCGATTGCGTCGCCGCTCCCCGTGTCCACGACGTCATAGGTGTCGAGCACCGCCTGAATCTCATCGATGCGCTGCTGCGCGCGGGCGAGCTCGTCCTTGCTTTCCTCCCACTCGCTGTTGTCGGTGAGGTCGCCGTCCTCGGCCGATGCCTGCACGATCTGCTGAAGCTCCGGAAGACGCTCGTCGGTCAACTCGCGGAGTTCGTCGCGCAGCTTCGCCGCACCGGCGGCTGTGATCTTCATGCTGGAATGTGCGGTCATGGAGTCCTCCTCGACAAACGATATACCGGCTCGTCACTGAGCAGTCGGCGACCCCCTCGCACGAGTTGTTCCAGTTGTCGCGACTTGTGGAGGACATTGTAGCGGCCCTGACAAGGCCCGGTCCGGGATGTATCTCTCCAGATGGAAACCGAGAAAACGGTGTCACCGGGGCATGGATCGGCCTCCGCTGGCGACGACGTGGCCGGGCCGGCGGAGGCCCTCTATGGCGATCTGCCTGGCCGGAACGCGACAGGCGTGCCCGAACCGCCTATCGGATGGACGCCAATGCAATCGAGTTTGTGACGATAGGTCACAGTCGCGGTTTTGCGTTGCGATCTGCGGTGAATGGGATGGTTTGCATTCGGTTCTTATGTACGTACACTCCGTTCATGCCGCATGGCTGGTCGGCATGTCGCTCCTCCCCGCACCTGGAGCTCCCCCGCGAACGCACATTTCAGGACCTGGGGTCCGGAGGAGGGAATATGGCTTTCCGGCGCATGCATCGACGTGCTGCGGGGGATGGATATCGGGGTTCGGCATGGCGCCAGGCGCCGTCCGTTGCGGTGCGGATGCTGGCCGCGCTCGCACTCGTCGCCATGATGGGCGTTGGGCTTCTTCACAGCGGCGCTCAACCGGTCGCCGCGGGCCAGGCCGGCACCATCGTGACCGATGGCGCGCCGCTCTATGTCCATCTCTACGACCATACCGTTCTCGACTGGATTCCCTCCGGCGCCCGCGTGGACATCATGTGGCAGCAGGATGGGATGACCGAGATCCTCTACAACGGCCAGGACGGCTGGGTGTGGGATGCCGATATCGCCGTGGATGGCGGCGGTGGCGTCGGTGGCTACACCGGAGAGGTGGAGACGACCTCGTCATCCAGCGGTGGCGAGCACTGGATCGACGTCGATCGCAATACCGGACAGGTGACGCTCTTCATCGGTGATGAGGTCTACGCGGTCTACTGGGGCTCGCTCAGCTACGACACGTCGGATGGCGGCTTCTATACCACGGCATCCGGGACCTACTACGTCTATAGCTTGTACGCGCCGCTCTCCTACACCCCGTTCGCTGACAACTACATCACCGACTGGGTCGGATTCGACCCGGACCGGCGCAACGGATTCCATTCCTGGACTCGGGATGCGACCGGCGCGGTGATTCCGGGCGGATCGGGTGCGACGGCCGGGTGCGTCGCGCTGGAGCCCTCGGCGGCGGATGCGGTCTATGCCTTCTCCTACATCGGGATGCGGGTCGAGGTCCACAACTGATCGAACAGCACGGACAGGCAGGGCGCCCAGGGATATATCCCTGGGCGCCCGGAGCCCCGGAACGGAGGGGAGGAGTGCGATGAATACGCAGCGGTTGCCCGGAATCGCGCCGTCGCGCCCGCGTTCCGGGTCGCGGCCCGCTCGCGCCGCCGGCCAAAGCCAGAGGCGGCGGAGCGGTGGCACACGACGACGCATTGCCCTCGCGGGCGCCGGGTTGGTCGTGGGAGCCCTCGTGGTGTTGATGGTGGCGGCCAGCGGGCAGTGGGGGCTTCCCGACGTCTGGGCAGGGGCGGGGCTCCCGTTCTCCGGTCAGCCGGGCAGGGCGGACGCTCCATGGACCGCCGAGGTGGCCACCGACGCCTTGAACGTCCGCGATAGCGCCTCCCTGGATGCGGCAGTGATCGCGACACTGGCGACAGGACAACGGGTGATGGTGACCAGCGGGGCGATCGATGGCTTCGTGCCGGTGGAGCTGGCCGCATCCGGTCCGGCCATGCAGGGGTGGGCGGCGGTCGCATACCTCCAGCCGATCGACGGCAGTGGCTGGGCGAAGGAGCCCGATCATGGCGCGGCGCTCGATGATGGGCGCGCTGGCACATCCGGTCCGAAGGCGCCGGAGCATGGCCCGGCTGCTGTCGCTGCGGAGCCGACCGTTGCGCCAACGCTCGCCCCGCCGACGGAACCCGTCGACACGCCGACACCGCAGCCGAGCGGCGAGCGGTGGATCGATGTCGACCGGACCACCGCCACGGTGACGCTCTACATCGGAGAGACCCCCACCGCGCAGTTCCCGGCGTTGATCGG
>Ga0164243_10004334_pt1 | contig 22286 bp, 33 predicted proteins | sample OricompcompostOP_FD_108781 | JGI IMG/M metagenome (GOLD analysis project Ga0164243, IMG submission 108781) | Organic Plus compost microbial communities from Emeryville, California, USA - Original compost - Organic plus compost (OP) | ecosystem: Engineered > Solid waste > Mixed feedstock >...
TCATCTACGAGCAATGGCTCCACCGACGGGACAAAGATCTTCTACCGCCCGCCTCTGGCTCTCGGCCGGAACGCTGAGCACGAGAAGTGGAACTGCAACAAGCGCGGCGAGTACGGCATCCAGGTGTGCCCAGCATGTGCCGACCGTGAGCAGGTCCTCAGCACCATCTACCACGAGATCGCCCACATCTGGAAAGAATCGTTCGCGGAGACAACCGACTACGAACGACGCCAGGCGATCGACCACGGCATCAAAGAGTACGGATCAAAGTACGCCAACGAGATTCGCAGGCGTATCGAGAGCGCTCCGTGGAGTGTCCGGAGCACGTACGGCGGACTGGCTGGACTGATCAGTCCGTACCTCCAGATGGTGGTCAACGCCCTTGAGGATGCCCGAATTAACCTTGAGCTGTTCCGAGCCTACCCTGGCGCGGAGGCGATGTTCGCCGCAAAGACGAACCGAGTCTTCATTCAGGGAGTGGAGCAGCTCGATCACGAGACGGGCGAATTTGAGCACAAGTCCTGGAAAGAGTACCCGCTGAACGCGCAGGTGGTCTGTGGACTACTGTGTATGGCCTGTGGGTACGACTACAGCGACTGGTTCCACCCGAGGGTGGTGGAAGCGCTCAACGATGAGAAGCTGCAGGAACTCGTCAAAAAGACGGGCCTGCTGGGTTCAATGTCCGAGGTCTATGCACAGGCGTTCCCCGTCCTGGCTCGCTTGCGAGAGCTGGGATTCTGTCGCCTGGATGAGGACCCAGAGGACGAGGAGCCAAAGCCGGAGCCACCGCCTGAGCCCGAGCCCGAGCAGGACCAGGAGCAGGAGCCTGACCCCGAGTCCGAACCTGACCAGGAATCAGATGAAGAGCCTGGCCAGGAGCAGGAGCAGGGTCAGCCCGATCCGGACGACTCCGAAGAACCAGGCCAGGGTAGCGAAAACGAGGAACCCGGCGAACAGGAAGAGGCTGGGTCCAGCTCGGAGGACGACTCCGACGGAGAAGGCAGCGAGGCCGAAGATGCTGGCGACGGGAACGAGTCCGCGTCTAGTGGCCCTGGGAGTAGTGAGCAAGAGGCGGATGATTCTCCTGGTGGAGACGAGTCCGGGGAGAGTGGCTCTGATAACGGGACCGGTAATCCCGAGGAAGAGCCAGGGGAGGCAGGAGAACCCGGCGAGGCCGGAGAAGCAGGGGACGTAGAAGATGAAAACCCCAACGAAGCCCAGGGATCGGCGGGAACTGGTTCGGAGACTGAAGGACCTGCCGGGGGTGAGGGTGGCGACCAAGACCTGGATTCAGGAAACGGCGGTACCGTCTCCGGAGGACCCGGATCTGGCGATCCCAGCGGGGACCAGAGTCTGGATGAAGGTGTTCGTGATCCCGATCAGGATGGACCGGACGCCGATACCGAGGCAGAGGAGGGAGACGATCCTGGATCGCCGGAAGGCGGCGAAGGAGAAGGAACCTCTGTACCTCCCGCTGGAGATGCACACGATGACCTGGGAGGGTCGCCGGGGGTGGACGCCCCTTCAGGTAGCACTCCCGGGACAGGGGCCGACGAAGAACCTGGAGATGATGCTGCACCAGGGGAAAGTCCTGATGGCGACGGCGACGGCGACGTCGACGGTGACGAGGTCGCCGAGGCCAATCAGGATGAACTGGAGCTAGAGCCTCCCGTTCCGTTCACGCACGGGACGACCGTCAACATTGACGAGAACGCTCCGGAGCCCGAGCCGACCCCCGACATGGGCGATCCAGACGATGTCGAGTTGGGCCTGACGAAAATCCTCGACCACGAGCCGCCCCATGAGATCGATTCCGATGGGACGGTTGTCGACGAAGAAGAGATCATGAGGACGGCCCTCGTTCAGGGCGTGTACTTCGAGACGCCGTCAGCGAACGTTCGGGAAATCAACGAGTACGAGTTCCCAGAGGAACTGTACAACCTGAATCCGCACGAGTGCCCTGGCATTACCTCGACCACCGGGAAGGCTTGGACTCAAAACGGTCTTGAGCTGTCCGAGAGGCATCGCAAGGAGTTCGGCATCGACGGCGACTGGTCCGTCCCCGAGTCCGTGGTAGCCAAGTCTCTCCTCAAAGCGAGGATCGTCTTCTCCGAAAACATGCGGGGGAAGGCGATATCCAACCTGAAGTCTGGCAAGATTAGTTCTCGTCACCTGGGTCGTCGCGCCCCGGTGGACGACCCCAGACTGATGCGTAAGCGCCTCGCTCCGGAGAAGAGAAGCTACTTCGTCCTCATTGGGATCGACGTCTCCGACTCGACGCGCGGCCCGAACATCGTACTCGCCAAGCGTCTAGCTCTGGCGGAGGCAGAACTGCTCAGCCGACTCGGGGTGAACTTCTCCATCGTCGCCCACAGCGGCAGGTTCGTCGGCGGCAGTATGCATCAGTACGACATCAACTACTACTGGATCAAAAAGCCTGACGAGAAATGGACTACGAAGGTCCGAGCCAGGCTAGAACTCCTTGGGCCTGATTCCATCAACCTGGACGGCCATAGTCTGGAGTTCTACCGGAAGATTCTCGACCGCCGCAAGGAGACGGTCCGGATTCTTCACTACTACACAGACGGTGCGATGCCAGCCGCGAACTTTGCCGAGGAGCTGGAAGTTCTCCAACGCGAGATCAAGGTGTGCCGCCAGCGCGGTTACGTCTTGCGGGGGATCGGCATTCGCACAGATTCGCCCACTCAGCACGGGCTGGAGACAATCCAGCTCGACGAGCAGGCGGACATTCTCAAGGTCATCCAGGACCTTGAGAAGCAGCTCATGGGTCGTCGCTGATCCCTGAGCATACGGTACCCACCAGGCAACACCCACAAGAAAAGAGGGACAGATGTCCTACCCCCAGCAGTACCCCCCGCAGCAGCCCATGCAGGCGTACCCCCAGCAGCCCCCGAAGAAGGGGAAGGCCTGGAAGATCGTCCTCGGCGTCCTGATCGGGATGTTCCTCCTGTGCGGTGGCGGCCTTGTCGCCTGCACGGGGATCTTCGCCGCCGGCTCGGCCGAGATGGAGAGGCAGGACAACGAGGCCGCCAAGTCGGTGACCATCACCAACTGCAAGGGCGAGAACCTGCTCGGCAGCACGATGGTGACGGTCGAGTACACGGTGAAGAACTCCACCGACAAGGCTCGTAGCTACAGCATCCAGTTCGACATCTACACGGCCGACGGCAAGACCCGCCTGGGCGAGGCGCACGGCGTCATCAACAGCCTCGCCGCCGGCAAGACGGCCACCGAGAAGTCCACGCCCGCCTCGGTCGACGCCAAGCAGTTCAAGTGCGTCCTGGGCGAGGTGAGCAGCTACAGCCTCTAGAAGGGAGGTGGTAATCAGACAAACAGCACACCCGACCTGGGGAGGCTTTGGTGTTCTGTTCACCCTATCAAGGAGACAAAACCAAGTGAAGAAGAAGATCGCGGCCCTCGTGGGGGGCCTGTTCGTCCTCGTTCTGGGGGCGATGACCCTCACGATGCCGTCGGCCTCCGCAGAGGAGATCACCCCCGGTCCGGTCTGGGTCACCAAGGCTGGCTCCAAGATCCTCGGCAAGTACAAGGTCGAGCTGACCGGGGGCAACACCTCAGTGGAGGCGGCCAACCTGAACATGACCCTGGAGACCGAGGCCGGCGCGACGGAGGTCAGCTTCGTCTACGTTCTGGGTGACGTCAACACCCAGTGCGTGGCCGGCGCACCTCGCGTGTTCCTGAAGGTCGGCGAGACGTACTACAACTCCTGGGACCTGCTCCTGCCCGAGGACAAGCAGTGCGGCGAGCCGGTCGAGGGTGACTCCGACGCCCGGCTGGTGACCTTCACCGTGCCGGACGGCGAGATCACCAACGCGGGAGTCGTGTACGACAACGGCAAGACGGGAACGGTCGTCGTCAGCAACCTGATGATCGGCCAGGAGCTGGTGGACTTCACGAAGGTGATCCTCTCGCCGACGCCGTCCAGCTCCCCCTCGGCAACTCCGTCGGAGTCGCAGTCGCCGAGCCCGAGTCCGACCTCGGTGCCGAGCGAGACTCCGACCAGCGAGCCGAGCAGCCCCCCGGCGACCAGTGAGCCGAGCGACGAGCCGAGCAGCCCCCCGGCGACCGTTCCGCCCACGACGCCCGCCGGTCAGGTGATCGTTCCGGTCGGCAACAACGACGACGACCAGGACGGCGGCGGCCTGCCGGTGACCGGTGCCAAGATCGGCTACATCGCCGGTCTGGGCGCGGTCATCGTCGGATCGGGCCTCGGCCTGATGCTCCTCGGTCGCCGTCGCCGGGACGCCCGCCAGGCGGACCTGGCCTGAAGATCGAACCATCCTTAGCTCGATTGGGGTCTAGCCTGCTGGTCCCTAATCGAGTAGGGTAAACCGTCCTGGGCGTGTGGCTCCGGCCGCCATCGTCCCGGCTTCCGGCGCGGCCTGCCGGACCACACGCCCAGGACTCCCCCTAGTCGGATACCCGCACCGATAGGGGATAGAGGAATTGCGGCGGGGGTTATACGCAGAGTGGTACTGCAGCCAGTTAGGACTCTGATGCCTCGGACAGTCAAACCTGGTGTCGGCCGCCGGTCCGACAGGAGGGTTCAACTCCCTCAACCCCCACGGTAGTCGAAAGACACCACCCCTCAGAGCACAACCCGCACAGTGGAGGTTCCGCCTTGGAACAGGACGTCAAGCAGTTCGTCGGCAAGAAGGTCACCCTCACCAGGAACCTTCCCAAGCCGAACGCGGAAGGGCACGGCACGGTCGAGATGGAAGGCTTCGTCATCGAGGCTGACATGAAGATCGGCGTTCTCTTCCGGCAGCGCGGGCGGACCAACGGAGAACTGATCAAGCCCCACGAGGTCGAGGACATCCGTCTGCTCTCGACTGCGCCGAAGCCTGTGAAGGTCAAGCCGCTCAAGAGGATGAACCTGGAGACGGTTCGTCAGCACCTGGCCGACCGGCACGGAACCTCGACGGAGGTGCTCAACCGCACCCCCGAGGAGGAGGCCATGAAGCTGCACGACGAACTGCACGCAACGCAGGGCAGCAAGCTGGCCCACAGCCACGGCGACAAGGTGACCATCGAGAGCTGATCGAACAGAGCGGGGGCTGGTAAAACCGGCCCCCGCTCTGAACCCTGATACAGGAGGCACAATGTTGGAGCCGAAGTTCAAGCGGCCCGGCAAGCCAGGTCACCTCTGGCCTGGCGTATACAAGGTTCCGCAGAGCTACACCTCGTCGCCCGACATGAAGAAGCATCCGTGGCGGTTCAACTGCCCGGCACCCCTCTGCTTCTATCACGGCGGGTACGCCGACGAGGCGATGGCTCGTAAGGTCCAGGAAACCCACCCATGCCCCTGGTTCGGTGGAGGCACAACTACTCTCTCGTGGGGAATCATGTCTGACATGTTCTTGGCTCCGATCTGGAAGAAGCTCGACGACGCTGTCGACGAGTTGATGCGGATAAAGTCGCGGACGCATGACTACGATCCAGACATGCGTCAGCAGGAGGGGCTGTGCAGGGGGCTAGCCGAATCTCTGGCCGTCCTCATGCCGCCGTTCTTCAGCACCGGAGACGAGATCGCCCAGGAGGCGATGGTCCGCTACGAGAAGCGGCAGGCAGGGGAGGACTACGAGACGCCTGGCATCGGACGCCTCCGCTACAGCGTGCCCCCGGCGGCGGAACTGCTGACGCCATCTGGAATCCCGCACGCCGCCGTGGTCGGGACGAAGTCGGCCCCCGAATACCACCCCGCGAATGCGGTCAAGAACTTCGGCCTCAGCGACGAGACGGTCGCTGCGATCATGAGCGGCCACCGGGCCGGATTCCCGGACAAGATGCTTGCCCTGGCTCACGCCGTGGACGAGAAGATCATCAGCAGGGTCATCAAGGCCAATGCCTAAGCGTAGAACACTCCCACAGGACTGCATCGTGTGCGGGGAAGACCCGTGCGCCTGCACCGAGAAGGTGAAGCGACCGAAGCGACCGCCTCGACAGAGGAAGGCCGCCCCGGAGCCTCACCACATAGCGCACCAGCTAGCTCCTGACGAGTTCGATCCGAACTGCCCCGTCTGCAAGCCGGAACCCGACGAGCCGGTGGTTGTCGCACTGAAGCCGTCGGCTGTAGATGCCATGCGTAGGGCGTCTCAGTCTGCTGAGCTTCAGAGGAGGAAGATCGAACCGCTTGAGGTTCGGTCCAAGACTTCGCTCAGCGAGGATCAAGCGGTGATGATCGAGGCAGTCCGCCTGCTCGACAGAGAGTTTGGGCCACTGGAGGGGCCGGACGCAGATCGCCTTCGTCCGTACCTGAATAGGGAACCGACGCCGGGGGAGAGGGCCGCTGCATGGCGAGCCAGAAGGCGGGGTGACTCGTGACCCAGCCTACGACCGCCACGGTCATCTTCTCGCCAGAGGGTTCCGTCAGGTGCATGAACCACTTTGGCCCTGACAACTGGTGTGAGGATATCCAGAAGGTCCTGGTGGACCGCCTTGACGCCGAAGATGTGTGGAATCACGGCCAGTCGGTCGACCCGTGGCTGCCTCACGTCTCGGTGCCGATCATGCCCACTAGACAGTTGTGGACAGTTGTCAGACTGCATCCGGTCGGCGACGACTACATGCGAGTCATCAAGACGGAGCCTCATCGGCGAGGAACTGGCGATCCTCCGTCGATGGGCTTCATCGGGAAGGGTGAGGGTCGTCTCATCATCCGGGAGATGATTTGCGACTGGTTCGAGCCGCAGCTTAGTCTTGCGAAGCACTCATGCAGGAGCATTCACCACTCACCTCGCAAGACCATGCTTGTCGAACAGACGTGCAGGAACGATGCAGCGGCTCTGTTCCTCAACTGCTGGACGATGTACCACTTCGACACCTGTGAGTTCTGCTGGAATGGTAGCAATCGAGCCATTCCAGTGATATTCGACCCTGACCTCGTTCCCCCTGGCGTATAGGCTGATTTCATGTCAGATAGATTGTTCAGGCCCGGCCTTCGGGGTCAGAGCAAGCGGTTCGGGCGGCTCGGTGAGAACCGGGCCGCCTGGCTCAAGATGGCTAACCTCGAATTGTTCCTCATGCAGTACTTTGACGGGGAGGAAGATAGCCCTGACAAGGAGGTGGGGGACACCTTCGTTCTCATCATTGGACAACCGGGCCGTCGGCCCGTGAGCCTCAACCTGTCGAACATGACGGAAGAGGAACTGAAGATGGCGAGAGACTTCATCAATCTCTCGTTCGACCTGGCGGAGCCAGTGACCGCTGCGCGCGACGCGGCAGCAAGGAAGGCAGCAGATGAAGGTGACGACACTTTCGGTCGAAACTATCGACCAGTTCCGCATCTGGTTAAGCGGCCGTGGGCGTTCGGACCTGACGGTAAAAGCCTACGTAACGGACTTGAAGACGTTTCTCTCGGACACCAGGGAGGATCAGATCGACCTGGTGACGGAGTACGAGGAGTTCGGGATGACTTGGCTTCAGATGAACCGGAAGGCTCTGAAGCCCAAGACGCTGCTCAGACGCAGGACTAGCCTCGTCGCCTTCGCCAAGTGGGCGGGCCTTCCGGAGGATTCATTCTCCGACTGGATCGGACCCAGGCCGAAGCAGACCGTGCCCCACCCGATCCCGGAGGGCATGGAGGCGATTCATCGCATGGTCGCGGCCACGAACAACGAGAAGCACAAGGCCCTGGTGGCTCTGTGCGGATTCGTCGGGTGTCGCGTCGGCGAGGCCGTTGCTGTCGTCCCTTCCTGGCTGAACGCAGAGAGCATGGTGCTCACCATTCGAGGCAAGGGGGACAAGGAGAGGACCGTACCGATCACGGAGGAGGCGTGGGACGTACTGGCCATGCCGGTAACCCGCGCGATCCTGGACGGGGGTAGGCCGATCGTTGGCATCGACGAGAGGTTTGCCAGAAGGAAGATCACCCAGCTTGGAGTATTGGCTGGGCTGACGCGCAAGGTGGTTAGTCATGACCTGCGTGCCACCTTGGCAACACATGTGTACCGCAAGACGAGGGACATCGTCTACGTCCAGCACATCCTGGGTCACGCTTCTCCGAAGACAACCCAGATCTACCTGGGCATCGACTACGAGGACATGAGGGAAGGGATGCGGTCTTGAGCCGCGAGTTCATACAGGAGAGCGGCCTGCGGAGAGCGAGGCGTTACGTCGACGCCGACCTCCGCAAGGAGGCCAGCACGGCTGAGCTGGAGTGGCTCTACAAGAATCCGCTCCTGTGGCTGCGAGCCCTGCAGCTCGTCCGCTACGAGACTCACCTCCACATCGCAAAGGACAAGCGGAACCTGGAGCCGCTAAAGCCGATGCCGGGGGAGACGCCGAGCAATGAGTTCCTTCTCGCTCGGCGTGAGTTGGAGGACAAGTCCCGAAATCGGATTCACTTTCTCCAGCTTGTGAATCGGCACATCGAAGAGGTGAAGGCTCTCGTCGGTCCTCAGCCGATCAGGGAATGGCTGATCGTGGGTGACCTCATTGCCGCATTCTCCGAGATCGCAATCCTCGCCGACTCGGGCGAACTTGAGGCAGCCGCCGACAAGGCCAACTACCACGCCAAGCGACTCAAGAAGCTGGCGAGGCAGAGGGAGGGCTCGTGAGCGACGCTAGCGAGCAGCAGTACGACTATAAGTACTCGGATCGTGACGTTCGCGAGGACCCACGTCTTCGGGAGCTAGCCATCAGCTACATCAATCAGTACGGGGGCAACTTCGAGCCCCTACTGAGGGCGAAGATGGCTATGGCGTCAGGTCATGAGCTGAACGTGCCTCAGGTCCGCATGGTCCTCAACTGCATGAGGCACGATGCCCAGGTGTCGGATACTTTACCCAAGCCGAGATTCCCGTTCGTCGTCCCGAAGGGGGGAGGGGGTGGCAAGGTGATTGACCTGATTCCCAGACAGAGGAGAAGGGACAGCATGGAGGTCGTTCGGCGGCAGTGTAGCAACACGGAGCCGCACGAGGCGCACAGGATCGTCGAAGACGACAATGGCTTCGGTGAGCCCTACAACGCCGTCTGCGACGGCATCCCGTTCCCCATCAACCGCAAGGCGGTATTGAAGAGGATCGAGGCAAAGGTCAAGGCACCGTTCGCCGCTGGCAAGACGGGTGGACTCGTCCACAAGACGGCCGGATACGGCTACACCGACTGGATGCCGAACCGCCACGATTGGGGGTACCGTCACCAGATCTTCAAGGTGAAGCTCGTTTGCAAGAATCCTGGCTGGCTTACGTGGCCGGTCCTCTACATGGAAGAGCCCGCCCACCTGTACCACCTTTCCGAGTTCCCCAGGGATCGCTGCCCACGCTGCTTCACGGTCGAGGAGCTGGCAACACCGCTGCCGAAGCCGAGGGTTGATCTCACTCCGGTGTTCATTTCACCGGAGACGTAGATGCCTGACGAACTAATGATCGTCGTCGAGATAGGCGCTCGGGGGATGGGGATATACGCCTGGCTGGTGTTCGTGTTCGTCACCGCCAGGGCCTTGGGATTAGAGCACCGCTTTCCCATCTTCAAGACGCTCATCCTGGAATTGAAGCCTCTATACTGGCTCATGTTGCCTTGCTACACCTATCACGTCATGAATGCCGACCAGCCCGCCTGGGTGAAGACGGTAAACCTCGCCGGCGCACTCGCTACTGTGTGGATCGTCAACAGGATTGACGACGACGACCGATGGAAGAAGCGCCGGAAGAAGCTCCTCGAAAAGGTGTCTCAAGTTGCGGGACGCCTAGTAGTAACCCCTGCGTAACCTGCTCAACCACCCCCGCACAACCAGGAGAATCCTGTGGCAAAGGCATCAAAGGTCGCCTCCCCTCCGGCGGCTAAGCCGAAGTTCTGCGTCTCGAAGATTCGCGAGGTTGCAGAAATCAAGCAGTGCAACGTCAAGCTCAAGAATCACCCCCTTGGCGGCGAGTACTGCCCGAACCGCGACAATCACCTCTACCCGATTCCGACCGGATTCTGCAGCTCCGGCTGGCATGAGGGCATGAAGGCTCGCACGGAAAGCGGCAAGCCTGCTCCGACATGCAGGTTCTACGTCAATTGCCCCTGCGACTGCCACACGAAGCTCAATCGGATGTATCAACTGGCGGGGGAGGAGCGGGTCCTGGTCGACAACTCGGACTGGAAGCCCGAAAGCACCTTCGTCATGCCGTCCCTTGAGCCGCTTGACGCGGTTTCCTCTATCGACACGGGGACCGATACCCGCCCCGTGGTGGAGAGTCCCGCTCCGGGCATCGTACCGCCCACGGTGGTACGCACCTTCGTCCCCACGCAAAGCGGGAGGCTCGGCAAGGGACAACTGGAGGCGTGGGTCAAGGAGGTGACTGACGTGTGGGTTGTTGAGCAGGAGCGACCCTGTACTGTCGGGTACATCTCCAACGAGATCGGCAGGGTGAAGGGGATTGATCCGCCGTCGCAGGGGGCGATCCAGAATGTCCTGTTCAGGTGGCGTGACATCGGGTTCGCTGTACTCGACACCACTCGGCCGATGAAGTTCACCGGCTACACCGACGAAGGCGTTCGCCTTGGTCTGGACAACCTGAAGGCCCGAGCGAAGCGGCACCAGGTCAAGTGAAGAGATCACACCTCAGGGGGCAGAACCCACACATTCCGGCAAGGCCGGAGAGTGTGGGCCTGCCCCCTCGGCCGTTCTTCTACACTCTCGACCAAATCGCGGTGATCTTGAACATCAGTCAGACGGATGTTGAGCGCCGCTACTGCTACTTCGAAGGTCGGTCGACGGGGGCTCGCAGTCCTCGACTCTTGCAGGCCCGAAACATCAATCCAGACCCCAAGGACAGACCCGACTGGCGCGTGGCCGAGAGGGAGCTGATTCGTTGGATGAAGATGATGGGCTTCAAGTACTACGACGCAGGTGTCATCACAAACTAGGGGAGGACATGAAAGACTTACCGCTGTGGGTATGGGATCTCATCATCGCTCTTGAGCGAGGCGAGGCGGTTCACGGCACCCTCTTCACCTTCCGCGAAGGACAGGGGTACACCAAGTCTGAATGGTGCCCCGGCACCGCTCTCGCTGGAGTTCCAGAGGACATTCGCCAGCAGGCGCAGGCCATCATGAGCTACAACGACCGGAAGGATGCGGGGCAGTCGTGAAGAGGGAGACTCCAGATAGCTTCGTCGCCTGGCTGATCGGGGAATTCGACAAGCCAGGAGGTCCCGACCACGCTGAGGTGTATTCGCGGCTTCAGGGCGTCGAGCTTGGCCAGACTATGCTCGCCGGCGCGGTGGCTGCCCATGAGATGTATATCTCGTATCGGGAGGCCGGCTTCACCGAGGCACAGGCTATGAAGATCGTTCTCAATGCCCAGGCGGCAGTCATCGCTGCTTCCGCTGCCCAGCAGGCTCACAAGGAGGACGGCCGTGGCGACCAGGGTTGAGCAGGCAAAGGAACGCCTGAAGAGCATCGTCGAGGAGTCCGAGGCCATAATCTCCGATCCCCTCATCGGCCGGAGCGAGATGTTTCGCCGCCTCAAGCAGCTCCGAAACGAACTGGCAGACCTTGTTCAGGTCGTGAGCCCGTACTGAGGTCGCGGTCACGGAGGGTAGTCACACGCCCATAAAGGTGTATTCCACCCGATAGCGGCCTGGGGTTGTGTGTCCGTATGCGTCCCCGTAGTATCGTGTGCGTTGCTCGGCACACCGCCTAGCAAGGAGGGACAGATGAAGCACTGATGTCCAGATCGGTTCTGTTCACCGCTGACGGCGACGTCGACCTCGACGGCGCGTACTCCAAGGCTCTGTCCTCCCGCCAGGCCCTGGACGAGAAGCTGGCGCAACTCGTCACGGCCCGGCAGGAGAAGCGCCTGGCCGAGGATCGCCTCGCCGACCTGGAGGTCGAACTGGCCTCGAACTACCGGGTCAACAACCCGGACATGAGCCAGGCGCAGTTCGACAAGCAGGTGCGGTGGATCGTCCACCAGGACCCGGAGTGGAAGCAGCTCCGGGACAAGATCACCCACCTCGCCGGGGAGATCGACGCGCTCGACGCGGACCGTTCGGTACTCAAGCAGGACATCCTGGCGCACACGTCTCGGATGACCGGCATCGGCGGGTACCTGTTCTACTGCGGCGCGGAGAAGTTGGCCCTCTTCGACTGAGGGAGTCGCGCGAGCCCCTCTCGTAGCGACAGAAGCACGAAAAGCCAGAAAAGCCTGAAAAGCAGAAAGACGGGTCAACAGTGACTGTTGCACCAACCACCCCCGGCGGTCTGCCCGCCAACTGGTCGGACGAGGAGTTCGCCGACTTCGGCATGGAGGACATCGGCCAGGATGAGCTGGCAGTCCCCCGACTGGAGATCGTCCACGAGGAAGGGCTCTTCCGCGATCGGAACACCCAGACGACGTACGCCGAGCTGGACTGCGTGATCCTGGGTGTCGTCAAGGGTCGCATCATGTGGGACCGCGAGGTGGACGAGGGCGACCGTCCTCGTTGCCGGTCGAACGACCACAAGGTCGGCTTCCCCCAGATGCGTACGGACATCCCCGTGAACAAGCAGTTCCCGTGGGACAAGTCCAACTTCGCCCCGAGCGCCTTCCCGCCCGGACCGGACGGCCAGATCCGCCTGCCGTGCGCTCAGTGCCACTTCAAGGACTGGGACCACAACGGCTTCGGACAGAAGAAGCCCCCGTGCGCCGAGACGTACGCCATGCCCCTGATGTACGTCGACCTGTCCGGCAACTACTCGCCCGCCATCCTCACGCTCAAGTCCAGCGCCGTTCCGGCGGTCCGGAAGTACATCACGCCCTTCAAGGCCGGCAAGCAGCCGCTCTTCACGGCGACCACCAAGATGACCCTGAACATCGAGCGCAAGGGCGGACCGAACGGCAAGAAGTACTCCGTTCCGGTCTTCCGCCGGACCGGCCAGTCGGACACCGCCCTGTGGCAGGAGTTCATGGGCCAGTTCCGCTCGATCCGTGACTACCTGCAGCGCGAGCCGCGTCCGGACGACAAGGCTCCGAAGCAGGTTGCGTCGGCGCGGGCTGCGACCCAGCTCGACCCGAACGACCCCTGGAACCAGCCGCAGCAGGCCAACGACTGGCCCGCTCAGCAGCCGAACCCGGCTGACGCCTGGCCGACCAACCAGCAGCAGCAGCAGACGGCGGCGACCCCGCCCCAGCCTGCTCCGGTCGCACCTCCGGTCGCACCTCCGACCCCTGCCCCCACCGCACCCCCCGCGCCGGTGGCCGCCCCCCAGCCGCCTGCGCAGCCCCGCCGGGACCTGCCCTTCTAGGTCCCACAGGGAAACAGCAGCCCCGGACCGTCTTACCGGCGGCTCCGGGGCTGCTGTTCTGGGACCACCAACTACCCCTCTCGGGAGGAACGAGAACATGGACGGATACGAGAACCCGGCGGACGCGATCCGAAGGGCACACGAGCACCAGATGCAGCACATCGAGGCGCATCGACACGAGGTGCGGCGGCTCTTCACCGAACTCAGCCAGGAGCACCTGAGCACGCTGAACGACTTCCTGGCGATCATCGCAACGTCCGGCGACCAGGCAGCCGGCACTGCTGCGCACTTCCACGGGGTCGCCAAGATCTACCTGGAGTCGCGGTTCAACATCTGCAGCGCCTGCGGCGTCGACCACGACAAGGCCGCCCAGGAGCTGAAGGACAAGGAGGAGGAATCGGGACAGCAGATGCTGCCGTTCCCGATGCACGAGCACCCCGTGATCCTGGAGAGGAAGGAGGGGGTGCCCGAGAGCGAGAGCCCCTCTGACCCGTACCCTGACCTGCCGAAGCACGTCAAGCAGTTCATGGAGGACTCCGGACTCACCGGCAAGAACTACGGACCGTTCCTCCGGGTGGGGGAGTCGGGTCGGCTGAACCTCCCCCAGGTGAAGATGATGTCGGCGTACTACCTGGACGACGTCCGAAGCAAGGAGACGGGGGAGCTGCTGGGATTCTCGTGCCTGCGGTGCGGGAAGCCCTACCAGTCGATCGAGGACCGGATGCTCCGGAGTCCGGACGACTGCGACGGCTGCCACACCAAGTCGGCGTGGGGGTGACCGACGTGACCGACGAGCAGGAGCCGCAGTTCTCGGAGCGGCAGAAGGAGATCCTCGACCTCAACAAGGCGAACAACGCCATCCTCAAGCGCCTCAGCGACATGGGCCTCAACATCGACCCGACCGGCAAGCGCTTCGAGATGTTCACCGAGATGCTGGTCGAGTTGGGGGTCATCTCGTCCGACGCGATGGAGGACTTCAACCTCAGGTGGGTCAAGTTCTTCAACGACTACCTCGTCCAGACGGAGGTGCGTGTTCGTGAGCAGATCGAGGCGCAGATCGAGCACGCAAGGCGTGCCCAGGCCAAGGCCAAGCTCGGAGTACCACAGTCTGCCGGAGGACTTATTGTTCCCGGCGTCGGTGGGCGGGAGAATGGCTCTGGACGGCGGCGCAAGCGCGGGTAAGCACAGTCAGAAGCCCAGCGATGGGATGATGACCTGCCCGAACTGTCGAGATGGCAGGTGCGAGGAATGCGTCGACAGGTTGCTCCTGCTGGCTAGCAAGAATCCCATCTGCACCTGCAAGAAGTCAACCCACGAAGAGAAGATGCTGGGTGAACCTCGCCTCCAGCAGATTCAAGACCCCTCAACGGGAGATGTGTATGCACCCGCCGTCGTCATCAGCAAGGACGGTCATGTCAGGGCCACCGGCCAGACTGAAGCGTGAAGTCAATCGCCTCGGTCGAACCTTCAACAACCTCGGGTGGCTGGAGGGACTGACCTTCGGGTTCCTCGTCTGGAATTGGGGGTGGAACCCGATCTGGGTACTGCTCGCCTTCCTTCTGATCGCCATCGCCATGATCGGAGTCATCGACTTCTACTCGCAGGAGACGGTGAAGCGCTGGCTCAGCGAGGAGATCGAGCACTGGAAGTGGGTGAACATGAAACGGTAGCGGGCGCGGGCGCAGGTCGGGTAGACGCCTGACCTAAGTCGCCCCCCGCCTGGGCACGGAGGTATGGACCCCCACCCCCCAACCTCTGATGCCCGGTCCCCGAGGCTCCGATAGGAGCCCGCCTGCTGAACTCCAGGCAAATGGAAGTGCGGGTTCGAGTCCCGCCGGGGATACGCAATACTCCTACACCCCTCAGGAGAGCAAGTTGGAAAACGAGACTAACGTCAAGGACTTCGGTGAGATCATGACCGACGAGGAATGGGACGCCAGGTGGAGGAAGCTCCAGGCTCGCTACGACTCGCGGGTCGACCACCGGCGCGGGAAAGACGACAAGAGGCGTCCGAGCGGATACGCTCTGCTGATCGTCGTCGGACTCGTCCTCATGCTGGCTTCTGCTGGTGCGCTGACGGTCATTCACGTCTTCGCCAAGTAGGCTGGCGATACCCCTCACTGGAGTACCAATGCCCAACCCCAGATACATCGTCAGCCTTCGTGCATCCGACGGCTCCATCCGAATCATCAAGTCGGATGGCGAGGATTGCACCGAGATGGAAGCGAACTGGCTTCGTACCATCATGACTCGGAGTCTCCGCGAGATGGCCCTCGCCGAGAACCCCGAGAGCGATAACTTCAAAGAGAAGAACGCGAAGGAGCTTGGCACAACCCGGCGCGGAGAGACGTTCGAGGTCGACCAGGTTATTCTCGACCTGGAAGCTGAGCGCTCACGTCAGGGCGTGTCGAGGGCTGCGGTAGCCAGGGCCTTGTTCATGTCGAACGAGTCCAAGCTGGGTGCCTACGTCAGAGGAAGAGCAAGGCCGCACATGGGCCTGCTTCGGATGTGGGCATACGTCCTGGGTCAAGCCATCATGACCGTCCCGAAGCCTCTACAGGGGCAGGTCGAGGCATTGATCCAGGAGTGGAGGAACAATGCGGCAGAGCAGCTCCCGGTCGAGGTGGAGGTAGAGAAGTGACAATCACCATCGTCAGGCGTTGGATTTCCGACGACTGCCGCCACGACTACCCGGACGACTGGACCTTCGGAGGTGCGAACGGAGGCGACCCCAGGGCCGACTCCCGCTGGCAGCCGACGCTCTACGAGTACATGAACCGAAGCCTCGCAACGGTACACGTCAGCACGACTCCGCTCTGCGACCACGAGGCGATCCACCAGGAGAAGCCCCAGGTGGACACGTTCAAGGGTAGCGAGATCTTCTACATCCGCGCCACCCGTCCTGACGGCACCACCGAGATAATCTACGAGGACATCGAGGGGGCGTGGGGTGGCAGCGCCAGCTAACCCAGCCCCGCGACAGTCGCTAGAGCCGTGGATCAAGGACGAGGTGCAGTACTTCCAGCACCAGGCTGACGGCATCCGCGATCTGGCGATGCGTCGGTCGTTCATCCTCGGCGACGACATGGGCCTGGGTAAGTGCCTCATGTCGTTGACCGTCTTCGCCATCGACATCGTGCGAGGCTGGGCTGAGACGTGTCTCGTGATCTGCCCGCTGACCCTGAAGGGCAACTGGTCGGACGAGATCGACAAGTTTACTCGCATCCCTCACGTCGTGGTGGACGGTTCTCCGGACGAGCGGAACGCGCAGTACTTCAGGTACCTGCAGATGACCGGCCCGAAGATCCTCGTCGTCAGCTACGAGAACGTCATCAACGACGAGATGATCTTCCAGAACTGGCGGTTCGATATCGCCATCTACGACGAGGCACACCTCATCAAGAATCCCGAGACGAAGAGGACGATGGCGGTCCTCGGCGTCGCATCTCGTCGGTCGTTCATGCTCACGGGAACTCCGTTCCTAAACCAGGTCAACGAACTGTGGTGCCTGCTTCACCGGGTGGACCCCGACAGGTTCCCTCGGTACTACTCGTTCGTCAATCGGTACTGCGTGCGAGGCAAGTTCAACAGCATTGTCGGAGCGAAGAACGAGGATGAGTTGCATCAACTCGTTCATGATCGGATGCTCCGACGCCGCAAGGAGGAGTGCCTCGACCTGCCCGAGCTGCAGACGATCGAGCGTCGGGTCGACAACCACCCCGAGCAGGTGGAGCTATACAACCAGATCGCCGAGGAGTTGCGGTTCACCAACCTCGACGGCGAGGAGGAGGAGATCGATAACGCACTAACCAAGTTCCTTCGTCTCAAGCAGGTATGCGCCACCCTCCTGTACTTCACCGGCGAGGACATCTCGGCAAAGCTGGATACAGCCGTCGAGGACGACCTTGAGATCCTCAGCAACGGCCACAAGATAGTCTGCTTCACCCAGCACCGCCAGGCTCAGCAGGCGTACATCGATCGGCTCAAGAAGCATGACGTACCCGTGTTCTTCATCAACGGAGACGTCAACGCTCTTGATCGACCGAAGATCGCCAAGGAGTGCGGCAAGGTGAGCGGACCGGCCGTATTCAGTTCCATCATCCGTGTGGGCGCGGAGGGGCTGAACCTCACCTGGTCGAGGCACATGTCCCTGCTCGACAAGGATTACACCCCTGGCAAGATGGATCAGGTCGTCGACCGCTGCCGTCGCATCGGCGCTGACTTGACTCAGCCGATTCAGGTTCGAGAGTACATCTGCAGAGGAACGGTTGAGAACCGTGTCGAACAGATCCTCCGGACCAAGAGGAAGCTGTTCGAGTCGGTCATCAATAACCCGGCGAGGAAGCGAGAGTTCCTGAAGCTGGTACTGGAGAACCAATGACAGCCCCCCTCCCCCCTCTCTCCTACACGCCGTCTGAGGATGATCCGCTTCGGACGGTCGAGTACGTAGCGAAGGTTGTGTCGTACGGCGAGGATACCGTCCGTCGCTGGCTACGAGAAGGAACCTCGCTGCGTGGGATCAAGGTAGCTGGCGAGTGGAGAGTCCCTCACTCCGAGCTTGTCAGGTTCATCAATGAGGAATATGGAGACGCCGCGTGACAACCCCTCAGATCAACGAATGGCTCCAGGGTACCGCCTTCTGGGATTGGGCCGAGAAGCAGTCGCTTCCCGTGGCTCCGGTCGGAGCCACCCCCTGGATGGTCTGGACCGACATGGAGACGACCGGGCTGGACCCGGTCACTGAAGTCCCCCTGGAGTTCGGCATCATCCTCACCGACAGGTTCGGAAACCTCATTCCGGACGGTGCCCACCGGTGGCTGGTGTTCGATGACATGAGCTGGGCCTGGAAGCGTCGACTCGACACGATGGACCCCTTCGTCGAGCAGATGCACGCGAAGTCCGGCCTGCTGGACGACCTGGCCGAGGTCATGAAGAACCCGTTCCTGAACTCGCCGCCGCGCACGGTCGAGAACCAGGCGATGCACTGGCTCGGCCAGATGTTCGGGCGGACCTTCGAGGGCAAGGAACGCATCCCCTCGTCCGGAAGCTCGGTCCACTTCGACCGCAAGTTCCTGGAGCAGTGGATGCCGGACCTCGACAAGTGGTTCCTCCACCGCAACGGCGACGTCTCCAGCCTCCGGTACTTCACCTACCTGCACCAGCCGGATCTGGAGAGCTTCGAGCCCGAGAAGCGTGAGATCCACCGCGTCTTCCCGGACATCGTCGACTCGATCAAGCTGTACCGGTTCCTCATCAACAACCTGTTCTACACCGACCCGGTTGTCGAGGCGAACACGACCGAGCAGAAGGGTGAGGGCAACTGATGGACACCCCTCCGACCCTTCCGCTCGCCGTGCGTGAGCCCGAGGTCAAGCCGACGATCGTCGGCACGAGGTCCCACCCTTTCATCGGGAAGTCGACCTATCCCGGCACTCGGTGCAAGGGTGTGCTCGGCACCCGCGACGGTGAGGTCTGCGGCGCGCTCCGCAGCGACCCCATCCACGATGACCACCTCAACTGGTGCGTCGTATGCGACGGCCAGATCAAGGTGATGTCGTTCCGGGGGAGTGGCGTCTGCTCCGAGCTTCACCGGAAGCAGAGGGACGGCGAACCGCTCAACAAGTACGGAGCCGTCGCGCCGTGACGAAGGTCATCTTCGAGACTGCCTCTCTGGCTGACGCGCTTAGAGAGGCAGCTCTCGTTGCCCCCACGCGGGGCGAAGCCTTCGACAAGGCCGCCGGAATCATCCTGGACGTCCAGGGCGAGTCTGTGGTGGTCAAGTCAACGGACCTTCGCCTCTGGTACATGCAGTGGGTGACTCCTATTGCGGTCGAAGGTGATCCGGTAGCGTGGCGGCTTCCGTCGAAGATCTTCTCCCAGGTCATCACGAAGCTGCCCCTGGATTCCAAGACGCGCGTCACCCTCACCCAGGAAGGTAACGTCCTCAAGTTCCAGCACGGACGCAAGCGTGGTCAGTTCGTTCTGATGGACATGGAGACGTATCCAACCTGGCTGCCGTTCAATCCTGATGACCTCTATGAGGTCAAGAACATGGCCGCTCAGGTCAACCTCGTGGAGTGGGCGGCCTCGTCGGGGACGAACGTGCCCTTCACCGGCGTTCACTTCACCGGCGAAGAGGTGCTGGCTACTGACCGGTCAAAGGTCGCACGCGCTCCGCTGGAACTGGAAATCGACGAGCCGATCACCGTTCCCGCTGGCCTGCTCGGACGGATCATCAAGACGACGGATGACGTCAAGGCGTACGCCGATGACAGATTCCTGTACCTGATGCCGGACGAACACACGCAGGTCCAGTGCTCGATCTATGGCGTCAAGTATCCCGACATGTCGGCGGTACTCAACGTCAACCGTCCGGTGTACGTCACTGTCCAGAAGGCCGTCCTTCTGGATGCGATGCAGGTAGCGGCCAGCTTCATCGTGGGCGACCGGCTGCCGATCATGCGAACCTTCTGGGGCGAGCAGGAAATCGCAGTCATGCTCGCCAACGAGGAAGCCGGCCACCTCGGGGACGTGATCGACGTACCTGGACAGGCCATGCACGATCGAGTCGAGATCAAGTTCGACCCGGCCCACATCATGTCAGCCCTGGAACACTGCCCCTCCCAGGAGATCACAATTGGATACGACCCGGGCAACATCAAGAAGCCTCTCTACATCGACGGAGGCGACGGGATCGGATATTGGGTTGCACCCACAAGGGGTCTTCCAGGCTCCGACTCCTGAGGAGGAGCGAGAGGCGAACATCTGGGGCTTTGCCCTGGATCACGCCTACCGCATGGGGCGTCAGGTCTCCCAGCTTCGGAGTAGCGGGATGAATGACGAGGCTGCGAAGATTCATAACGCGGCCAGCCGGTTCATCCTGAGCTTCGAGGTGTTCTACGGGCTTGAGGGCCGTCGAGGCATCTCGGCCACGTACCGGATGGCTCAGATGGAGGGCTTTCACCTTCTCCTCAGTCCGGTGCTGGCGTGATGGCTGAGCCAGTAATCATCATCGACGAGGTGTACCTCTTCTCCAATCCGGGGCAGCACTACCGGAGCATCGCAGAGTGGTACTCCGACTGGCTCAAGGAGCACCGTAAGCCTGAGGTCGTCTATACTCATGGCGAGGTGAAGAATCTACGTGATCTCCGACGCCAGGCCATGAAGCAGGAGGTCCGCGCCGGGCTTCGGCCGATCCCTCCGGGCTCCGTGGATAGGGTCACGCGGCCCACCAGCTAGCCGCTGCCGATCCCTTTACCGGGTGACGGGTATCCGCGCACCGACAACTGGAGAATGCCCCGGTCGGCGGTAGAATGCCGACCGGGGCCTACAGAAAGAAGCAAGTGACTTAACAAGGAGAGCTAGCAATGATCGACCGAATGACCACTGGACTGTTCTCGATGTTCGCAATAGCGGCTCTGTTTGTCGGATGGTATCGACGAACAGAGCGCTACCACGAGAAGGCGCGTCATTGCGTCGGGGGGCAGGGGCGCAGGTGGGTCGGCGAACTCTCCGAGCGGATGGCGAAGCTCCTCTGGTACAAGTACCACGGGGAGCGCCTCTACAGCCTCTATGTAGGCAACTACCACCGAGGGAGTGTGGCATAAGGTGTCGTTCTTCAAGACGCGCAACATGATCCTTAGTGCAGATGACCTGCGATCCATCGCAGACGCGATGGACAAGCTGGATTCTCTGGACGTCGAGGTCCGGGTAGCCAAGATCGCCGGCCACAACGTCATCATGGAGAAGATAAAGAACGAGGCCAAGGAGGGAAGGCCCCAGGTCCGTTACGTGGTCGGCCTGACCAAAGGAGAACTTTCCGGAGCACTTGGCGAGGCAACTCGGTGAACATCATCAACCGGCCAGACCGGACGTTCGACTACCAGATCTGGTACTACCTCGCTGGCCCCATGTCCGGCCTCCCCGAGTACAACTACCCAGCCTTCGAGAAGGCTTCCATCGCCCTTGAAGAGCAGGGCATCAAGGTCAAGTCGCCCCACACGATCGACCACGGACAGCACGAGTTCAAGACGACTCCCTACTCGTCCATTCACTCGTGCGTCCAGATGGTGACCTTGATCGACCCGGACGGCCGAGAGTACGGAGCGGACTGCGGCAAGCCAGCAGACGATCCAATTCACTCACTCGCCCGTGGGGCGCTGCCGTATCAGGTCTACATGAAGGCCGGGTACCGTATGCTGCTCAACTGCGGCGGCATCGTCCTGATCCAGGGGTGGACGCAATCTCGCGGAGCGATGAACGAACTGTTCGTAGCGAGAAGTCTCTCGTATCCTGTATACGCCCTCGGCCCGAACAATGAGTTCCTTCTGGAACTTCCTACCGGGAGCGAAGCGTAAATGCAGGGTGAGCAGTGGTTCGTGCTCGACGTGAACCCAGACCCCTGGGAGGTTGGGCCAATGAACGTCGTGCGAAAAGGGGGAGTGTTTCGCCCCTTCGTCGGGAGAAGTCAGAAGCTCGACGACTACAAGAAGGCGGTACGCGAAGCCATCATGAAGGGGGACCAGCCCTACTCCTTCATGACCGGGAAGCTGAGCCTGACATGCTGGTTCTGGCGTAACAGAGCCGAGTACGAGAATCCTCAGGCCCGTCGCTACCGTAGCCACGACGCAGATGCCACCAACCTGCTCAAGTCGACGGAGGATGCCCTGCAGGGTCTTCTCTACGACAACGACAAGGACAACGTCCACGTCCAGGGGTACATCGTCGCCCAGGGGCCTAACGTTCAACCAGCCGTCATCATATGCCTCAAGCCAGCCCCCGGCGTGGCGGACATGATGAGGCTCATTCCTCCGGAAATCTTCGCCAGGCTGGCAAAGCCGGAATCGGCACCGCCAGAGGATGACGTGTACTCGCGGAGCGACCCAAGGTCAATCTTCTGATGCTCCGGTCACTCCTAAGGAGGCTTCGTGTCAGCCCCAAAGCAATACCCGTCCGTACACGTCTATTCAGACGGAACACCAAACTCTACAAGAGTCGTTGGGCCAGACGGACAGCAGATCCCCAACGTGAGA
>Ga0164243_10004335_pt1 | contig 22283 bp, 26 predicted proteins | sample OricompcompostOP_FD_108781 | JGI IMG/M metagenome (GOLD analysis project Ga0164243, IMG submission 108781) | Organic Plus compost microbial communities from Emeryville, California, USA - Original compost - Organic plus compost (OP) | ecosystem: Engineered > Solid waste > Mixed feedstock >...
CGGTCTGCAATCTTCGGCGTGCTTGCGATGACTCGATTGGAGGCATGCCGTGCGCGAGTCATCGGCCGTGCGCGTCGAATCCATGCGATCGGGCTGACAGCCTCGGCGAATAGCGGTGTTGAGATACGCATGCAGTGTCCTTGCGATCAGGTGACGCTTTGAACAAGCAAGAACAGCGCCAGGGTGCGCCGCGCCAAGGCGCGCCGCGTGTTTGCGCATGCGCGGGCACGAGGCTCGTAAATTGTTTCGACGTTCCCCTGCGAGCCGCATTGACATAACTGCGCCGCACGCAGTGGTTGTAGCCTTGGCGAGTCATGACCGAACGCTTACCTGCAGCTTCTCCCGACTCATCCGCAGCGCGAGTGTTGCGCGGCCTCTTCGAGCTGCGGCCGGCGCCACCCAAACGCTGGATGTTCGCCCTGCGCGCCGCGATCTGCATCGGCGCGCCGATTCTCGTCGGCTCGACGCTCGGGAACACATCGGCGGGGCTGATGGCATCGATCGGCGGGTTCACCTCTTTGTACGGCAGCGGACGTCCTTATCTCAGCCGCGCACGGCACCTGGGCGTGATCGCGCTCGCCTTTGCGCTCGTCGTCGGGCTCGGCTTGCACGTTGCGGCATCGCCTGCTGCTGCCGTTGTCGTCGTTGCATCGATCGCGATGGGCGCGACCTTGCTGAGCAATGCGCTGCAGGTCGGACCGCCGGGCGCATACATGTTCACGCTCGCGTGTGCCACCGGGACCGCGATGCCCGGAGCGCACGTCGCGCCGCTGACGGCTGCGATTCTCGTGCTTGCGGGCGGCACATTCGCATGGCTCATGCAGATGGGAGGTGCCTGGTTCGATCCGCGCGGACCGGAACGACGCGCGGTGATGAACGCGGGCAACGCCGTTACTGCCTTTATCGAGGCTGCCGGTACGCCGCAGGAAGGCACGGCGCGTCGACGAGCGGCCTTCGCGCTGCATCAGGCATGGTCGGTGCTCGTAGCCCAACAACCCGCGCGAGCACGCGCGGGCGGCGAGCTGAGTCGGCTGCGGACGCTGAATCGAGAGCTGCACTTATTGTTCGCCGAGGCAATGGAAGCGGCGAGCCGCGAGCACGCGCCTTCTGCCGAGCTGCTCGCGAAGGCACGCGCGCTCGCCGCGGACGTGAATGATGCGAAAGCGCGCCCTGAGTCGGAGGCCGACTCCGTGCCGCTCGGACATCCCGGCGCGCTCGATGCATTGGCCGAATCGTTGCGGCCGGGATCGAGCTCATGGCGCGTCGTCGTGCGTGTCGGGTGTGCGGCGATCGTCGTGAGCGTGCTCGGCGCGCTCTTACATCTGGAGCGCGCGTACTGGGCGGTCGCTGCGACCGTGCTGATGCTCCATCAAGGCTTCGATTGGTTGCGGATGGTCCAACGCAGCCTCGAGCGACTGCTCGGAACGTGGGCGGGGCTGCTGCTTGCCGGCGCGATTCTCGCGGTGCACCCGCAAGGATTGTGGCTGGCGCTCACGGTGATGGCATTGCAGTTCACGATCGAGATGCTCGTTTTGCGCAATTACGCGCTCGCCGCGGTGTTCATTACGGGCGCGGCGCTCACGATTGCGAGCGGCGGTCATCCGGTCGAGGCGCCGGGGCATTATCTGCTTGCGCGTGGTGTAGATACCCTGGTCGGGTGCGTCGTCGCGCTGATCGTGTTCTGGTTCATTCCGCCACGTCGAGCGCTGCGTCGCATCCCGGAGCAGATCATTGGCACGCTGCGCGGCGTGAGCGCGGTCATGCCGCATGCGTCGACGGGCAATGTCACGACCACTGCTGCACGGGCTGCGCGTCGCGACTTGCAGCGCGCGAGCCTGGCGCTGACGAATGCTTATGAGGAAAGCCTCGCAGGATCGCGCAGCGAGCGGCGCAATGGCGAGCGTCTATGGCCAACGATTGCGGCCGTCGAGCGACTGGCGTATCGCACGCTCTCGACGTGCTGGACGCTCGAGCGCCTCGGCCGCGATGCGGCGCGCGAGGCTGCGGCCTCGATGTTCGGCCAGGACGGTGCTGCGCGCGTGAGTCAGGAGGTCGATGCGCTCGCCGATTCGATCATTACGGGGAAAGCTCCTCCTGCCGTAGGACCGGTGCCGCAGGTGCTCGAGACGGAGGTGCGGATGGTGCAGGAGTGCCTCGCGAGCTCCGATATCAGGAGGATCTGATCACATTCAAGCCGAACCCAACGTCACCAGGATGGGGATGAGTTTTTTCATTTTCAGCCCTTGGGGAATCCTTGCTTTGTACAGCGGCGTCTGTGTGTCCACGGCATTGAACATGACTCGACAACTTCCATTGTTATCCCGCCGCGACTGGATTGCCTGGCGCGGTGAAGGTACGAGGGATCGAGAGGTCGCCGCTTAGGGCTGGAGAATGTGTGGAGCGGGTGATGGGAATCGAACCCACGTTAGTAGCTTGGGAAGCTACAGTTCTACCATTGAACTACACCCGCGCCGGACGAAGGATACTCCACCAAAACGTCGCGTTTGAAGCCCTCGCTGTTTTCTTCGCAGGAACAAGGAACAACGCGCCCACGTTTGATGCTCGTCTCAAGACTCACCGACGGAGCATTCCAAATGGCGCGAACGACTCATCGATCCAAGAGCGGCAAGAAGCTCTATGCGAAACGGTCCAAGAAAGGCCGCTTCACGGACATCCAGAGCTACCAGCGCGCGCACGGGTCGGACATCAAGCGTTCGAGCGCTGCCGAACGCGCACGGAAGAAGACGGCCAAGAAGAAGACCAGCCGGAAGAAGTCAGCCAAGAAAAAGTAGCCCCCCATCTGGCGCGCTGACGCCGGATCCAGGTTGCCGCTCGACCTGCCTGAAGCCATTCATTGCGGGGTGGATCTGATCGCCTCCGGAACCCAACGGCTCTACTATTGAACGGCACGCCCGCTCCGGGCGTGCTTGCAGGCCGCTTCGTGGCGGCGCCTACCGACAACAGGGTTTCGAGGACATCCGTGCGTTTCGATTTGAGAGATCTGGAATTGTTCGTCGCCGTCGCCGACGCCGGCAGCATCGCCCGGGCGGCGGAGCGGTCGCATACGGTCGCATCGGCCGTCAGCAAACGCATCTCGGATCTGGAAGACAACTTCGGCATGGCGCTGCTGGTGCGGGGCGCGAAAGGAGTCGAGCTCACCGCCGCGGGCAATGCGCTCCTCGCGCGAGCACGCGTCCTGCTGCATCACGCAACGCAGCTCGATGGCGAGATGCGCCGCCATGCGAGCGGCGCCCACGGCTATGTGCGCGTTTTCGCGAACATCTCGGCGATCGTCGAATTCCTGCCGCGCGCATTGGCGGTGTTCACCGAAGCACATCCCGACATCCACGTGCATCTTGAAGAGCACGTGAGCTCGGACACGGCGGCGGCGGTCGCCGACGGCACCGCCGATTTCGGCATCGTCAGCGAATTGCCGCTGATCGACGGCCTCACGACCCTGCCCTTCCGCACCGATGAGCTCGTGCTGATCCTGAAGCCGGACCATCCGCTCGCAGAGCGCATGGCGATCGACTTCGGCGAGGCCGCGCAGCTTCCCTTCGTCGGATTGCACGCAGGCAGCTCGCTGCATCGATTGCTGACGCAAGCCGCGACGGAAGCCGGCACGACGCTCAATTGGCGCATTCAAGTGACGAGCTTCGATGCCGCGTGCGCGATGGTCGCCGCCGGCCTGGGCGTCAGCATCATGCCGCGCGCCGCGACGACGGCGTACATTCGTTCGCTCGCGCTCCGCGTCGTGCCGTTGACGAATGCCTGGGCGCAACGTCAGCTGTTCCTCTGCTCGCGCACGAATGCCGTGCTGCCGACGTCGGCGCGGCTGCTGTTCGATCATCTGCGCGCACAAACCTGACGCGGCTGGTCGCCGCCGATCCACCGTGCGCTGCGCGAGCTATCATCGCGCCCCTTTTCACGAGCTCCGCAATGACCGATTCCCACGACGATTCCGGCGACACCGTTCGCCGCCGCGGCATCCGCAGCTTCGTGCTGCGAGCCGGGCGCGCGACCGCGGCTCAGCAGCGAGCGCTCGATGAGCTGTGGCCTAAATACGGCATCGGTCCGGGCGATGAGCCGCTCGATCTGGATCAAGTCTTCGGCCGCCGCGCGCCGCGCATGCTCGAGATCGGCTTTGGCGCCGGTGAAGCGCTGCTCGCCTTCGCGCAGGCGCATCCGAAGATGGATTGCCTCGGCATCGAAGTGCATCGACCAGGCGTGGGGCATCTGCTGCTCGGCGTGGAGGCGGCGCAGCTCACGAACGTGCGCGTGATCGATCGTGATGCCGTCGAAGTCATCCGTAACGAGATTCCGAGCCGCTCGATCGCGCTCGTCCACATTTTCTTTCCCGATCCGTGGCACAAGAAGCGCCATCACAAGCGCCGTCTGATTCAACCGCCGTTCGTCGCGCTGCTTGCGCGCATCATTGCGAGCGGTGGAACGTTGCGGCTCGCAACGGATTGGGAGCACTACGCGCTGCAGATGCGCGAAGTGCTCGATGCGGCGCCCGAGTTTGAAAACATTGCAGGCGCCGCGGGCTTCGTACCGCGCACCGACGCGCGCCCGCTCACGCGTTTCGAAAGACGCGGCCATCGATTGGGGCACGGCGTCTGGGATCTCGAGTATCGACGCAAGCCTTAAGCGAGAGCAGCGCGAACGCCCTCGTCATTCTTGCGCGCGAGCGTCACTTCATCGTCACACGCGCTCGCGCTCATTGATGCTCTGCAGAAAAAATGCCTCTTGAATCCACACGTGTACAGGCATAAAACGACTGCAAGCTTCGACTGATTGCTCGCATGGATGCAGCTCGCGCACGAATCGCGCATCCGCCAATCAAAACGGAGGAAGTCATGACGTCGCCGAGTCCGATCGTGGGCGATTGGTATCGCCGAGCCAATGGTGCGCTGTTCGAAGTGGTCGCGGTCGATCGCGATGACGGCACGGTCGAGATTCAGCATTTCGACGGAACGCTCGAAGAGCTCGATCTCGATGCGTGGGAAGAGCAAGAATTCGAAGAAGCGCAGGCGCCGGAAGATTGGACCGGCTCCGTCGACGTAGAACCCGAAGATTACGACACCGAACGCGAAGTCAGCGCCGTCGCGATGTGGAGCGATCCGCTCACGAGCCTCGATAGAAGCGAAGCATCCGGCTATTCCGAATGGCCTTCGCCGCGCGACTTCTACTGATTTCGATTCAGTCCGGCATCAAGTCAGCGCAGCGATCTCGTCAGCGTCGACCTCGACGATGACGCGCCCTGCATCCACACGCACCCGCAGCGCGCGCAGCGATTGCCCCGCGCATGGGCCGGCGATGCATTTTCCTGTCGTGCGTTCGAACGTGGCGCCGTGTGAGCGACACAAGATCGTCGCCTGATCGAGCGCGAGGAACTCATCCGGACGAAAGTTGAGCGGATGTCCCGCATGAGGGCAGCGATTCACGTACGCGAACACTCGATCGCCGACGCGCACGAGGAATCCGCGCAGCGGCCAGTCGCCTGCGCCGATCGAGAATTCGCGCGAGCCGGGATCGGCGAGATCGGCAAGCGCGCAGACGACGTGCGAATCAGGCACGACTACTTCCGGGCGGGCGGCTGCCTCGCCGGCAACAGATGGGGATAACGCCGCACGAGAACGAACAGCAAGAGAAGCGCGGGAATGCTGAGCGATGCGGTGTACAGAAAGAACACGGGATAGTCCACGGCTTCGACGACGAAGCCGGACGTACCCATGAGCAGCTTGCCGGGCAGCGCATACAGCGAGCTCAACACGGCATATTGAGTGGCGGTATGACTTGCACTGGTCAGGCTCGAGAGGAACGCAATGAGCGCCGTTCCATGGATGCCGAGCGCGATGAAATCGACCATGTTCACGACCGCGAGCCCCGTCACATTCGGCGAATCCGTCGTCGCCAGGAGGGCGAATCCGGAATTGGACAACATGATCATCACGCTGCCAGTGACCAGCGCACGCACGACGCCGACCTTCGCAACGATCACACCGCCCACGACGACGCCGACCATCGAGGCAATCACGCCGAAGAATTTCACGATCGTCGCGACCTGCTTCAACGTATAGCCGTGGTCGATATAGAAGGAGTTCGTCATCACGCCCATGGCGTAATCGGTGAGGCGATAGCCGCCGATGAATCCGAAAATCAGAAGCCCTGCCGCGAATCCATAGCGGCGAAAGAAATCCGCGACGGGCTCGACGATGGAGCCGAGGATCCAGGCGGTCAGGGAGCTTGCCCATGCGGGCCAATGCGCGTGCGCACGGCGCCATTCGAGGACCTTCGCCGGCTCGATGCGCTCGCCTTGTGCACTGACCTCGGGTTCACGGACGAGCAGCGTCGTAGCGATGCCGATGATCATCAAAGCTGCCATCGTCGTGTACGAGGCACGCCAGCCGCTTTCGCTTGCGATCCACAATGCTCCAGCGGTGCCGGCGATGATCGCGACGCGATAGCCGAGCTGATAGGCGGCTGCCATGCCGCCCTGCATGTCAGGCGGCGCCGATTCGATTCGCCATGCATCGAGCGCGATGTCCTGCGTCGCCGAACAGAAGGCGATGAACAGCGCGCTCAGCGCGACGAATTCGACGCTGCTCGAAGGATCGGCATGAGCAAGATTTGCAAGGCCGAGCCCCACGCCGACCTGTGCCAGCAGCATCCAGCTGCGGCGGCGCCCGAGCAGCCGGTGCAAAAGCGGCAGCTTCAAGCGATCGACGATGGGCGCCCAGACGAACTTGATCGAGTAGACGAGCCCGACCCAGGCAAGCATGCCGATCGTGGCGCGCTGAATGCCTTCCTGTCGCAACCATGCCGACAACGTCTGGAACACGAGCATGAAGGGCAGACCGGCTGCAAAGCCGAGGAAGAGCATCGCGAGGATGCGCGGCTGCCGGTAAATCAGTAATGCGTCCCACCACCCGAGGATTCCCTTTCGGGGCGCTGCGATCTGTGGAGCTCTCATGAGGGGCGGGCGTAGGACAATGGGCAGGCTCGAGATCGAGCAACTGGACAGACTCGCTGCATTGGAGCATTCGGGTGGCCGTGTGTCCGCGGAGTGTGGCACAAGTTTCCGCGGACGCATCCCTTCTGTACGCTAAGCGCCCTTGTCGCTTGGCGTCTTCCCCGTGTCCTCATCTTTCATCGATCTCTGCCTGCGCCTCGGCGTGCTGCGCTTCGGCGAATTCAAGCTGAAGTCCGGCCGGACGAGCCCCTACTTCTTCAACGCGGGTTTGTTCAAGACAGGCCGCGCGCTCGCCGAGCTGGGCAGGCATTACGCACGCGCAATCGAAGCGGCGAATCTCGGCTATGACGTCCTCTTCGGGCCCGCATACAAAGGCATCCCCCTCGTCGCGACGACGGCGGTCGCGTTAGCGGATCAGCACGGCCGCGACGTGCCGTGGGCCTTCAATCGCAAGGAGGCGAAAGATCATGGCGAAGGCGGAACGATCGTCGGCACTTCGCTGGCGGGTCGGGTGCTGATCATCGACGACGTGATCACGGCCGGCACGGCCATCCGCGAGTCGGTCGAGATCATCCGTAACGCCGGCGCGACGCCGGTCGGTGTCCTGATTGCGCTCGATCGGCAGGAACGCGGCCAGGGCGCACGATCCGCCGTCCAGGAAGTCGAACAGGACCTCGGGCTGCCCGTGACGAGCATCCTCAAGCTGTCCGATCTCATCGCCCACGTCGCCGCGCTCGGCGATACGGCCCAGCTCGATGCGCTCCGCGCCTATCGCGCCGAGTATGGAATTCAAGGCTAAAGCGCAGGTTGGTTCACACTCTTGGCGCCCGGGCCGTTGACCGTTCAGGGACCTGCTGCACAATAGGGCAGCTTTTTCGGGGGAAATTTGGGCCCTTTGACCAGCAAGCGCTTCCTCAAGCAACACCACCTCGGCCTCGCCGCGCTCGGATGCGCGCTCGCCATGCTCGCGGTGACGGCGGCGCACGCCCAGAGCCGGAACAATCGCCCAAGCAGGCCGGCCCAGGAAGCCTTCTATCGCTGCAAGGACGCCTCAGGGCAAACCCGCTACGGGGACAGCATGCCGCAGGAGTGCACGGGCCTCGACACGGAGGTGTTGAACGAGCGCGGCATGGTCGTGCGCATGATCGAAGGCGACCGCACCAAAGCCGCGCGCTTGGAGCGCGAGGCCGCGGAGAAGAAAGCACGCGAGGAGCGCGAGGCGCGCGAGCAGCACGATCGCATGCTCATCGAGACGTATCTGAGCGTCGCGGACATCGAGCGGTTGCGCGATCAACGTCTGGAGCTGCTCGTCTCGCAATACCGCGTCACCGAACAGAACATCAAGAATCTGCGCGAGCGCCAGACGCGCGTCGAGCAGCAGATCTCACGCTTCAGGCCGTACAACGACAAGGCGAATGCACCGCCGCTGCCGGATCATCTGGCCGAGGAGCTGGTGAACATCGTGAACGGCGCGCGCGTGTATCGCGAATCGCTCGATAAGAACAAGGAAGAGCAGGCGCAGGTGAAAGCGACGTTCGAAGCGGACATCAAGCGCTTCAAAGAGCTGAAAGGGATCCGGTAAGGGCGAGCGAGCTGCGCGGAAAAGCAGCAGTTCCCGTCGTCCCGACGCAAGTCGGGACCGCAGTTGGCAGAGTGCCGAGGGCGATCCCGACGTTCGTCGGGATGACGAGCGCAGTGCCAATGGCGATCCCGACTTGCGTCGGGATGACGAGGTGGAGTGTGCCGATCGCGATCCCGACGTTCGTCGGGATGACGTCAGCTAGCTGCGGCCCGAACTGCCGAATCCGCCCGCGCCGCGCTCCGTCGCGACGAAATCATCGACCACCTCGAACTCCACCTGCACGACGGGCACGACGACGAGCTGCGCAATGCGCTCACCTGGCTGGATCGTGAAGGTCGATTGGCCGCGATTCCAGCACGAGACGAAGACCTGCCCCTGGTAATCCGAGTCGATCAGCCCGACGAGATTGCCGAGCACGATGCCGTGCTTGTGACCGAGCCCGGAGCGCGGCAGCACGATCGCGGCGAGCGTCGGATCGGCGAGATAGATCGCGATGCCCGATGGAATCAGCTGAGTATCCCCGGGCTTGAGCTCGAGCGGCGCATCGATGCAGGCGCGCAAATCGACGCCGGCGGAGCCGGCCGTCGCGTATTGCGGCAGCGGAAATTCACCGCCGATGCGCGGATCCAGCACGCGAATCTGCAATCGTTGCCGCGATCTCACGGACGCGGCGGCCGCACCGTCAGCGGGTGGCATGCAAAGAAGCAACTGAAGCGGCGGAAACGCCATTCGTCGAGCGTGCGCGATAACGCTCGGCGATCACCTCCACGAGCTGCCGCGCCAGCGCGCTCTTGCTCGTGAGCGACAACTCGCGCTTGCCGCCGTGCCAATACAGCGTGAGCGCGTTGTCGTCTTTATCGAAGCCCAGGCTGTCGCCCACCTTGTTCGCGGCAATCATGTCGAGATTCTTACCCGTCAGTTTCGCGAGCGCATTGCGCTCGACGTTTTCGGTTTCGGCGGCGAAGCCGACGAGGAACGGCGGTTTCGCGCTGCGTCCGACCGTTGCGAGCACGTCCGGTGCGCGTGAGAGCGCAAGCGTCATCGTGTCGCTGGTCTTCTTGATCTTCTCGCAGGCGATTTCCGAACACCGATAGTCGGAAACAGCGGCGGCAGAAATGAAGATGTCCGCGTCGACGATCGTCTGCTGGACGGCGCTCAGCATCTGCTCCGCGCTTTCCACGTCGATGCGCTCGATGCCGCGCGGCGCCGGGATCTGCACGGGGCCGCTGACGAGAACGACCTTTGCGCCGGCATCGCGTGCTGCCTCTGCGACGGCGTAACCCATTTTTCCGGAGCTGCGATTGCTGATGAAACGCACGGGATCGATCCGCTCGCGCGTCGGGCCCGCGGTGACGACGACCTTCAAGCCCTTGAGCGCTGCGTTCGAGGGCGAGTCGACGAACAGCTCCGCGACGATCTCGGTCGGCTCGAGCATTCGACCCGGGCCGACTTCACCGCACGCCTGCTCGCCGGTCGCGGGACCGAGAATGCGGATGCCGCGCTCCTTCAGCAGTTTCACGTTCGCTTGAGTTGCAGGGTTCGCCCACATCAGGCGATTCATGGCGGGGGCAAGAACGATCGGGGCGGAAGTCGCGAGCGCGAGCGTGGTGAGCAGATCTCCCGCGAAGCCGTGCGCGAGGCGGGCGATGAACTCGGCGGTCGCCGGCGCAACCAGGATTTCATCGGCCCAGCGCGCGAGCTCGATATGACCCATCGCGGCCTCGGCCGATTCATCCCATAGGTCGGTTCTGACCGGCTTGCCTGAAACGGCCTGGAATGTCAGCGGGGTCACGAACTGCTGCGCCGAGCGCGACATCACGACCTGCACGTCAGCACCCCGCTCGATCAACCGTCGAACGAGGTCCGGGCTTTTGTAAGCGGCGATTCCGCCGGTGACACCGAGCAGAATCTTGCGTGGCTGTGACGCGCTCATGGCGCCGGATTATGGGCTGGCCGATACGGGCCAGCAAACCGGAAGGGCCATACCGCCATTCCGGACGGGAATGGCTCACGGCGGGGCAAATCACGCGCGATTCGGGCCATATCGGCGCAACTCCGCCGCTTTTGCGGCGCCAGCGCGCAGTTCGTCGATTCGAGAATGGCACCCTTTGCTGCTGTCGGAAGATACCCCCATGTCGATCCGCCAATGGCCGCTCACCGAGCGTCCGCGGGAAAAGCTCCTGGAGCAGGGCCCGCATGCATTGTCCGAGGCCGAGCTGCTGGCGATCCTGATTCGGACGGGCACCCGCGGGCGAAGCGCACTGGATGTGGCGCGCGGGCTCCTGCTCCGGTTCGGCTCGCTCCGAAGCTTGTTGACGGCCGACAAGGACCAGGTCTGCGGGACGCCGGGCCTCGGCCCATCGCGGTACGTCGCGCTCCAGGCCTCGCTCGAGCTGGCGCGGCGGCACTATCAGGAGCTCATGAACACGGGCTCCGCGCTCGCAAACCCGCGCGCGACGCGGGAATTTCTGCGCATGAGGCTCAGGGATCTGCCCCACGAGGTGTTCTGCTGCGTGTATCTGGACAATCGCAACCGGGTCATCGGCTTCGAGGAGCTGTTTCGGGGCACGATCGACGGGGCGAGCGTGCATCCGCGGGAAGTGATCAAGGAGGCGCTGGCTCGGAATGCCGCTGCCGTCATCCTCGCCCACAACCACCCTTCCGGAATCGCCGAGCCAAGCCAGGCCGATGAGCTGATCACCCGCCGGATCAGGGATGCCCTGGCGCTCGTGGACATCCGGCTCCTCGATCATGTGATCGTAGGCGACGGGGTTTGTGAGTCATTCGCCGAACGCGGCCTGTTATAGCCCCCGAGGGGTCGCTATTTTGCGATTCCGGGCCGCAATTCAGTTGGCCGTCGCGCTTTCCTCTGGTATAAAGCGCGACTCATTTTTGGGCCCCGCCGCCATGATTCGATGTTTCGGGGCGCGGACCTTCTCGAGGAATCGCTATGTCCAGAGTCTGTCAGATCACCGGCAAGGGCCCGATGACGGGAAACCGCGTCTCGCACGCAAACAACAAGCGTCGTCGCCGCTTCCTGCCGAACCTGCACGTGCAGCGCTTTTGGCTCGAGAGCGAGCGCCGCTTCGTGAGCCTGCGCGTTTCGACCCGTGGGTTGCGTACGATCGAAAAGAAGGGCATCGACAAAGTCGTTGCCGAGCTGCGCGCCCAGGGCGTGCACCTCTAACCTTCGGAGAGTTGAGCCATGCGCGAAAAGATCAAACTCGTTTCGACGGCCGGCACCGGCCACTACTACACGACGACGAAGAACAAGCGTCTGCATCCGGACAAGATGGAAGTGAAGAAATTCGATCCCAAAGTCCGCAAGCACGTCGCTTATAAGGAAGCGAAGATCAAGTAAGGTCTTCGCTCGCGATCGATCTGGAAGAACCCGCCGTTCGGCGGGTTTTTCGTTTCTGGCAGCCATAAAAAAGCCCGCCGAGAACGGCGGGCTTTTCGAAACGGATCCTCGCATCGCTGCGAGGACGATCCGAGCGTGTCAGACAGGCTGCATCGCGTACCCGCGCAGACGGGCGGCGAAATCCTGCAACACGCTGATGCCGCTCGCCTCGGCCTGGGCAATCCAGTCCTTGAGGTGCTGCAGCAGCGATTCGTTGCTCATGTTCGCACCGCTCCACAGCACGCGCAGGCGCTCGCGGAACTCATGCACCGTCTGCAGCGCCTGATTCGTCTCGAGCACCTGCTGGAGCTTCGACTGTGCGCTGACATCCAACAGAACGGGTTCGCGGACCAGCAGCTTCTTCACGCGTCGGCTCAGATTCCCGCCGGCGACGCGCATCTGCTCGCGAAACACGGGAATCGTCACGTTGCGCGAGTAATCGCGCAGGACGTGCATGCGATTGACGATCACGGCGCGAACGGTTTCCAGATCGACGTGCTTACGCGGTGCCTTGACCGGCGCGGGCGGTTGCGGCGCGACGCGAATGACCTTCGCGAGACGGAAGAACTGAAACACGCGGATGTAGAGCCAGCCGATGTCGAATTCCCAGCGCTGCACCGAAAACTTCGCCGAGCTCGGGAAGGCATGATGATTGTTGTGCAGCTCTTCACCTGCAACCAGCAAGCCCCACGGCGCGATATTGCGGGCCGCATCCGGGCACTCGAAATTGCGGTACCCCCACCAGTGACCGATGCCGTTCACGACGCCGGCCGCCATCAGCGGATTCGCCAGCATTTGCAGCGCGAAGACCGTGATGCCGGGGATGCCGAACAGGATCAGATCGATGATCGCCATCGCAACGATGCCGAGGTTGCGGTAGCGCGAATACAGGTTGCGCTCGAGCCAGTCGTTCGGCGTGCCGCGGCCGAATTTCTCGATGAGCTCCGGATCGCGTGCCGCGGCCTGATACAGCTCCGCCCCTTCGAGCAGCACCTTCTTGATACCGAACACGACGGGGCTGTGCGGATCTTCCGGCGTTTCGCAACGCGCATGATGCTTGCGGTGCACCGCGACCCATTCACGGGTGACGATGCCCGAGCTCATCCACAGCCAGAGCCGGAAAAAGTGGCGCAGCGCGGGATGCAGATCGAGACTGCGATGCGTGGCATCGCGATGGAGATACAGAGTCACGCCCATGAAAGTCACCTGAATCATCAGGAACGTCACGAGGGCGTAGCCCCAGAAGCTGAGGTTCAGAATTCCGTACAAGAAGTCGAGATTCACAGGCCAACCTTAATCGAGCAATGACAACGTGCGGTGCAACCAAACCCGGCGATCAGCGTGAGAGCCGGAAGCCGCCGGACTATAGCCAAGCACCTACCATCCACCAAATGAGCCATTCCCTGCACTGCGTTCGGGAGTGAGATGCGCAGCCGAACCCACGTACCCGTACCGTGATGTTGATCTCATCAACATCAACCGGTGGGGCGCAAGCGCGTTCCGTAATAGTTTTGTCGTCGTGCGCTGCAACGTAAGATTTTCGCGAAATGCCCGAGCTTCCTGAAGTCGAAACGACGCGCCGCGGTGTTGAATCCGCGGTCGTCGGCCATGTGATCGAGCGCGTCATCGTGCGCGAGCCGCGGCTGCGCTGGCGCGTGCCAAGCGAATTGGCCGATGCCGTCACCGGACAGCGCGTCACCGCGCTGCGCAGGCGCGCGAAGTATCTGCTGTTCTCGCTGCCGAACGGCACGCTGATCGTGCATCTCGGCATGAGCGGCAGCTTGCGTGTGCTGCCTGCAGCGACCCCGCCGATTCCCCACGATCATCTCGACATCGTGCTCGACTCGGGCGCATGCCTGCGATTCAACGATCCGCGACGCTTTGGCTGCGTGCTCTGGACGACAGAAGACCCCGAGCAGCATCCGCTGTTGCGAGCGCTCGGCCCCGAGCCGCTATCGCCCGAGTTCAACGGCGCCTTGCTCGCGCGCGCGGCGAAAGGCCGGCGCGTCGCGATCAAACAATTGCTGATGAACAGCCAGATCGTCGTCGGCGTAGGGAATATCTACGCGAGCGAGGCATTGTTTCGCGCCGGCATTCGCCCACGACGTGCCGCGGGCCGCCTGAGCGCCGCAGAGTTCGACGCGCTCGCCAAGGCGGTGAAGCAAGTGTTGAAGGAAGCGATTCGCTCAGGCGGCACCACGCTCCGCGACTACGTCAATGCGGACGGCACGCCGGGATATTTCAGGCAGAAGCTTTATGTGTACGAGCGCACGGACGAGCCGTGCCGTGTCTGCAAGACGCCGATCCGCCACTTCGTCCAAGGGCAACGCTCGACGTATTTCTGCGGCACCTGTCAGAAGTGACGCGACTGTTCAGGTAGATTTGTTCTGCGCACGCCGCCGTGCCCAGGCCTGCGCCAGCGCCTCTTTCACGATCGGATGCACGAACTGGCTGACATCGCCGCCGAGGCTTGCGATCTCGCGAATCAACGTCGAGGAGATGAAATTGAATTGCTCGGTCGGGGTGAGAAAGACGTAGTCGACCTTATCGGACAGATGCCGGCTCATCGTCGCGAGCTGAAATTCGAACTCGAAATCAGACACCGCGCGCAGACCGCGCACGACGACGCGCAAGCCGTGTTGGCGCGCGAAGTCGACCGTCAGCCCCGAATAGCCGGTGACTTCGACATTCGGAATATCACCCAGAACCTTGCGCGCAAGCTCGACGCGCTCCTCGACGGTGAACAGCGGCGCCTTGCCCGGGTTCGCCGCGATCGCGACGACGACGCGATCGAAGATATCGGCAGCGCGGCGCACCAGATCATGGTGTCCGTTCGTGAGCGGGTCGAAAGTGCCCGGATACATGGCGCCGGTCATGACTGGTCCTCGAGCGAAGATGCGCGCAGAAGATGATAGCCGACTTGTCCCGCGCTCTTGCTGCGATGGACCGACCAGCCGATTGGAAGCGCAGGCAGCCCGGTGTCCGCGGGTACCTCGACATAGACGAAGGCGGCGGGCGCGAGCCAGCCCCGCGTCAACTGGGGCAACACATCCGCGAGCGCAGCGGATGCGTATGGCGGATCGAGGAACACGACATCGAACGCGCGCGCCGGGCGCTTCAAGTAATGGGCCGCAGTGCTCGCGACGGCCTCGAACCCTTGCGCTCGCAGCTTCGCTGCCGTGTCCTGCAAATGTCGCACGACTTCTCGATCGCGATCGACGCAGACGACTTCCCGTGCGCCGCGCGACAGGGCTTCGAATCCCAACGCACCGCTGCCGGCGAACAGATCGAGGCAGCGCGCATCGATGATGACGGGCTGCAGCCAATTGAACAGCGTTTCGCGCACTCGATCGGGCGTCGGGCGCAGCTCGGGATTCGGCGGGAACGAGATCGGCACGCCGCGCCAGCGGCCCGCGATGATCCGCAGCTTGTTCGGCAGCTGATTCGGGCGCCGCTCCGGCGAGCGTCTGGCGTTGCGCGTCATTGGCGCAAGCATACCGTGCGCGGCCGGCGCGAACGCGGCGGCGATTCGGATCGCCGACGGAGGTTGCGCGACGGTGCTGTTAGAATCCCGCGCCCTTACCGCACGACGTGATCCGCCCATGTTCGGCTTCAAATCGAAAGCCACCGACCCCGCGCAGCCCGCCAAGCCCAGTCTGTTTCAGCGCTTGCGCGCGAAGCTGAACCAGGGGGATTCGTGGCTCACCTACGACCTCGCGAACCTCATCCCCGGCGGTCGCATCGATGACGACGTGCTCGATGAGCTCGAAATGCGCCTGATCACGGCGGATGTCGGTGTCGAGACGACCGAGCGCATTCTCGGGGGCCTGCGCAAGCAGGTGCAGCGCAAGGAGCTTGGCAATCTCGATGCGCTGCTCAAGGCGCTCAGGACGGCGCTGCTCGAGGTCGTTCGTCCGGCAGCCGTCCCACTAGTGCTCGATCGCGCGGTGAAGCCGTTCGTCATTCTCGTCGTCGGCGTCAATGGCGCAGGCAAGACGACGACGATCGGCAAGCTCGCGCGGCACATGAAGGACAACGGCTTGAAAGTGATGCTCGCGGCCGGCGATACCTTTCGCGCCGCCGCGGTGGAGCAATTGCAGGTCTGGGGCGAGCGCAATGCCGTGCCGGTGATCGCGCAAGCCGCGGGCGCCGATCCTGCGGCGGTCGCTTTCGATGCGGTTCAAGCGGCGAAGGCGCGCGGGGTCGATGTGCTGCTCGCCGATACCGCAGGCCGTTTGCACACGCAATCGAACCTGATGGAAGAGCTCAAGAAAGTGAAGCGCGTCATGGGACGCGTCGATGCGAGCGCGCCGCACGAAGTATTGCTCGTGCTCGATGCGAGCCAAGGGCAGAATGCGCTCCAGCAAGCGCGGCTGTTTCACGAGGCATTGGGCGTGACCGGCATCGTGCTCACGAAGCTGGACGGCACGGCGAAGGGTGGCATCATCCTCGCGATCGCGAGCGAGCTGAAGCTGCCGATCCGCTTCATCGGCACGGGCGAGAGCGCCGAAGACTTCGATGAATTCGATGCCGACAGCTTTATCGATGCACTGCTGAAACGATCCGAACAACAATAGCGGCACACGATGATTCGTTTCGATCACGTCTTCAAACGCTACCCGAACGGTCGCGAGGCGCTGAGCGATTTGTCGCTGGAGATCGCCGCCGGCGAGATGGTCTTTCTCACCGGGCATTCGGGCGCAGGCAAATCGAGCCTGTTGAAGCTGATCGCGCTGATCGAGCGGCCCTCGCGCGGTCAGCTCATCGTCAATGGACAGAACGTCGCCGGCATTTCACGGCGCAAGATCCCGGCCTATCGCCGCAACGTCGGCGTCGTGTTTCAGGATCACAAGCTGCTCGCCGATCGCACGATCTTCGACAACGTGGCGCTGCCGCTCATCATCGCGGGCGTCGGCACGAAAGAGATCGGCAAGCGCGTGCGCGCGGCGCTGGATCAAGTCGGGCTCCTGGGCCGCGAGCAGAGCTTCCCGCTCGAGCTGTCGACGGGCGAGCAGCAGCGTGTCGGCATCGCGCGCGCCGTCGTGAGCAAGCCGCCGATTCTGATTGCGGACGAGCCCACGGGTAATCTCGATCCGGATCTGTCGATCGAGGTGATGAACATCTTCCGCCGCTTCAATGAAGTCGGCGTCACCGTGCTCGTGGCGAGCCATGACCTGTACCTGCTCGAGCACTTTCCGGTCCGTCGGGTCCGGCTCGAAGGCGGACGCATCATCGAATCCAAGGCGGCGAACGAGCCGGCGCTGCTCGATCCCGCAGCGCTCATCGACGATGCGGAGGGCGCGCGATGATCGCCTGGCTCACGCGCCACGCGCAGACGTTCGTCGGCTCGCTCGGCCGGCTGTCGCAACACTCGCTCGCGACCTTGATGACGACGCTCGTGATCGGCATCGCGCTCGCGCTGCCGGCCTGCCTGCATCTGCTCGTCACGAATGCGCAGCGCGCGGTCGGCGGCTGGAATCGCGCCATCAGCATCTCGGTGTATCTGAAGCGGCCGACATCGGCGGACGAGGCGCGGCGCATCGCCGATCGAATGCGTCAGCGCCGCGATATCGCCGAGGTCGAGCTCGTCACGGCCGACGACGCGCTCAAGACTTTCCGCAACGATTCCGGGTTCGGCGCCGCGATCGACGCGCTGAACGAGAATCCGTTGCCGCATGCGATCGTGCTTCGGCCTGCGCCGACCTATGCGACGCCTCAGCATCTTTCCGACATTGCTGCGGATCTGCGCAAGCTGCCCTCGGTCGATGTCGTACAGCTCGATACGGCATGGGTCGAACGGCTCGACGCCATTCTCGATGCGATCCGCCGCGGCATCCTGCTGGCTGGGGGTCTGCTCGCGGTCGGGATTCTGGTCATCGTGGGCAATACGATCCGGCTCGATATTCAGAACCGCCGAGCCGAAATCGAGGTCACAAAGCTGGTCGGCGGGAGCGATGCATTCGTGCGTCGGCCGTTTTTGTACAGCGGCGTCTGGTACGGGATCGGCGGGGGCCTCTTGGCGTGGGTCGTGACCGCGGTCGTGCTGGCGCTCCTGCGCGAGCCCGTCGCGCGGATCGCCGGGCTGTACGGCAGCGGCTTCGAGCTTGCCGGCCTCGGGCTCGAAGCGGGCAGCGTGCTCCTTGGGTCCGGGGTCGTGCTGGGGTGGCTCGGGTCTTATGTCGCAGCGACCCGGCACCTGCGTCAGATCGAGCCTACGTAGTTCGTCCTCCCCCGGAACCTCTCTCCACGATAGGCATTTGCCCATCAAGGACTTACCATGCCCGCGCGTCGCGTCGCATTCGTGACGCGCCGGAACCATACTGTGTCTTAGCACTCCAAGGACCTGATTGCTAAACTGCGGCCCATGTTGAGATTGGGCCCACCGGCCCATGTTGAGATTGGGCCCACCTGTTTTGGAGGGGAATGACACGATGACTACTGCGCTTGCACTTGCTAGATCCAATTCGGATTTGGTGCTCGCCGGACCGGTCGGCAGTTTGGATGCCTACGTCGAACGCGTGTCTCGGATCCCAGTGTTGAGCCGTGAGGAAGAGCTTGCGCTCGCTCGGCGGCTCCGAGATCACGATGACATCGATGCGGCGCGCCAGCTCGTGCTGTCGCACCTTCGGTTCGTCGTGCACATCGCTCGCGGCTACACCGGCTACGGCTTGCCGGTCGGCGACCTGATTCAAGAAGGCAACGTTGGTTTGATGAAGGCAGTGCGCCGCTTCGATCCTGAAGTCGGCGTGCGACTGGTTTCGTTCGCGGTGCACTGGATCCGCGCCGAGATCCACGAATACGTGCTCCGCAATTGGCGCCTGGTGAAGATTGCGACGACGAAGGCGCAGCGCAAGCTGTTCTTCAATTTGCGCAAGTTCAAGAAGAACCTGGGCTGGTTGACCGAATCCGAGACGCGCGCGATCGCGAGCGACCTCGGTGTGTCGACGGCTGAAGTGACGGACATGGAGCAGCGCCTGAGCTCGCGCGATCTGTCGTTCGATCCGGCGCCGGATGCGGACGAGGAAGACGGCTCGTATTCGCCGTCGGCCTACCTGCAGAATCCGGAGTCGGACCCGTCGATCGCGGTCGAACGCGAGCAATGGGACGAAGACACTGCCGACCGTCTGGCTCAGGCGATGCTGACGCTCGATGACCGCAGCCAGCACATCCTGCGCAGCCGCTGGATGACGGAAGAGAAAGCGACGCTGCACGAGCTCGCCGACAAGTACGGCGTCTCCGCGGAGCGCATTCGCCAGATCGAAGCGAATGCGATCAAGAAGCTGCGCGGCATCGTCGCCGAGCCGGCCGAAGCCTGATCGTTCGCTAGACGTTGCAAAACGAAGGGCCGGTTCCGCAAGGAACCGGCCCTTTTTCTTTGCTCGCTCCTTCAGCCCTTCGTGACCGGCACGATCGTCAGCTCGACGCGGCGATTCTGCGCGCGGCCTGCTTCCGTATCGTTCGACGCGATCGGATGTGATTCACCCGCGCCGACCGTGATCAGCCGCTGCTGCTTCACGCCGTGGCTGCCGAGATAACTTGCGACCGACTGCGCACGACGCTCCGACAGCGCCTGGTTGTACTGATCGCTGCCGCTGCTGTCGGTGTGGCCCGCAACTTCGATGACCGTCTTGTCGTATTCCTTCAGCACCATCGCGACGCCGTCGAGCGCGTTGTAGAACTGCGCGTTGAGATCGGAGCTGTTGAGCGCGAACGTGATGCTGCTCGGCATGTTGAGCGTGATGTTGTCGCCCGTGCGCGTGACGCTCACGCCGGTGCCTTCGAGGCGCTGTCGAAGCTTCGCTTCCTGCACGTCCATGTAGTAGCCGACGCCGCCGCCCGCGAGCGCGCCCACGCCGGCGCCGATCAATGCGTTCTGAAGCTTGTCGCCCTTGGTCAACAAGCCCGCGACCGCACCCGCGGCCGCGCCGATGCCGGCGCCTTTCGCAGCCTTACTCGTCTGTGTCTCGCGCGTATAAGGATTCACGGTGGTGCACGCAGCAAAGCTGAGCACGGTCATGCCCACCGCCGTGGCCTTTACGAATGAGCTTTTCACGAGTCGAATCTCCATAGGTTCTCCTTACGCTGACACCCGATCAGCTTTGTAGGATAGCGCTGAATGACCACTGAACTGGCGCGGCGCGATGCAGCTGTCGACGCAAACGTCGATCACGTCTCACTCGCGAGTGACGCAACTTCACGACACTCGCACGCGCGAGCGGTTCAGTAGGGGATGCGCAGTTTGCGATAGATGAACGACAACAGCCACAGCGGACCGATCATCAGGAACTGCACGTCCTTGAAGAACGACGGCCGCGAGCCTTCGTAGTGGTGGCCGATGAACTGACCGATCCACGCGATCACGAACAACGCGACGCACGCGATCCACAGCGCGCCGGGAAGCATCTCGAGCAATGCCAGCGCGGCGAGCACGATCGCAGCGAACACGAGCATGCCGAGCGCGAGCGACCACGAGATGACAAAGTAGTAAATCACGCCGAACAGCAGCAACAGCGTGCCCCAATTGAATGCCGGCGAGATTCGCGCGAAGACGCCGGGCACCGGCAGCGACGCGAGCAGCCCGACGAGGCTCACGACGATGAGCGGCACGCAGATCCAATGCAGCCGCTTGTTGCTCGGGTTCTGATGACTCGCGCCGTATTCGGCGAACCACTGATCGACGGTTTTCATGGGGTGATTCCGTGGACGCGCCGGCTACGCTACGCCGCGTTGGAATCGGCCTCAAGCACGCGATTCGCTATGCAGCATTGACACAAGACAACGCCCTGAAAAGCAGGCCTTGCGCTACTATTCGCGCCCCCTGAGAGCCGTGTCAGACCTCACCATGTCAAAGTCAGCCCCCGTCGAGCTCGATCCCGTCGATCTGTATTCCGTCCGCTCCGCTTTGTCGGATGACGAGCGAATGGTGCAGGACTCCGTCGCGAAATTCGTCGACGAGCAAGTCATCCCGATCATCGGCGAATGCTTCGAGCACGAGCGCTTCCCGCGCGAGCTCGTGAGCGGCATCGCAGAGCTCGGCCTGCTCGGCAGCTCGATTCAAGGCTACGGCTGCGCGGGTCTGAACTCCGTGTCGTACGGCCTCATCTGTCAGGAGCTCGAGCGCGGCGATTCCGGCTTGCGCAGCTTCGTCTCCGTGCAGTCGAGCCTGTGCATGTACCCGATCTATGCCTTCGGCAGCGAAGAGCAAAAGCAGCGCTGGCTGCCGCGCATGGCGAAGGGCGAGGTGATCGCCTGCTTCGGCCTCACCGAGCCGCACGGCGGCTCGGATCCCGCGAACATGAAGACGCGCGCGAAAAAGCAGGGCAAGGACTGGGTGCTGAACGGCGCCAAGATGTGGATCACGAACGGCTCGATCGCCGATCTCGCCGTCGTGTGGGCGATGACTGACGAAGGCATCCGCGGCTTCCTCGTCGAGAAGAGCTTCAAAGGCTTCACCTCGCAAACGATCAAACACAAGATGAGCCTGCGCGCCTCGGTCACGGGCAGCCTGTTCTTCGACAACGTCGTCGTGCCGGAAGAGAACGTGCTGCCGGGCGTCGTCGGCTTGAAAGGCCCGCTGTCCTGCCTGACGCAGGCGCGCTATGGGATTTGCTGGGGCGTCACGGGCGCAGCGCAAGCCTGCTTGAGCCAGGCGATCGAGTACTCGAAGAGCCGCACGCTGTTCGGCAAGCCGATCGCATCAACGCAAGCCGTGCAGATCCGCCTCGCCGAGATGGCGCGCAAGATCACGACTTCGCAGCTGCTGTCGCTGCAGCTCGGACGGCTCAAGGAATCCGGCGCGATGGTGCCGACGCAAGTGTCGATGGCGAAGTGGCACAACTGCCGCGCAGCGATCGAAGTCGCACGCGATGCGCGCGACCTGCTCGGCGGCGCCGGCATCAGCGTCGAGTACGTACCGATCCGCCACATGCTGAATCTCGAAAGCGTGATCACGTACGAAGGCACCGAGACGGTTCACCAGCTGACGGTGGGGCGCGCCCTCACCGGCATCAACGCCTTCTAAAAGCGGCCTCATCCAACTCTCCCGCTCCCGCAGGGAGGGGGCTAGGCGTGAGGGCCCGCGCACGCAGTGCGCTTCCCTCTCCCGAAGGGAGAGGGTCAGGGTGAGGCCAGCGCACGCGAGCGCGCGCCCCTTAAGAGCGCGCTAGCGCGCCTCCCTCACCTGCTGGGCAGGATGCCCGAATGCCGCGAGCGCATGGATGCGCAGGAGCGGCCGCGCTCCGCGCAACCTCTTCCTGCGGCAGAGGTGGCCGCACCTGCTGATCCAGCCGGAGCGTCGCATTCCACGCGACGATCAGCATCAAGAA
>Ga0164243_10004336_pt1 | contig 22278 bp, 19 predicted proteins | sample OricompcompostOP_FD_108781 | JGI IMG/M metagenome (GOLD analysis project Ga0164243, IMG submission 108781) | Organic Plus compost microbial communities from Emeryville, California, USA - Original compost - Organic plus compost (OP) | ecosystem: Engineered > Solid waste > Mixed feedstock >...
ATGGGTGCCGCGATGGCCCGCAACCTCTGCCGCGCCGGACTCGACGTCCGCGTCTGGAACCGCACCCGCGCCAAGGCCGAGCCGCTGGCCGCCGACGGCGCCCGCGTCGCCGAGCTGCCGCACTAGGCGGTGGACGGCGCCGATGTGCTGCTGACGATGCTGTACGACGGTGCCGCGACCGTCGAGGCCGTACGCGCCGCCGCCCCCGGGCTGCGCCCCGGCACGGTCTGGATGCAGTGCGGCACCGCCGGAGTCGAGGGGCTGCCGCCTCTGGCGCAGCTGGCCCGCGAGTACGGGCTGACCTTCGTCGACGCACCCGTGCTCGGCACCAAACAGCCCGCCGAAGCAGGGCAGTTGACGGTACTGGCGGCCGGGCCGGAGGAGGCGCGTACGGAGCTGGCGCCGGTGCTGGACGCGGTGGGCGCGCGCACGATCTGGGCCGGCGCCGAGCCCGGTGTCGCGAGCCGGCTGAAGCTCGTGTGCAACAGCTGGGTGCTCACGGTCACGCACGGCGTGGCCGAGGCGCTGTCGCTGGCGGACGGTCTGGGCGTGCGCCCCGAGGACTTCTTGGCGGCGGTCGAGGGCGGGGCACTCGATATGGGGTACCTGCGGGCCAAGTCCGAGGTCATTCGTTCCGGTGATTACAGCCCGAGCTTCGCCGTCTCCACCGCGGAGAAGGACGCCCGGCTGATCGTCGCCGCCAGCGAACAGGCCGGCGTGCGGCTCGATGTGGCGGCGGCCGGCGCGGAGCGCTTCCGGCGCGCGGGCGAACAGGGCCACGCCGCTGAGGACATGGCGGCGTCCTACTACGCGAGCTTCGCCGACGGGCCGCCGCCGTCCGGCAGTTGAGCATCCCCGGCAACCGGACTCTGCACGACCACGGGCGACAGGTAACACGACCACGGGCGACAGGTAAGGGGCGGCCTCCCCTGGGAGACCGCCCCTTACCGCTTTCTGCCGCGCGTTTCTGCCGCTCGCCGAGCGCCCGGTGCGTCAGACCGTACGGAAGGCCAGTACGACGTTGTGGCCGCCGAATCCGAAGGAGTTGTTCAGGGCCGCGATCCTGCCGTCGGGCAGCCGGCGCGCTTCGTTCTGCACGATGTCCGCGTCGGCCTCCGGGTCGAGGGTGTCGATGTTGATCGTCGGCGGGGCCGTGCGGTGGTGCAGCGCGAGGATCGTCGCCACGCTCTCGACGCCGCCCGCTCCACCGAGCAGATGCCCCGTCATCGACTTCGTGCCGGAGATCGCCATGTGGTCCACCTCGTCGCCGAACACCTTGCGCAGCGCCTTCAGTTCGCCGATGTCGCCCTGCGGCGTCGAGGTCGCGTGCACGTTGATGTGCGCGATCTCGGCGGGCGTGAGGGCGTTGCGCTCCAGCAGGTTGTGCAGCGCGAGCGCGATGCCGTCGCCGCTCGGCTCGGGCTGGGTGATGTGGTGGCTGTCGGCCGAGATGCCCTGCCCGACGGCCTCCGCGTACGCCCGTGCGCCGCGCCGCTCGGCGTGCTCGGCCGACTCCAGCACCACGACGCCCGCGCCTTCGCCGAGCACGAACCCGTTGCGGTCCACGTCGAACGGGCGGGACGCGCCCTGCGGATCGTCGTTGTTCTTCGACATCGCCATCATGTTGCCGAACGCGGCGATGGGCAGCGGGTGGATCGCCGCCTCGGTGCCACCGGCGACGACCACGTCGGCCCGGCCCGTACGGATCATCTCCACCGCGTAGCCGATCGCCTCCGAGCCGGAGGCGCACGCGCTGACCGGAGTGTGCGCTCCCGCGCGGGCGTTGACCTCCAGACTGACGTTCGCGCTCGGGCTGTTGGGCATCAGCATCGGCACCGTGTGCGGCGAGACGCGGCGTACGCCCTGCTCCTTGAGCACGTCGTACTGGTGCAGCAGCGTCGTCACACCGCCGATGCCGGAGGCGATGACGCTGCCGAGCCGGTCCGGAGAGACGGCCGCGTCCTCGCCCGCCTTGGCGGTGAAGCCGGCGTCGGCCCACGCCTCGCGAGTGGCCAGCAGCGCGAACTGCGCGGAGCGGTCGAGCTTGCGTGCCTGCGGGCGCGGAATGAGATCCGACGGCTCCACCGCGACTTCGGCGGCGATCCGTACGGGCAGTTCGGCCGCCCAGTCCTGGGTGAGCAGGTCGACGCCGGAGCGTCCGGCGACCAGCCCGTCCCAGGTCGATGCGCTGTCGCCACCCAGCGGTGTGGTTGCGCCGATACCGGTGACGACCACGGTTTGGTGGGTCGCGTTCACTGGATTCCCAATCTCCACTGGTAGAGGGTGAGCCGGAGCGTCCCCGCGGAGCCGCGGAGCGCGGCACGGGGGCGTTCAGCCACTCCGCCGGGCGGCGGGGAGTCCCGGCACGCGCAGGTGGGGCGGGGTGGCGACAGACGCGTCAACGCCCGTGTCAGCTCTGGTGTTTGAGGATGTAGTTCGTCGCGTCGCCCACCGTCTTGAGGTCCTTCACGTCGTCGTCCGGGATCTTCACCCCGAAGCGCTCCTCGGCGGCGACGACGACCTCGACCATGGAGAGCGAGTCGACGTCGAGGTCGTCGGTGAAGGACTTCTCCAGCTGTACGTCCTCGGTCGGGATGCCCGCGATCTCGTTGACGATCTCGGCGAGACCGGCGACGATCTCTTCCTGCGTGGCGGCCATGAGGGAACTCCTTCATTTGTGTTGCGTGCGGATGGTGCGCGCCGCTGCCGTACGGCGTTGTACGGGCGGCGAGGATCTTGCTAGGGGAGCGTAACGACCGTCGCGGCGTAGGCCAGACCCGCCCCGAAGCCGATGACGAGCGCGGTGTCCCCGCTCTTGGCCTCGCCGGTGGCCAGCATCCGCTCCATGGCGAGTGGGATGGAGGCGGCCGAGGTGTTGCCGGTGGTCTCCACGTCGCGGGCGACGGTGACGTCTTCGGGCAGCTTCAGCGTCTTCACCATCGAGTCGATGATCCGCATGTTGGCCTGGTGCGGGATGAAGACGTCCAGGTCCTCGGGGGAGACGCCGGCCGCTTCGAGGGCCTGCCCGGCGACCTTCGCCATCTCGAAGACGGCCCAGCGGAAGACCGTCTGGCCCTCCTGCCGGATGGCCGGGAACTTCTCGACGTCGCCCGTGCGGTACGCGTCCCACGGAACCGTCTGGCTGATGACGTCCGCCTTGTCGCCCTCGGAGCCCCAGATCGTCGGGCCGATGCCGGGCTCCTGGGCGGGGCCGACGAGCGCGGCGCCGGCGCCGTCCCCGAACAGGAAGGCCGTGGAGCGGTCCGTGAGGTCGGTCAGGTCCGACAGCCGCTCGGCGCCGACCACGAGGACGTAGCGCGCGCTGCCCTCGACGACGAGACCCTTGGCGAGCGTGAGCCCGTAACCGAAGCCCGCGCAGCCGGCGTTGATGTCGAAGGCCGCCGCCTTGCCGGCGCCCATCCGGTCGGCGATCTCGGTGGCGATCGACGGCGTCTGCTTGAAGTGCGAGACGGTCGAGATGACGACCGCCTCCACTTCGTCCGCGGCGATGCCCGCGTCCGCGACCGCCTTGCCCGCCGCCTCCAGCGTCATCTCGGCGACGGTCTCCTCCGGGCTCGCCCAGTGCCGGGTCGCGATGCCCGAGCGGGAGCGGATCCATTCGTCGGAGGAGTCGATGTGCTGAAGGATCTCCTCGTTCGGCACGATGCGCGTGGGACGGTAGCCGCCGACGCCGAGAATGCGCGCGTACGGAGAACCCTGGGCGGGCTTGATCTTCGCGGTCATGTTGGCGGGCTCCTTGGGACTCAGGCGGTCGTCGCGTGGGCGTTTTCGGCGATCAGCTCGCGGGCCGCGTCGAGGTCGTCGGGGGACTTCAGCGCCAGGGTCCGTACGCCGGGCAGGGCGCGCTTGGCGAGCCCGGTCAGCGTGCCGCCGGGGCACAGCTCGACGAGCGCCGAGATCCCCAACTCCTGGAAGGTGTCCATGCACAGGTCCCAGCGGACGGGCGCGGAGATCTGGCCCACCAGCCGGCGCAGCACTTCGGCGCCTTCGCCGACGGGCGCGCCGTCGAGGTTGGAGACGTAGCGCACCGCCGGGTCCCGCGGGGCGACGTTCCGTACGGCGTCGGCCATGGTGTCGGCGGCCGGTGCCATGTACCGGGTGTGGAAGGCGCCCGCGACCGGGAGCGGCCGTACGCGCGCGCCCTCCGGCTTGTCCTCGGCGAGCGCGGCGAGTTGCTCCGTGGTGCCGGCGGCGACGATCTGCCCGGCGCCGTTGACGTTCGCCGGGGTGAGCCCGAGCTTCTCCAAGTGGGCGCTGACCGCCTCCTGTTCGCCGCCGAGCACCGCCGACATTCCGGTCTCGGTGACGGCCGCGGCCTCCGCCATCGCGCGTCCGCGGGTGCGTACGAGTGCCATGGCCTCGGCCGGGGAGAGGACGCCGGCGACGGACGCGGCGGCCAGTTCGCCGACGGAGTGGCCGGCGACGGCGCCCAGCACGTCGGCGCCCGGTACGTCGGCCGGGGCGGCGCCGTCCGGGCGGCCCAGCAGCGCGTCGGTCGACAGCAGCGCCGTGGCCACCAACAGCGGCTGTGCGACGGCCGTGTCGCGGATCGCGTCCGCGTCGGCCTCGGTGCCGTAGTGCACGAGGTCGAGGTCGACGGCGGCGGACCACTCGGCCAACCGGTCGGCGGCGCCGGGGAGTTGGAGCCAGGGAGTCAGAAGGCCAGGCTTCTGTGCGCCTTGGCCGGGAGCGACGAGTACGAGCACTCTTTCACTCTCTCCTGTGGGCAGTAGTCGCCGCCGGTGGTGACCGATACGAAGAACCGGCAGGCAAATTGTGGGCACTCCACAACGTGGGTGGAGGCGGCTAGGGCTGGTTCGAAAAGTCCGCGAGACGCCCCAGGATGAGCGCGATACGCAACGTGAAGGCCGAGCGTACATCGGAAGGCGACCATCCGGTGACGTCTGTCACACGTCGCAGCCGGTAGCGGACGGTGTTGGGGTGCACGAACAGCATCCTCGCGGCGCCTTCGAGGCTGCTGGCCTGTTCCAGATAGACGCTGAGTGTTTCCAGCAGCGCCGAACCGGCCTCCTCCAGCGGTCTGTAGACCTCCTCCACCAACAGTTCGCGCGCCACCGGGTCGCCCGCCATCGCGCGCTCCGGCAGCAGATCGTCGGCGAGCACCGGGCGCGGGGCGTCCGGCCAGGCCGCGCACGCCTTCAGCCCGGCCGCCGCCGCCTGCGCCGAACGCGTCGCCGACAGCAGGTCGCCCACCACCGGACCGGCCACCACGGGGCCCGGTGCGTACGGCCCGATCAGCGACTTCGCCGCGCGCAGCGGGTCGTCCGAGCCGCCCGCGATCACCACCAGGCGGCTGCCCAACACCCCGGTCAGCACCTGGAGTTTGGCGTGCCGGGCGGCTCGCCGGATCGCCTCGACGGTCAGCTCGCTGTCCCCTTCCGGAGCGGTGCCGAGGACGACGACGACGTGCTCCGGCGAGTTCCAGCCCAGGGCGGCGGCGCGGGAGACGGCGCCCTCGTCGGCCTCCCCGGACAGCACCGCGTTCACCACCAGCGACTCCAGGCGCGCGTCCCAGGCGCCGCGCGCCTCGGCGGCCTGCGCGTACACCTGCGCCGTGGCGAACGCGATCTCGCGTGCGTACACGAGCAGGGCCTCGCGCAGCACCGACTCGTCGCCGGGCGCGGCGACTTCGTCGATGGCCGCCTCCACGACCTCGATGGTGGTGCGCACCATTTCGACGGTCTGCCGCAGCGTGATGGCGCGGGTCAGTTCGCGCGGCGCCGTGCCGAACACGTCGGTGCTGATGGCCTGCGGGGTCTCCGGGTGCCGGAACCACTCGGTGAAGGCGGCGATGCCGGCCTGTGCGACGAGCCCGATCCAGGAGCGGTTCTCCGGCGGCATCGCGCGATACCACGGCAGTTGCTCGTCCATGCGCGCGATCGCGTCGGCGGCGAGCTTGCCGGAGGACTGCTCCAGGCGCCGCAGCGTCGCCGCGTGCGGATGCTCGCCGCCCTCCTCGCGGCCGCGGCCGCCGCCGGGCCCGTACCGCCCGGGCCGCCCCAACCGCCCTGCCTGCGCGGGCCGTTGGGACCGTCCGGAGGGCTCGGACTGCTCGGGCTGCGCGGACTGCCGGGAGGGGCCGGGTTGTTCGGGCGGGCTGCTGCTGGCGGAGGGGTCTGTCGGTTCGGGCACGTGACAAGCCTGCCTCATGCCGTGGAGGGCGCGGATCCGGGGGCGGTCCCCGCATTCCGGGCGGATCGGCGCGGTTACCGTGGACCGCATGCTTCAGGTGTGGCGGGCCGCCGACAGGTACCGCGGCGGCGATCCGGAAGCCGGGGTCGACACCCGGCACGCCTTCTCCTTCTCCGGCTTCTACGACCCGGACAACACCGGCTTCGGCACGCTCGTCGCGTGCAACGAGGAGCGGCTGGCGCCCGGTGCCGGCTTCCCCGAACACCCGCACCGCGACGTGGAGATCGTGACCTGGGTCGTCGAGGGCGAGCTGGAGCACCGCGACTCCACGACGGGGCGCTCCACCCGGGTACGCCCCGGTGACGTGCAGCGGCTCGGCGCGGGCACCGGCGTGCGGCACGTCGAACGGAACGCGGGCGAGGGCGAGTTGCGCTTCGTCCAGATGTGGCTGGTGCCCGGAGCGTACGGCTCGGCGGAGGACGGCTCCGCGGGCGACGGTTCCGCGGGCGACGGCTCCGAGGTGCGCGCGGCCGGAGCGCACCGGCCGCGCGAGCCGGAGTACGAGGTGGTGCACGGGATCGCCGACGGCACCCCGTTCGCGGTGCCGGGCACGGAGGCGGTGCTGCACGTGCGGCGGCTGCCCGCGGGGGCGCGTACCGCGGTTCCGGAAGCCGCGTGGGTGTACGTGCACGTCGTGCGCGGTGCCTGTGAGCTCGGCGGGGAGTGGCTGGCGGAGGGCGACGCGGCCCGTATCACCGACGCCCGCGAGCTGGCCGCGGCCGCGGCTCCCGCAGGACCGGGCGGTGCCGGCGGCGCCGAGCTGCTGATGTGGGAGATGCACGCCGAGCCCGGCTACGGCTGAACCGGCCGCGCCCGCACGCCAGTTGGGCCCGGCGAGCCCGACGAGCCCGGTGGAGCGTACGTATGCGGCGAGCCCGCCCGTCCGCCCGCCGCGTCAGCGCTCGCGCAGCTCCGCGAGCACCGCGTCCGTGAACTGCGGCCACGCGTCGATCGCCCAGGGCCCGAAGTCGCGGTCGGTGAGCACGGCGCAGGCCGCTCCCGCGTCCGGGTCCACCCACAGGAACGTGCCCGACTGCCCGAAGTGCCCGTACGTACGCGGCGAGGACGAACCGCCGGTCCAGTGCGGGGACTTGCCGTCCCGGATCTCGAAGCCGAGCCCCCAGTCGTTGGGCGACTGCCGTCCGTAGCCGGGAAGTACGCCCGCGAGCCCGGGGAAGGCGACGCCGGTGGCCTCGTCCAGCGTCTCGGCGGCCAGCAGCCGCGGCGACTGCAACTCCGCCGCGAACCGGGCGAGATCGGACACCGTGGACACGGCGTCCTTGGCGGGCGATCCGGGCAGTTCGGTCGCGGCCATGCCCAGCGGTTCCAGCACGGCCTCGTGCAGGTACTGCGGGAACGGGATGCCGGTGACCTTGGTCACGTGCTCGCCGAGCGCCTCGAAGCCGGCGTTGGAGTAGATGCGCCGGGTGCCCGGCTCGGCCATCGCCCGGTCCTCGTCGAAGGCGAGCCCCGAGGTGTGCGCGAGCAGGTGCCGCACGGTCGAGCCCATCGGCCCGGCCGGCTCGGCGAGTTCGACGGCGCCCTCCTCGACGGCGATCAGCACCGCGTAGGCGGCCAGCGGCTTGGTGACGGAGGCCAGCGGGAAACGGCGGTCGACCGGGCCGTGGCTGCCGGCGACCGTTCCGTCGGCACGTACGACGGCCGCGGCGGCATTCGGAACCGGCCAATTCTCGATCATCCGCAGGCTGTTCATGGTTCCGAGCCTATGCTCCGGCGGTCACGGCCGGTCGCCCTCCCCGCCCTCCCCGCCGCTCCGTGCACCGCCCGCCGGCGGGCGTCCGAGCCGGCCGAAGCTTCTTGGCCGAGGCTTTGCGCTTGCTTGGAGTGCGCTCCAAGTTCGTAGCGTTCACTTATGACCGTGATGGAGACGGAAACCCCGGATGAGGCGGTTACGGCTACGGCCTGCGCGGCGGCCGGCAAGAGCGCGCGCCCGCGCCCGGACGGCCGGGACCGCTACACGATCAGCGAGGTCGCCGCGCTCAGCGGACTGAGCGCCCACACCCTGCGCTGGTACGAGCGGATCGGGCTGATGCCGCACGTCGACCGCTCGCACACCGGACAGCGCCGGTTCACCAACAGGGACCTGGACTGGCTGGAGTTCGTCGCCAAGCTGCGGCTGACCGGGATGCCCGTGGCCGACATGGTGCGCTACGCGGAGCTGGTGCGCGAAGGCGAGAGCACCATGCCCGAGCGGCACCGGCTGCTGGTGGCGACGCGTGCGGACGTACGCGCCCGCATCGCCGAACTCCGGGAAACCCTCGCGGTCCTGGACCACAAGATCGGAATCTATGCGGACGCCGCAGAGGCGTCGGAAGGGGTCTGAAGACCGCATGAGCACAGGCACAGGGGCACAGCACGAGCGGCTCGCCACTACGCGACTGGGCGCCGACGGCCCCGAGGTCGGCGTACAGGGACTCGGCTGCATGGGCATGAGCTGGGCGTACGGGCCGACCGACACGGACGAGGCCAGGGCGACCCTGGAGCGGGCGCTCGAACTGGGCGTCACGCTCTACGACACGGCCAACGTCTACGGCCACCACGAGGGCGACAACGAGAAGTTCATCGCGCCCTTCGTGCGGGCGCACCGGGACCAGGTCGTCGTGGCCACCAAGTTCGGGCTCTCCTCCGACCCGGACGACCCGTACAAGCGGACCGTCCGCAACGACCCCGCGTACATCCGCGAGTGCGCCGAGAACAGCCTGCGGCGGCTCGGCGTCGAGACGATCGACCTCTACTACATGCACCGCCGCGACGTGAACGTGCCCGTCGAGGAGTCGGTGGGCGCGATGGCCGAGCTGGTGCGCGAAGGCAAGGTACGGCAGCTCGGGCTGAGCGAGGTGACCGCCGCCGAACTTCGGGCCGCGCACGCGGTGCATCCGATCGCCGCGCTGCAGTCCGAGTGGTCGCTGTTCAGCCGGGACGTGGAGGACGGCGTCGTGGACGCGGCGCGGGAGACGGGCACCGCCTTCGTGCCGTACTCGCCGCTCGGGCGCGGCTTCCTCAGCGGCTCCTTCACGGACGCCCGCAAGGATCTGACCGGCGACGACTACCGCACCACCCACCCGCGGTTCACCGGCGACAACGCCGCCGCGAACGCGGCGCTGCTGCGGCCGCTGCGCGAGATCGCCGCCGAGCGCGGAGCGACGCCCGGGCAGATCGCGCTCGCGTGGGTGCAACAGCAGGCGCGGCTGCGGGAGTTGCCGGTGGTGCCGATCCCGGGCACCCGCAAGCGGTCCCGGGTGGAGGAGAACGTCGCGGCCACCCGTATCGAACTCACCGGCGCCGAGCTGGAGTTGCTGGAGCCGATCGCGGCACAGGTGGCCGGTCCGCGCTACAGCGACATGTCCTTCACGTCCGCCGGACGCGAGTGAGGCACGGGCGCGCCGGGAGTCCGGACGTCCGGTCGGCGGGGTGCGGGCGAGGTGGCGCGTACGGACGGCTCCGGGGCAACTCCGGGTCAAGGCCGGGCGGCCTGCGGGCCGTTCAGCCTCCGCCGCACTCCTGCGAGGCGCGCGTGCAGCGCACCGCGGCGTACGAACCGAGCGCGATCGCCGCGAAGTTCGACCGCGCTGCGCTGCCCGGGGCGAGATAGCCCGCGTGCCCGCCGGTGTGTCCCGCGGTGACGATACGGGCGCCGAAACCGGGGCCGGCGGGGTCGCCGCCGTGCCCCACGCCCAGGAACCGCACGTGCGGCACCCGCCCGATCCAGTCGCCGGAGGCGCGGGCGGCCCACACCCGCACCGGAGTGTGCAGCCCTTCGACCGAGTCCGTGTGCACGCCGGGCGAGGCGAACAACACCAGGTCCCTCGCGTCCCGTCGGGACGTCCCTGACGCGGCCGCAGCGCAGAGCACCGAACCGTAGCTGTGGCAGAACACCGCGGGAGCGGGCACGTCGGAGTGCGCGAGCCCGCGCAGGAACCGCACGAGCCGGGGCGCACCCGCGTCGGCGAGCCGGGACGTGACCGCGTCCGCGCCGAGCCCGACGGGAGTGGTGTAGCCGACCCAGGCGATCACCGCCGTACGGACTCCGGCCCGCGCCGCGGCCATCCGCGCCCGCAGCGAGACGGCCATCGGCCCCGGCCTGCCGTACTCGCCGCGGCCCGGCTCGTCGAAGGTGGCCAGGTCCATGTCGTCGCCTGGCACCACTACGGCGGTACGCTGCGCGGTCGCCAAGTCCCCGTACACCTCGGCCACTTGGCCGCGCCCGCGGGGATCGAAGGCGAGGATGTGCCGCCCGGGGGCGAGCAGCCGGGCACAGCGCCGGGCGCGGGCCCGTGCGCGCGTGCGCTCCTCCGGCGTACGCCCGTGCGCGTGCGCTTCGCGCCGGGCGCGGACCTGTTCGGCGTGCAGGGCACGGCGGTTGGCGGCGTAGCGCAGCGCCGGAGGAGCGCCGTCGAGGTTGCCGACGACGCCCGGATGTCTGCGTACGAGCAACGCGCGGCGGTGCGGCGAGAGACCGGCGAAGAAGGCGGCGACGCGTCCGGGACTCGCGGTGCCCGGATCGGGCAGCGGCCGGCCCAGCACCCGGTCCGCCCGCCACGCGGCGGTACCCGGCGGCGGCCCGGTGACGGCGGTCTGCTCCGAGCCGAGCGCCCAGCCGGCGGTGCCCGCGATCGCCGACACCGCCAACGCGGCGGCCAGCAGCGCACGTTGGAGGCGGCGCGAGCGGAATCTGCCGCGCCGCTTCGGGCACGGTGGTACGGACTGGCGGCGCTGGCGGCGCGGCATGCGACGGTCTCCCTCCCCGGACCGCCGTCCACTTCGGGCGGCCCACGGGAGAGCCTGGTGTCCCGGCGGCCCCGCGGGCGTCATCCCACGGGGCCAACTCCCGCCGGTACCCGGGGACTACGGGTACCGCCCGGGGGCGCCCCTTAAGGGGGCACGGCGTCGCACGGCCGCCGTACGCGGGGTGGGCCCGTCACGCGGACCCCGACCACCGTGCAGACGGCCGCAGTTCGCGCCACAACCGCCGGCTCGCGGAAACCGCTGTCGGCCGCGGCGGCACGGCAGGAGTCCGTACGCTGCGCACGCCCCGGGCCGCGGTCCGCAGCGGGTCACAGCTCGGCGAGCAACTCCGCCTTCTTCTCGGAGAATTCGTCGTTCGTCAGCAGCCCCGCCTCGTGCAGCTCGCCCAAGTGCCGGATGCGCTCTGCTATGTCGGCCGGATCCGCGCGTACGGACCGTGCCGTCTCGGTCGCCGGCGCGGCCACCGCCGAGGTCACCGGCGAAGCCGCCGGAGAGGGCGGCGCTCCGCCGGGCGCCCCCGCGGCGCGCACCGCCTCCAGCACCGACGCCGCGAACGGCAGCGACTCGTACACCAGCCCGTAGCCCAGCCCGAAGACGACCGACGCCGGGTCCTTGTCCGGCTCGCCCGGCTGGGACTCGGTGTCCCGCCGGAGCAGCCGCAGATGGCCGCCCGCGATCTCCGGCGACCGCCAGTCGACGTCCTCCAAGTCCCCCACGGCGAAGGTCTGGTCGCCGGCCTTCCACTTCGCCGACGAGGCGCCCGTCCAGAACCAGCGGAACGAGACCGCCGAACCGTCGAACGACGCCTTCCCGTCGTACGCCTTGAAACTCAGCGGCGGCGCGGGCGCGGCCACCAGATGACGCTCGGCGGGCTTCGCCGCCTCCGGGCCCAGCGCGGAACGCAGCTCCGTCGCGTAGTAGTCGGCCAGGGTCTCGCGCTCTGCCGGAAGCACCAGCCGGTAAGGGTCGTTGCCCTCCTTGAGCTGCCCGTCCGCGACCTCCATCAACGGATCGGCGCCCGCACGCGGCACGATGCGCAGCACGACGGTGCCGCGCTTCCCGCCCGGGGCGAGATCGACTTCGCTCAGCGCCTCGTACGGGACGCGCCGCTCCCCGAGCACGTGGAAGAGCTTCGGCGTGCGGATCCCCCGTTCGAAGCGGATGAGCACCGAGTCTGTATCGAACTCCCAGGTGGAGTGATTTCCCACCAGTACGTCACCCATGTGGGCCATCGTATGCGTGTGCCGCCTGTGCGTCCCCCTCCCCGGGGCTACGCGCGTTGTTCCGCCGGCACGCGCCGCGGCTACGGACGTCCGGGAGCGCCGGAAGTGCAATCGGGGTCTGCTGAGGCGCAGTTGACGTCCGCGTACGAACCGGTGCCGATGGCCGCGAAGTTGGCGACGCTGTCCGTGCCCGGCGCGTAGTAGCCGGTGTGCCCGTCGGCGCGGGCGGCGGAGAACCGGCGGGAACCGAACGAGCGGGAGACCGGGTCGGCGCCGTGCCCGAGCCCGCCGAACTCCATGTGTGGCACGTCCGCGATCCAGTCGTCCGCGTCCCGGGCCGCCCACACCCGCGCCGAGGTGTCCAGGTCGCGTACGTGGTCCGCGCGCATCCCGGGGCTTCCGGTCACCGCGATGTCGGTGACCCGCGCGGGCAGCCGGCGGGCGGCGATCCCGCAGACCACCGAGCCGTAGCTGTGGCAGAACAGCGCGACACGGGCCGAACCCGGCAGCGCGCCCACGAAGCGCTCCAGCCGCTGCGCGCCGGCCTGCGCCATCCGCCCGGACGCGGAGTCGATGCCGAGCCCCGCGGGCGTGGTGTAGTCGGCCCAGGCGACGGTCGCGGTGGGCAACTGCGGTGCCCGGGCGCGCTGTTGGCGCTGGAGCGACTGCGCCATGCCGACGGGTGCGGCGTACGGGCGGCGGCTCTTCTCGAAGCTCAGCACGTTCGTGTCGACGCCCGGCACCACGACCGAGATCCGCCGGGCCGCGTCGAGATTCCCGAACACCTCGGCGGCGCGGCCCTCTCCGGTCGGGTCGAAGGCGAGGATCTGCCGGCCCGGCCGCAGCAGCGACTCGAAGCGGTGCACCCGCTGCGCGGCCGTCTCCCGCCCGTCGTCGGTGAGCCGCCGGTCGGTCATGCGCTTGCGCTCGCTGTCGCGGGCCTGCTCAAGTGCCGTGTGATTGGCGCGGTATCGCAACCGCACGGGGGCGCCGCCGAGGTTGCCGACGACGAGGGGGTAGCGGTCCGCGAGCCGCCGCTGCTGGTGCGTGCCGAGCGAGTGGAAGAAGCGGGCGACGGTCCCCGCTCCGGATTCCGGATCGGGCAGCGGGCGTCCCGCGACGGCGCCCTTGCGCCAGTCCGCCAGCGCGGCCGCGCGCGGCCCCGATTCCTGCCCGGTGTGCCGGATCGCCGTCCAGCCCGTCGTCATCAGCAGCACCAGAACCACGGCGAGGGCGAGCATCGTTCGCCAGGCCGTGGTGCCCGGGGCGCCGGCCGGCGTCAGACCGGTGCCGGGCAGGGGCGTGCTGAGATCGGGGAGGGAAGTCACTGGGCAGACACCCTAGGAGACGCCGCTCAGCGCTCGCACACACGGTGGGTCATGTCACGTTTCCCCGCGGATAATTGGGTCAGTTCGGGCGTACGTGGTGCGGCCCGTGACTGTACGGAACCGGCGCTCCCCGCGCACCGCCGCCGCGCACGCCGGGCGGTTCGCGTACGCCGCGTACGGACTCGGGCCGCGGGCGCGGACCCGGACGCCGCGTCAGAACGCTCCACAGCGCGGAAGAGCGGTTCGACACGGCCGCCGGCCCGCCGTGTGCCGTACCGCCGCCGTTCTTCTCCCGCAGCTCCAGGGCGAGTTCAGCCGTCGCCGCCCCAGTCCCCGCCGAGTGCGGGACCCAGCCGATCCGCGTACGACTCGACGACCCGGCGTACGGCCTCCATCGAGGTGTCCCCGGACGCGCCCCAGCGGCGCACGGCCGCGCGCAGCACGCCGGAGTAGGCGGCCACGAGGACGCGCGGACGCGGATCGGCGTCCACGTCCACGCCCTCGCGCCGGGCGATCTCGGCGGCCAACTGCTCCTCCATCTCCGCGGAGTGCCGCAGCACCGCGGCGAGCAGCGTCGGCGTCGTCTCGACGACCTGCCACATCCTCATGTGCAGCTCGATCGGCACGATCTCCTGCAGCGCCTCGCCGATGCTGTCCCAGCTCTCGTCCAGGGTGCGGCGCAGCAGCTCCAACGGCGGTTCGCCGGGGGCGCGTTCGTGTACGGCCGTGACGTAGCGCTCGTCGATCATGCGCTGGAGGGCGAGCGCGACGTCCTCCTTGCTCGCGAAGTAGCGGAAGAAGGTGCGCTGGGAGACGTCCACGGCGGCGGCGATCTCGTCCACGGTGGTCGCGTCGTACCCCTTGGTGACGAACAGCTCGTGAGCAGTGCGGATCAGGGCGTCCCTGGTGCGCTGCTTCTTGCGCTCACGCAGTCCGGTCACTTCGGCCACCTCCAAGTGGTGCGCTGCTCACGGCCGCTGTGAGCTGAACGACGTGTACAGGCGGACGAATTCGTTTGTCAATTGTCAGCAGCTGTCACTAGCCTCCCGATCATGAACCCCCAGATCGGCACCGCCGGGGAACCGGTGCACGGCCCGTACGGTCCGCCGCCCGAGCCGGCCGCCCCCGGCACCCCGTACGGACCGGGGCTGCCCGACGCGGCCACCCTGCGCAAGGGGACCCGCGGCCACCCGTGGCTGACGCTGCTGACGGTCGCGGTCGGCATCACGATGGTCGCGATCGACGGCACGATCGTCGCCATCGCCAACCCGGCCATCCAGTCGGATCTGCACGCCTCGCTCGCCGATGTGCAGTGGATCACCAACGGCTATCTCCTCGCGCTCGCCGTCGCGTTGATCACCGCGGGCAAGCTCGGCGACCGGTTCGGACACCGGCAGACCTTCCTCACCGGAGTCGTCGGCTTCGCCGCCTCCTCCGGTGCGATCGGGCTGGGCGGCAGCGTCTCGCTCGTCGTCACCTTCCGCGTACTGCAGGGCCTCTTCGGCGCACTGCTGATGCCCGCGGCGCTCGGACTGCTGCGCGCCTCCTTCCCGCCCGCCAAGCTGAACTCCGCGATCGGCATCTGGGCCGCCGTCATCGGCGCCTCGACCGCGGCCGGTCCGATCGTCGGCGGACTGCTGGTGGAGCGCGCCAGTTGGGAGTCCGTCTTCTTCATCAACGTGCCGGTCGGCGCCGTCGCGCTGATCGCGGGCCTGGCACTGCTCGGCGACCACCGCTCCGACCGTGCGCCCCGCGGCTTCGACCCGCTCGGCATCGTGCTGCTGTCCGCCGCGATGTTCTGTCTCGTATGGGCCCTCATCAAGGCGCCTCAGTGGGGCTGGGGAAACCTGTGGACGCTCGGCTTCCTCGGCGCCGCGCTGGCGCTGTTCCTCGTCTTCGGGGTCTGGGAGAGAGTGCCGGGCGAGCCGCTGCTGCCGATGAGCATGTTCCGCTCGGTGCCGCTGACCGCGGGCACCGTGCTGATGGTGCTGACCGCCTTCGGCTTCATGGGCGGCCTCTTCTTCGTCACCTTCTACCTGCAGAACGTGCACGGGCTGAGCCCGGTCGCCAGCGGTGTCCGACTGCTGCCGCTCACCGCCATGATGGTCGTGACCTCTCCGCTGGCCGGCGCGCTGATTTCCAGAGTGGGCCCGCGGGTGCCGCTGGTCGGCTCGCTGGTGGTGACGGCCGCCGCCATGTTCGGGCTGTCCACGCTGACGGTGCGGAGCGGCGCCGCGACCACGTCGCTCTGGTTCGCCGTACTGGGACTCGGACTCGCTCCCGTCATGGTCGGGGCGACCGAGGTCATCGTCGGCAACGCCCCGCTCCGGCACGCCGGTGTCGCCGGCGGTCTCCAGCAGGCCGCCATGCAGGTCGGCGGCAGTCTCGGTACGGCCGTGCTGGGCGCGGTGATGGCCACCCGCGTGGACTCCGTGCTGCCGCGGAAGTGGGCCGAGGAGAAGGTGCTGCCGCCGCTTCCGCCCGGGCAGGAGGGCCGGCTCAAGAGCGCCGCCGAGGTCGGGGCTGCGCCCGTGCCTCCGGGACTGAAGGCGCCGGTCGCCGAAGCCATGCGCCAGGCGGTGCACGGCTCGTTCATCTCCGGTATGCAGCTGGCGTTCACGTGCGCCGGCATCGTCGCGGTGCTGGCGGCCGGCGTGGCCATCTTCACCAAGCCCGGCACGAGCGAAGCGGGGCCGTCCGTGCACGTATGACCAACCGCCCCGCCGCGCCCGGCGGTTGCCGGCCCGGGTGGTACGGCGGGCACGGGGCCGGCGGTGCGGCGGTGCGGCGGTGCCGGTGCCGGTGCCTGCGCCGGTGGGTGCGGGGCGGCGCCGGGCGGGGGCGGGCGGGGACGTCGAGGCGGGACGCGGCCAAGTACGCGTCCCGCCTTCGTCGTTGGGAGTTGTGCTTACCGGGGTGCTTACCGTCGGGTTGTGGATAACTCCGCCACCTGACCTGGTGAAACGGGCCGATGGCTCTTGGCTCGGTCCGCGAGGCCCGGCCATGCTGATCACAACGCCGGGCGAACCAGACGCCCAGGCCCTATGCGGGGGGAAGTGATCACCATGTCCTGGCAGATGCCGTTCCGTCGTGCCCGATTCCTGTGTGTTCGCGGTGAGTTGGGGCGTCTCACGGGAGCATCGCCCGGAGCGGGAGTCGGATCCGGTGCCGGTGCCGGGGTCGGCCTCCGTCGCGCGGTCGTGCTGCTGACGCTCACCGCGCTCGGCGGCGGCCTCGCGGCTCCCGCCACCGCCGGAGCCCGGGAGCCCGACGGGCAAGCGCGGGTGCCAGCTAATGCGCACACTCAGCGGGACGAGCAGCAGAGCACCCAGCAGCAGCGGCGCTCGGGCAGGCAGGAGTGGCGGCGCACGGGGAAGCGGCACGGAGCCTGCGCCGCGGGCCAGTTGTGCCTGTGGCCCAAGGGCCGGTACGGCGGACACCGCCGTACGTACGAGCTGGAGGGCACCGCCATCGAGAGCTGCGTCCCGCTGCCGAAGGGAGCCGTGGCCGAGTCGTTCGCCAACCGCACGGGGCGGCCGGTGACGCTCTATCAGAGCCGGAAGTGCGCGGAGACAGGGGAGTTCAGCACGTTTCCGTCCGGCACCTGGACGCCGCACAGCAGCTATCGCGCCCGGGCGTTGAAGATCTGGGAGCACTGAGGTGCCGGTATCGCGGCCCGGCACACCGCGCGTGCCCGTGGTGCGCGGGAGGATCCGCGCACCACGGGCACGTAGGCCGGCGGAGCCGGTGAAGCAGACGGGCTCTGCGGACTCGGGCTCAGGCGTCGCCGCCCGCGGCGCCCGGGTCCGCCGCCGCCACATCGAGCAACTGGTAGCGGTCCACGGCCTGTTTGAGCACCGAGCGGTCGATCTTGTTCTCACGGGCCAGCTCGGTGAGCACCGCGAGCACGATCGACTGGGCGTCGATGTGGAAGAACCGGCGGGCGGCGCCGCGGGTGTCCGCGAAACCGAAGCCGTCCGCCCCCAGGGATTGGTAGGTGCCGGGCACCCAGCGGGCGATCTGGTCCGGCACGGCGCGCATCCAGTCGGACACCGCCACCTTCGGGCCCTCGGCGTCCTGGAGCTTCCGCGTCACGTACGGCACGCGCTGCTCCTCTTCCGGGTGCAGCAGGTTGTGCTCCTCGGCCGCGACGGCATCCCGGCGCAGCTCGTTCCACGACGTCGCCGACCACACGTCCGCCCTGACGTTCCAGTCGTCCGCGAGGATCTGCTGCGCCTCCAGGGCCCAGGGCAGGGCCACGCCGGAGCCGAGGATGTGCGCGGCGATGCTGCCGCTGTCGCCCTCCCGGTAGCGGTAGAGGCCCTTGACGATGCCTTCCGCGTCCACGTTCTCGGGCTCGGCCGGCTGCTGGATCGGCTCGTTGTAGACGGTGAGGTAGTAGAAGACGTCCTCGCCCTGCGGGTGTTCCGGCGTCGAGCCGTACATCCGCCGCAGACCGTCCTTGACGATATGGGCGATCTCGAAGCCGAAGGCCGGGTCGTAGGCGACGGCGGCCGGGTTGGCCGAGGCGAGCAACTGCGAGTGCCCGTCCGCGTGTTGGAGCCCTTCGCCGGTCAGCGTGGTGCGCCCGGCGGTGGCTCCGAGCACGAACCCGCGGGACAGCTGGTCGGCCATCTGCCAGAACTGATCGCCGGTGCGCTGGAAGCCGAACATCGAGTAGAAGACGTAGATCGGGATCAGCGGTTCGCCGTGCGTGGCGTAGGCCGACCCGGCGGCGATCGCCGCGGCCGTACACCCGGCCTCGGTGATGCCGTCGTGCAGCATCTGCCCGGTCGGCGACTCCTTGTAGGCCAGCAGCAGTTCGCGGTCCACGGACTCGTAGGTCTGGCCCAGCGGGTTGTAGATCTTGGCGGACGGAAAGAAGGAGTCCATGCCGAAGGTGCGGTACTCGTCGGGCGCGATCGGCACGAAGCGCTTGCCGATCTCCTTGTCCCGCATCAGGTCCTTCAGCAGCCGTACGAAGGCCATGGTCGTGGCGATCTGCTGCTGCCCGGACCCCTTCTTGACCGCGGCGTACGCCTTGTCGTCGGGCAGCTTCAGCGGCTTCGACCGGTTGATCCGGGTCGGCACGTAGCCGCCCAGCTCCTGCCGCCGGTCGTGCATGTACTGAATCTCCTCCGAGTCCCGGCCCGGGTGGTAGTAGGGCGGAAGCCCGGACTCCAACTCCTTGTCGGGGATGGGCAGATGCAGCCGGTCCCGGAAGCCCTTGAGGTCTTCCACCGTCAGTTTCTTCATCTGGTGGGTGGCGTTGCGGCCCTCGAAGTTCGGGCCCAGCGTCCAGCCCTTGATGGTCTGCGCGAGGATCACCGTCGGCTGGCCCTGGTGCTCCTTGGCCGCCTTGTACGCGGCGTAGACCTTGCGGTGGTCGTGCCCGCCGCGGCCCAGGTGCAGCAGCTGGTCGTCGGACATGTTCTCGACCATGGCCCGCAGCCGCTGGTCGCCGCCGAAGAAGTGGTCGCGGATGTAGGCGCCGGTCTCGGTGGCGTAGGTCTGGAACTGCCCGTCCGGCGTGGAGTTGAGCTTGTTGACCAGCACCCCGTCCCGGTCCTGCGCCAGCAGCGGGTCCCAGGAGCGGTCCCACACCAGCTTGATGACGTTCCAGCCGGCACCGCGGAAGTAGGACTCCAGCTCCTGGATGATCTTCCCGTTGCCCCGCACCGGTCCGTCGAGCCGCTGAAGGTTGCAGTTGATCACGAAGGTGAGGTTGTCCAGGCCCTCGCGGGCGGCCAGCGAGAGCTGCCCCAGGGACTCCGGCTCGTCCATCTCCCCGTCGCCGAGGAAGGCCCATACATGGGACCGCGAGGTGTCCGCGATGCCGCGCGCTTCCATATAGCGGTTCATGCGGGCCTGGTAGATCGCGCCGATCGGCCCGAGCCCCATCGAGACGGTCGGGAACTCCCAGAAGTCCGGCATCGAGCGCGGATGCGGATAACTGGAGAGACCGTCGGCGCCCTTGCTCTTCTCCTGCCGGAAGCCGTCGAGTTGAGCCTCGGAGAGCCTGTCCAGCAGGTACGCGCGGGCGTAGATGCCGGGCGACGCATGCCCCTGGAAGAAGACCTGGTCGCCGCCGTCGCCTTCGTCCTTGCCCCGGAAGAAGTGATTGAAGCCCACGTCGTACAGCGAGGCGGAGGAGGCGAAGGTGGCGATGTGGCCGCCCACGCCGATGCCGGGGCGCTGTGCGCGGGAGACCATCACAGCCGCGTTCCAGCGCGTGGCGTTCAGGACCTTCCGCTCGATCTCCTCGTTGCCGGGGAAGAAGGGCTCGTCCTTGGTCGCGATGGTGTTGACGTAGTCGGTGCTGCGCATTTCCGGCACGGCCACCCGCTTCTCACGGGCGCGTTCGATGAGCCGGAGCATGAGATAGCGGGCACGTCCCCGGCCTCGCTCGTCGACGGCGCCGTCGAGAGAGTCGAGCCATTCCCGGGTCTCCTCGGGATCGAAGTCCGGGACCTGGCTGGGAAGGCCGCCAATGATGATCGGGTTGCGATCGGATCCGGAAGCCACGCTTGTCCTTCGCTGTTCGGTCGTGCTCTGTATGGTGTCGCGCCGCCTCCATCGTGGACCGCTGCCGCGCGTACGTCACCTTTACTCAGAGGTAATCGGGGGCTGTGGCACGGCTCCTGTTGGAAGCCGGGCGGTGAGGGCGGCCACCTCGCCACCCTACGCCCGGGAACCACGGGGTCGAGGGCCGCTGGAACGTCCCGGACGACAGTGCAGAAACCGTCCCAACCGGACCGGTGCACTGTGGTGCGTTTCACCCGTCATCGTGCATTGTGGGAGGAGAGGCCAACGTTCGGGCGGGATGGACGGCCAGGTACTTGCGCGATCCGTTCGGCCCGTGTGGACTACGGCCATTGCCTCGCGGGTGCGGGGCAATTGGGATGTTCCAGCAAGAGACAGGAGGCAATCCGTGAGCGCGACCGCGGACCACGCGGAGGAGCGGACCAACCCCGCCGCGAGGCTGGGTTTCCAGCCCGGAGAGGTGGTCCAGGAGCTCGGTTACGACGAGGACACCGAGCAGGCACTCCGTGAGGGAATCGAGGCCATCACGGGTACGGAGCTCGTCGACGAGGATCACGACGACGTGGCCGATGCCGTGGTGCTGTGGTTCCGCGACGACGACGGCGACCTGACGGACGCGCTGGTGGACGCCACCACCATGATCGACGCGGGTGCTCCAGTCTGGCTGATGACGCCGAAGACCGGCCGTGAAGGCTACGTCGAGCCGAGCGAGATCGGTGAGGCGGCGCAGACCGCGGGTCTGGCACAGACGAGCAGTGTGAACGCCGGAAAGGACTGGACGGGCAGCCGTCTGGTCACTCCCAAGGCAGCTCGCTCCGCCAAGCGGTAACAGCGGACAGCGGTCAAGGACGTATGGCTGCCGTGCGCTACGGCGGCGCTTCCGGTCCGCAGTCCGACGCCGGCACCGCCCCCGGCGAGCGAGGAGACGGGCGGTAAGCGGACGGGCCTCTCCAGGCGGCTGGTGACAGAACGACGTGTGGGCTCCCGGCAGTTGAGGTGCCGGGGGCCCACACGAGTCTTCGGCGGGGGTGGAAGACTGGCCTCGTTCCGGCGATGCGGGCACACTGTCCGGCCCGCCGCGGACGCCAGTGATCATCCATCCGAGAAGGGCTCACCATCCATGGCCATCGAGGTCGGCACCAAGGCTCCGGACTTCACGCTGAAGAATCAGCACGGCGAGTCCGTGACGCTCTCCGACTACAGGGGCAGCAAGAACGTCGTTCTGCTCTTCTACCCCTTCGCGTTCACCGGGGTCTGCACGGGCGAGCTGTGCGCGGTGCGTGACGAGCTGCCCACGTTCGTCAACGACGATGTGCAGCTGCTCGCGGTCTCCAACGATTCGCCGTTCTCGCTGCGGGTGTTCGCCGAGCGGGAGGGCTTCACGTACCCGCTGCTCTCGGACTTCTGGCCGCACGGCGAGGCGTCCCGTGCGTACGGCGTCTTCGACGAGGAGAAGGGCTGCGCGCTCCGCGGCACCTTCGTCATCGACAAGGAGGGCGTGGTGCGCTGGACGGTGGTGAACGGCCTGCCCGACGCCCGCGACCTGAACGACTACGTGAAGGCGCTGGAATCCCTCTAGAACCACTGTGAGCGGAGGGAACCGCTCACTAGGATCGACTCGTTGATCTGACGGGATACGAATACGGGGGCACGCAGTGCTCCTCCGCAACAACCACAGGAGGACTCGTGGGAGTCAGCCTCAGCAAGGGCGGCAACGTCTCGCTGTCCAAGGAAGCGCCCAACCTCACCGCCGTGATCGTCGGCCTGGGCTGGGATGCGCGTACGACCACCGGCGCGGACTTCGACCTCGACGCCAGCGCCCTGCTGACGAACGCCGACGGCAAGGTCTCCACCGACCAGCACTTCGTCTTCTTCAACAACCTCAAGAGCCCCGACGGTTCCGTGGAGCACACCGGTGACAACCTCACCGGTGAGGGCGAGGGCGACGACGAGGTGATCAAGGTGAACCTCGCGGGTGTGCCCGCCGATGTGGAGAAGATCGTCTTCCCGGTCTCCATCTACGAGGCGGAGACCCGTCAGCAGAGCTTCGGCCAGGTGCGCAACGCCTATATCCGCGTGGTCAATCAGGCGGACAACAACGAACTGGCGCGGTACGACCTCAGCGAGGACGCCTCGACGGAGACCGCGATGGTCTTCGGCGAGCTGTACCGGCACGGCGGCGA
>Ga0164243_10004339_pt1 | contig 22275 bp, 22 predicted proteins | sample OricompcompostOP_FD_108781 | JGI IMG/M metagenome (GOLD analysis project Ga0164243, IMG submission 108781) | Organic Plus compost microbial communities from Emeryville, California, USA - Original compost - Organic plus compost (OP) | ecosystem: Engineered > Solid waste > Mixed feedstock >...
GCGCTGCTCGACCAACGAGGGGCTCGTTCCTCGCTCGCGCTGCTCGACCAACGAGGGGCTCGTTCCTCGCTCGCGCTGCTCGACCAACGAGCGGCTCGTTCTCGCTCGCGCTGCTCGACCAACGAGCGGCTCGTTCTCGCTCGCGCTGCTCGACCAACGAGCGGCTCGTTCTCGCTCGCGCTACTCGACCAACGAGCGGCTCGTTCCTCGCTCGCGCTCCTGGACCAGCGAGACAGGCCACTCGGCCAGCGGGCTCAGCCCGCTGAGGCCAGCGGGGCCGGCGTCTCCTCGGCGACGGTCTGCCGCAGCGCGTCGACGACGTGCCGGATCACCCGCGGGTCGACGGCCATGCCGACGTGGGAGGCGGTGACCTCGACCGCGGTCGCCGCCGGGTCGACGCAGGCCCGCCAGTCGCAGATGCCGTCGCGCTTGGAGTAGATCGCGGTGAAGGCGACGTCGTCGGGCAGCGGCCGACGGCTCTCGTCCCAGCTCTGCCGGGCGCACTCGCCCCCGACGCAGTCGGCGGACATGAGTCCGGGAAGCCCGGCGCGGCTCAGCCGCACCAGCATCTCGACGCCGAGGCCGAGGATGCCGTGGTGCGCGCCCGGCGCCAGCATCGGGCTGCCCAGGGTGACGATCCCCGAGATCAGGTCCGGACGACGCACGGCGAGCCCGCGGGCGAGCATCCCGCCCAGGCTGTGGCCGACGACCTGCACCCGCGCCCCGCGGCGCACCGCGATCGACTCCAGACGGGTCTCGAGCTGGGCGGCCGCGTTGAGGGTGCAGCCGACGTTGGCGTGGATGTGCGACCGGTAGGTGCGGAAGCCCTCCTGGCGCAGCGATCGCGCCATGAACGCCAGCGTGCCGTCGCCGGCGAGGAAGCCGGGGACCAGCAGCACCGGGTCGGCGCTGCGCGCCACCCGCCGCCCGGTGTACGGCGTGGCCCGCCGCGCCCGGCGCGCCTCCCGCGAGGCGAGGGCGTAGCGCCCGGCCTCGGTCACCACGCTCGCCTCGTTCAGCACCGACCGCACCGGCGGCTTGGCGAAGCCGTCCGGGAGCAGGAAGGCGGCGAGGGCGCGGTCACTCACAGTGCTGACGGTAGGGCCAGCTGCCCCCACGGCGACGCATTTCGCGACACCTCGCGTCGCCGGCGGCGCCGTCCTGTTGACTGGTCCCATGCCAGAGAGTTCCCCTCGTGGCCCGATGCATGCGCCGGTGAAGGTCTCGGAGGAGCTGTTCGCCCCGGTCAGCCCGGGGATCGAGCTGTGCTACCAGACCTTCGGCGACCCGGCCGACGAGCCGATGGTCCTGGTGATGGGCCTCGGCGGTCCGATGAACTGGTGGGACCCCGCGCTGTGCGAGATGCTCGCCCGCGCCGGGTTCTACGTCGTGCGCTTCGACAACCGCGACATCGGCCGGTCGAGCCGGGCGCGCGGCCGGGTCACCCGAGCCACGCTGGTGCGCGCGTTCGCGGGCCTCCGGGTGCGCCCGCCGTACACGCTCGACGACATGGCGGGCGACACGTTCGGGCTGATGGACCACCTCGGCATGGAGTCCGCGCACCTGGTCGGCGCCTCGATGGGGGGCATGATCGCGCAGACGATGGCGATCACCGAGCCCGGGCGGGTGCGCTCCCTGACGAGCATCATGTCGACGACGGGCAAGCGCACCGTCGGCTGGCAGAGCCCGAGCCTGCTCCCGACGCTGCTGGCCCGGCGCACGAGCCGCGAGGACTACATCAGGGGCAGCGTCCGGGTCTGGAAGATCATCGGCTCGCCGGGCTACCCCGTCGACGACGACAAGGTGCACGCGCGGGCCGCGGAGACCTTCGACCGAGGCGTCCCGCGCAGCGGGGTGATGCGCCAGATGCTGGCGGTGCTGTGCCAGCCCAACCGGAGTGCCCGGCTGCGCAGCCTGCGGATGCCGACCCTCGTGATCCACGGTCTGAACGACAGGATGGTGCACGTCTCCGGAGGCCGGGCGACCGCGGCCGCGATCCCGGGCTCCGAGCTGCTCCTGGTCGACGGCATGGGTCACGACCTGCCCGTCGAGATGTTCGAGTCGCTGGTCACCGCGATCCGTCGCAACGCCGATCGCGCGGTGTAGCACGCGTCTGGGCCACCCGTCCAGTGGGGTGGACAAAACGTCGTGGTAGGGCAAATCTGTGACCCACACCACGACGGGAGGATCCAAGGTGAACCGCTCGGAAGGAGCACCGGGAGACGCAAGTGGCGGGCGCAATCGGGTGCGTCGCGGGCTCGGCCTGGCTGCCGTCGGCGTCCTCACCGCATCCCTGCTCGCCGCCTGCGGCGACAGCGGGAAACCGGAGCTGCACTGGTACGTGAACCCTGACGGCGTCGACACGTTCAACGCCTACGCCAAGGAGTGCAGCACCGACGACTACACGATCAAGGTCGAGCAGCTCCCCTCGAGCGCGACCGACCAGCGCGTCCAGCTCGCGCGGCGGCTCGCGGCCGAGGACTCCTCGACCGACCTGATGAACCTCGACCCGGTCTTCGTCGCCGAGTTCGCCAACGCGGACTGGCTGGCCGAGGTGGAGGGCGACCTCGCCGACGAGATCCGGTCGAGCGCCGAGGGCGACGGCGACTACCTCGCCGGTGCGGCCGACACGGTGATGTGGGACGACAAGGTCGCCGCGATCCCGTTGTGGGCGAACACGCAGGTGCTCTGGTACCGCAAGTCGCTCGCCGAGGCCGCGGGTCTCGACATCGGCCCGGACAAGCCGGTCACCTGGGAGCAGATCATCCAGGCCGCCGCCGAGAACAACGGCAGCGTCGGCGTCCAGGCCAACAAGTACGAGGCGTACGTCGTGCTCATCAACGCGCTGATGCAGGGCGCGGGCGGCGACATCGTCAGCGACACCGAGGCCGGCAAGGACGCGAAGGTCGACCTCGACAGCGACGCGGGGCGCAAGGCGGCGGAGATCATCCAGATGCTCGCCGACTCGCCGGCCGCCCAGCCCGACCTGACGGTGTCCAACGAGGGCACGCCGCTGGGCCGGATGTTCCCCGCCGACCCCGAGGCGCCACAGGGCGCCGGTGAGTTCATGGTCAACTGGACCTTCGTGTACAAGCTCTACGAGGGCCAGATCGAGACCGGAGAGATCACCCAGGAGCAGTTCGACGACCTCGGCTGGGCGCGCTACCCCGCCACCGTCGAGGGGGAGCCGTCCAAGCCCCCGATCGGCGGCATCGACATCGGGGTCGGCGCCTACAGCGAGCACCCGGACTACGCGATGGAGGCCGCCGAGTGCATCACCTCCACGAAGGCCCAGGTCGACCTCGCGCTCAACAACGGGCTGATGCCGTCGACCAACTCGGCGTACGACGAGGTCGCCGCGAGCGGTGACTTCCCCGAGGACCTCATCGAGCTCTACCGGACCAGCGTCGACGAGGGCGGCCCGCGGCCGAAGAGCGCGTTCTACTCCCTCATCTCCAGCGCCGTGCAGGCCGAGTGGCACTCGCCCACCTCGGTCGACCCGGACAAGACGCCGGAGGACTCGGCGAACTACCTCAAGGACGTCCTCGAAGGGAAGGCGCTGCTATGACGACCACCGCCGTGCAGACGGCGACCGCCAAGCCGCCGGCCGCCGCGAGCGACCGGTCACGGGCCGAGAACCGCCTCGGCCAGAAGCTCGTCGCTCCGGCGATCATCCTGATGCTTCTGGTCACCGCGTTCCCGATGCTGCGGGCGTTGTGGCTGTCGGTCTACGACTACGCACTGACCGCGCCCGACGACAAGGAGCTCATCGGGCTCTCCAACTACGTCACCGCGCTCACCGACCCGCTGTTCTGGCAGACGACCGGGATCACGGTGCTGTACATGGTGGTGACGGTCGCGATCGAGCTGGTGATCGGCTTCGTCTTCGCGATGGTCATGCACCGGGTGATCTTCGCCCGCGGCGTGGTGCGGACCTCGATCCTGATCCCCTACGGGATCATCACCGTGGTCTCCGGCTTCGCCTGGCAGTTCGCGTTCTCGACGACCAACGGGTTCATCAACGGCTGGCTCCCCGGGATCGGTGACGACTTCAACTGGTTCGGGGAGACGACGCCCGCGGTGATCGCGATCATGATCTCCGAGATCTGGAAGACCACGCCGTTCATGTCGCTGCTGCTGCTCGCCGGCCTCGCGCAGGTGAGCGAGGACATGATCGAGGCGGCGAAGGTCGACGGCGCCACCTGGTGGCAGCGGCTGTGGCGGGTGATCCTGCCGAACATGCGGGCCGCGATCATGGTCGCGGTGCTGTTCCGGGCGCTCGACGCCTACCGCATCTTCGACAACATCTTCGTGATGACCAACGGCGCGCAGAAGACCGAGTCGATCAGCTTCCTCACCTACCGGCAGACCATCGAGCAGTTCCAGCTCGGCATGGGCTCGGCGCTCTCGGTGCTGCTGTTCCTCTCGGTGCTGCTGGTCGCCTACCTGATCATCAAGATCTTCCGGGTCGACCTGGCCCAGGCCCGGCAGGAGGCATGAGATGAAGCAGAAGGTTGGGCTCGCCGTCGGCATCCTGCTGATCCTCGTGTGGTGCCTGCTGCCGGTCGTGTGGATCATCTCGCTGTCGTTCAAGTCCGAGGAGTCGGTGACCACGGGCAACCCCGGGTTCTTCCCCTCCGAGGGCACCAGCGCCGGTTGGGACAACTACAAGAAGGTCCTGACCGACGACCTGTACGACTACTTCCCGCGCGCGATCATCAACTCGATCGGCATCAGCCTGATCGCCACGCTGCTGTCGGTCATCGTGGCCACGCTCGCGGCGTACGCCATCGCCCGGCTGGAGTTCAAGGGCAAGAAGTTCGTGCTCTCCATCGCGCTGGCGATCGCGATGTTCCCGGTGGTGTCGCTGGTCGGTCCGCTGTTCGACATGTGGCGGACGCTCGGCATCTACGACACCTGGATCGGGCTGATCATCCCGTACATGTCGTTCACCCTGCCGCTGGCGATCTGGACGCTCTCCGCGTTCTTCCGCGAGATCCCGTGGGAGATGGAGCAGGCGGCCCAGGTCGACGGGGCGACGTCGTGGCAGGCGTTCCGGCGGGTGATCGTCCCCCTGGCCGCCCCCGGTGTCTTCACCGCGGCGATCCTGACGTTCTTCTTCGCGTGGAACGACTTCGTGTTCGGCATATCGCTGACCTCGACGGAGGCGGCCCGGCCGATCCCGGCGTCCCTGGCGTTCTTCGTGGGCTCCGACCCGTTCAACCGGCCGGCGTCCCTGCTCGCCGCGGCGGCCGTGATCGCCACCATCCCGATCATCGTCATCGTCCTGATTTTCCAGCGCAAGATCGTTGCCGGCCTGACCTCCGGCGCAGTGAAGGGTTGATACCGATGGCTTCCATCGACATGCGAAACATCGTCAAGCAGTACGGCGACGGGTTCCCGGCCGTGAACGACGTGAGCATCGACGTCAAGGACGGCGAGTTCATGATCCTCGTGGGCCCGTCGGGCTGCGGGAAGTCGACACTGCTCCGGATGATCGTGGGCCTCGAGGACATCACCTCGGGCGACATGATGATCGGCGACCGGCGCGTCAACGACCTGGCCCCGCGCGACCGCAACCTCGCGATGGTGTTCCAGAACTACGCGCTCTACCCGCACCTGACGGTCTACGAGAACATCGCCTTCCCGCTCCGGCTCGCGAAGGTGGACAACGAGACCGTCGACAAGAAGGTGCGCGAGGCGTCCAAGACGCTGGAGCTCGACGAGCACCTGGAGCGCAAGCCGGGCAACCTGTCCGGTGGTCAGCGGCAGCGGGTCGCGATGGGCCGCGCGATCGTGCGCGACGCCGACGCGTTCCTCTTCGACGAGCCGCTGTCGAACCTGGACGCCAAGCTGCGCGGCCAGATGCGCACCGAGATCGCCCGGCTGCAGAAGCGGCTGGGCATCACCACGGTCTACGTCACCCACGACCAGACCGAGGCGATGACGCTGGGCGACCGGGTGGCGGTGCTCAAGCGTGGCGTGCTCCAGCAGCTGGCCACGCCGCGCGAGCTCTACGAGCAGCCGGCCAACCTGTTCGTGGCGGGCTTCATCGGCTCCCCGCCGATGAACTTCCTCCCGGCGACGGTCGAGGGCACGACGGTGAAGCTGCCGTTCGGGTCGGTCGAGATCCCCGCCGAGAAGGCCCAGAAGGCCGCGGGCAAGGGGCTGCTGATCGCCGGCATCCGCCCGGAGCACTTCGAGGACGCGGCGGTGATGGACTCGGCCAAGACCGCCGGCCACACGTTCCGCACCCGGGTCGACGTCGTGGAGTGGCTGGGCAACGAGAGCTACGCGTACATCCCGTTCGAGGCGCCGCCGGAGGTGCAGGCCCAGCTGACCCAGCTCGAGAAGGACCTCGACGGCGAGGCGATGCGCACCCAGCTCGTGGTCTCGCTCGACGGGGCGAGCCGGGTGGCCGAGGGCGACGAGGCGGAGATCTACGTCAACTCCGACCACATGCACCTGTTCGACCCCTCGACCGGCGAGAACCTCACGCTCGACACCAGCTCGGCGGGCAAGGTGCCCAGCGGCGACGCGATGGCCCAGGCCGACGAGGTCGGTCAGGCGCAGGACGAGGTGTCCAGCAGCGCCCAGACCGAGGAGGCCTGAGCCCGGCCGGACCGGCCCCGGCTCAGCCGGGGAGCCGCTTGCGCCGTTCGTCGCCGGGCATCGCCCGGCGACGGACGGTGACGCCGCCCATCAGCGCGAATCCCGTCACCCGGACGACGGGCGAGTCCGGGCCGACCTGCGGGTCGACCTTGTCGCGCCCCTGGTCGAAGCCGCCCATGATGCCGACGCCGTCGACGACCACCTGGGTGTGGGCGTTGACGTAGACGTCGATGCCGCCCCAGATGGCGACGGCGTTGATCACGACCTCCTTCGACGCGAAGACCGCCTCGCGGAGGTCGATGTCGATGCCGCCCATGAACGCGACCGCACGGTGCTCGGGGCCGACCTCCCACACGCCCCTGCGGTCCAGGCCGCTCATGATCGCGACGCTGGACTCGTGCCGGCGCGCGGGCACCGGGGACGCGCCGGGACGGACCACCGGCTCGGAGCCGCCCGCGACGGCGGGCAGGTGCGCGCCCGGCAGGTCGGCGAGGATCGGCACCAGGTCGGCGTACACCTTGGCGGCGTACGCCGCCTCCAGGCGCTCGTCGAGCTCCTCGAGGTCGAGGCGGCCCTCCCCCGCGGCCTCCCGGAGCACCTCGGCGACCCGGTGCCGGTCGGCGTCGGAGATCCGCAGCTGGTCGGGATCGGTCACGCGGTCAGCGTATCGACGCTCGCCGCGTCGAGGCGGCGGGCGACGGCGAGCGCGGCGGCCCGGCCCGCCCGGTTGGCGCCGATCGTGCTCGCCGACGGCCCGTAGCCGACCAGCTGGACCCGCGGGTCGGCGACCGCGGTGGTCCCGTCGAGCCGGATCCCGCCGTGCCGGCTGCGCAGCCGGAGCGGCGCGAGGTGGGCGATCGACGGCCGGAAGCCGGTGGCCCAGAGGATGACGTCGACGGGCTCGAACCGGCCGTCGGGCCAGCGCACGCCGTCCGGCTCGATCCGCTCGAAGACCGGCAGCCGCCGGTAGGCGCCGCGCCGCTCGGCCTCGCGCTCCTGCTCGCGCAGGGCCAGCCCGGTCACGCTCACCACGCTGGCGGGCGGCAGCCCGCGGCGGACCCGCTCCTCGACCAGCGCGACCGCGGCCCGGCCGGCCTCGCGGTCGAAGTCGCCGGTGCGCCACACGGGAGGTCGGCGGGTCACCCACAGCGTGTCGGTGACCAGGGCGATCTCGCCGAGCAGCTGCACCGCGGAGGCGCCGCCGCCGACGACCAGCACCCGGCGACCGACGAACGCGTCGGCGCCCGGGTACTGCGAGGCGTGCAGCTGCTCGCCGCGGAAGTCCCCGGCGCCCGGGTAGTAGGGCACGAACGGCGTCCGCCAGGTGCCGGTGGCGTTGACGAGGGTCCGGCTGCGCCAGGACCGGTCGCCGGCGTGCACCACGAGCAGCTCGCCCTCGCTGGTCACCCGGTCGACCGCGACCGGGCGGAGCACCGGCAGGTCGTACCTGGCCTCGTAGTCGGCGAACCAGGCCGGGACCACCCGGTTGGCCGGGTCGCTGCCGCGGCCGGGCGCCGGGGACCCGGGCAGGTCGGCGACGCCGTGGACGTCGTCCATGCTCAGCGAGTCCCAGCGGTGCTGCCAGGCGCCACCGGGCCGCTCGTCGGCGTCGAGCACGACGTGGTCGACGCCCAGCCGGCGCAGGTGGTACGACGTGGACAGCCCGGCCTGGCCGGCGCCGATGACGCCTGACTCGAGCACCCCGTCCACGTCCGCGTCCACGGCGGGTCAACGCACGCGGGCGTCGCGCTATGCCCGCGTGCGCCGGAGCCAGCAGGCCACGCCCGCTCAGAGGGCCTCGACGAAGCCCTGCCCGGCCCGGTACCGCTCCGGGCGCAGGCCGCCGCCCTCGCCGGGAGGGCCCGACGGGTCACCCACGGCGAGGAGCACTAGTCTCGGGGCCGTGAGTGCCGCCCCCTCTCCCGAGTTCCGCTACTCCGACCTCCTGCCGACCGGGCCGGACGACACGCCGTACCGCCTGGTCACCACGGAGGGTGTGTCCACGTTCGAGGCCGGCGGCCGGACCTTCCTCCAGGTCGAGCCGGAGGCGATCCGGCGGCTGACCGCGGAGGCGATGCACGACATCGCGCACTTCCTGCGGCCCGCGCACCTCGCCCAGCTGCGCGGGATCATCGACGACCCCGAGGCGTCCGGCAACGACCGGTTCGTCGCGCTGGACCTGCTCAAGAACGTCAACATCTCCGCGGGCGGCGTGCTGCCGATGTGCCAGGACACCGGCACCGCGATCGTGATGGGCAAGAAGTCGGAGGGGGTGCTGACCGGCGCGGACGACGGCGAGGCGATCAGCCGCGGCGTCTACGACGCCTACACGAGGCTCAACCTGCGCTACTCGCAGCTGGCCCCGCTGACGACGTTCGAGGAGAAGAACACCGGCACCAACCTGCCGGCGCAGATCGAGATCTACTCGACGCCGCAGACGTCGGGGAAGCCCGAGTACAAGTTCCTCTTCATGGCCAAGGGCGGTGGCTCGGCCAACAAGTCGTTCCTCTTCCAGGAGACGAAGGCGGTCCTGAACCCCACGCGGCTGCTGGAGTTCCTCGACGAGAAGATCCGCTCCCTCGGCACCGCGGCCTGTCCGCCGTACCACCTCGCCGTGGTGATCGGCGGCACCAGCGCCGAGTTCGCGCTGAAGACCGCGAAGTACGCCTCCGCCCACTACCTCGACAACCTGCCCACCGAGGGCTCGATGGCCGCGCACGGGTTCCGCGACCTCGGGCTCGAGGAGGAGGTCTTCAAGCTCACCCAGTCGTTCGGGATCGGCGCGCAGTTCGGCGGCAAGTACTTCTGCCACGACGTGCGCGTGGTCCGGCTCCCCCGGCACGGCGCGTCCTGCCCGGTGGCGATCGCGGTCTCCTGCTCGGCCGACCGCCAGGCGCTGGGCAAGATCACCGCCGAGGGTGTCTTCCTCGAGCAGCTCGAGACCGACCCGGCGCAGTACATGCCCGACGCGGGCGTGGCCGAGGACATCGCCGGCGGCGAGGTCGTGCCGATCGACCTCAACCGGCCGATGCCGGAGATCCTCGCCGAGCTCACCAAGCACCCCGTCAAGACGCGCCTCTCGCTGACCGGTCCGCTCGTGGTGGCGCGCGACATCGCGCACGCCAAGATCAAGGAGCGGCTCGACGCCGGCGAGGAGATGCCGCAGTACCTGCGCGACCATCCGGTCTACTACGCCGGCCCGGCCAAGACGCCGGAGGGGATGCCCTCCGGCTCGTTCGGCCCGACCACCGCCGGCCGGATGGACTCGTACGTCGAGCAGTTCCAGGCCGCGGGCGGGTCGCTGGTGATGCTCGCCAAGGGCAACCGCTCCAAGGCGGTCACCGAGGCGTGCGCCAAGCACGGCGGCTTCTACCTCGGCTCGATCGGCGGTCCGGCGGCCCGGCTCGCCCAGGACTGCATCAGGTCGGTCTCCGTGCTCGAGTACGAGGAGCTCGGCATGGAGGCGGTGTGGCGGATCGAGGTCGAGGACTTCCCCGCGTTCATCGTCGTCGACGACAAGGGCAACGACTTCTTCACCGACCCGTCGGGCACCGTCACCGTCCCGCTCAGCGGGATCCGGGTGCGGTCCGCGCAGTAGACCGCCGACCGGCCCGCACCACCCCGCCTTGCACGATGGGGCGGTGGAGTACGTCGAGATCGCCCGGGCCGAGACCGAGCGCGGCGAGCTGGTGCTGCGCGAGCGGCGTCCCGACGTGGGGCCGACCGTGCTGGAGCTGCGCGCCAACGGCGTCTTCGTGATGGACACCCTCGAGGTCACCACCGAGCGCGCCCTCGCCGCGGCCGCGCTGGAGCTGGTCGAGCGGCCCCGGGCCGTCGTGGTCGGCGGCCTCGGGCTCGGCTTCACGATGCACGAGGTGCTCGCCGACTCCCGGGTCGAGCGGTGCGCGGTGGTCGAGATCGAGGAGGCGCTGGTGCGCTGGATGCGCGACGGCACCGTCCCGCACGGCCCGGCCCTGCTCGCCGACCGGCGCGTCTCGGTGGTGGTCGCCGACATCGCGGTGGCGATCGCGGAGGCCCGGGCGTCGACGTACGACCTGGTCCTGCTCGACGTCGACAACGGCCCCGGCTACCTGGTCCACGACACCAACGACGTCCTCTACCACGCGCCGTTCCTCACCTCGGTGCGCGAGGTGCTGCGCCCCGACGGCGCGCTCGCGGTCTGGTCGGCCGACGAGGCGCCCGAGCTGGAAGACACCCTGAGCGACGTGTTCGGCGAGGTGACCGTCCAGCCGCACGACGTGCAGCTCCAGGGGCGGGACGAGCAGTACTGGCTCTACGCCGCCCGGGCCCGACCGACCGGTTGAGAATTCCGGCGGCGCGCTCAACCCGCGAGGGGCATGCTGCGTAGGGATCGGTGAGGAAGCAGCCGACCCCGGAGGACAGAGCGTGCGCCGAGCACAGCGCGACCGTGAGTTCGAGGAGTTCGTCGTGGCGGCGTGGCCGAGGCTGCGCCGGGCGGCGTACCTGCTCAGCCACGACAGCCACGACGCGGACGACCTCGTCCAGTCGGCGCTGACGTCGTGCTACGCGCGGTGGCCGAAGGTGCGCAGCGAAGACGCGTTCGCCTACGTGCGGCGCGCGCTCGTGAACGCCTACATCGACTCGACCCGACGCCGCCGGCCGGTGCCGGTGCCGCGCGACCCCGACCGAGCGGTGCCGCCCGACCACGCGGTCGAGGATCGCAGCGAGCTCACCGAGCTCCTGGCGCCGCTGTCGCCCCGCGAGCGCAGCATCCTCGTGCTGCGCTACTACCTCGACGCCCCCGAGGCGGAGGTGGCGGCGCGGCTGGGCGTGTCCACCGGGACCGTCAAGAGCACCGCGTCCCGGGCCCTGGCCCGGCTGCGCACGGCCGCCATCACCACCGAAGGAGAGGGTCATGACTGACCAGGACCGCGACATCCTCCAGCTGCAGCGACTCGTCGACGCCGACCGGCCGGCCGCGTCGGTCCCCGACCTGCCGCGACTGCTCGACGCCGGGCACCGCCGGCTGCGCCGCCGCCGGATCGGCACCGGCGCCGCGGCACTCGCCGTCGCCGCGGCGGTGGCGGTGCCGGCGTACGTCGTCGCCGGGAGCGGGTCCGGCTCCGGCTCCGACGCCGCTCCCGACCCCGCTGCCGCCCCAGCGGTCCCCACCAGCGACGGCCAGTGCGGGGTGGTGCTCTGCTCCGACCCGCAGGCCAGGGTGCGGCCCGAGCGCGACCAGGTGGTCGGCGCCCCGTGGGTGGTCGGTGAGCTCGCCGACGGCACCGAGGAGGTCATCTACACGGTCCGCGCCGACGGCACCGACCTCCGGACCGGGGAGGCCACGGAGGTCGAGGTGCTGACCGTCGGGTTCCGCCGCGACGGCGTGCTGCACCCGCTCGTCCGCACCGTGCAGCCGGGTCACGACGGCCGCTCCCCCGCGGGCTGCGACGTGCGGATGTGGTCCAACCCGGGCCGCGTCGGGGAGTCCGACGGCGATCGGCTCCTGGTCGTCGGGTACGTCGACGGCACCCCGGACGAGATCACCTGGACGATGCCGGCCACGGGCGAGACCGGGGCGGTCGACGGCACGGACACCCACGTCCTCCCCGGCCGCACGGTCTTCTACTCGACACTCACGCTCCCCGAGGGTGACGGCCGGCCGGGCCGGCCGACGTTCGAGAAGAAGGGCGAGGACGAGTACCTGGTCCTCCCCGGGGGCGACTCGGCCCGACCGGAGGTCACGTTCGCGACGAGCGACGGGTGGTCCTACAACCTCGAGGACTGCGGGTCGGTCGGCTGAACGACCGGCTCTGGGTACCGTCGGCTACGTGAGCGAGGACTCCAGAGACTTCCGTGTCGAGCACGACAGCATGGGCGAGGTCCGGGTGCCCGCCGATGCGCTCTGGCGGGCGCAGACGCAGCGGGCGGTCGAGAACTTCCCGATCAGCGGCACCACCCTCGAGCCCCGGCTGATCCACGCACTGGCGCTGGTCAAGGCCGCCGCCGCGGTCACCAACAAGGAGCTCGGCGTCCTCGACGCCGAGCAGGCCGACGCGATCGCGGCGGCCGCCCGGGAGGTGGCCGCCGGCGAGCACGACGACCAGTTCCCGATCGACGTCTTCCAGACCGGCTCCGGCACCAGCTCGAACATGAACATGAACGAGGTCGTCTCGAGCCTCGCCGGCCGCGCCGGGCAGGAGGTGCACCCCAACGACCACGTCAACGCCAGCCAGTCCAGCAACGACACCTTCCCCACGGCGATGCACGTCGCGGCGACGCTGGCGGTCACCGAGGACCTGCTGCCGGCGCTCGACGTCCTGGCCGGGTCGCTGGAGGCCAAGGCCGAGGAGTTCGCCGACCTGGTGAAGTCCGGACGCACCCACCTGATGGACGCCACGCCGGTCACCCTCGGCCAGGAGTTCGGCGGGTACGCCGCCACGGTGCGGTACGCCGCCGAGCGGCTCGAGGGCGTGCTTCCCCGGGTCCGTGAGCTGCCGCTCGGCGGGACCGCGGTCGGCACCGGGATCAACACGCCCGAGGGGTTCGCGGCCCGCACGATCGAGGTGCTCTCCGAGGAGACCGGCCAGCCGTTCACCGAGGCGCGCAACCACTTCGAGGCCCAGGGCACCCGCGACTCGCTCGTCGAGCTCAGCGGCGTGCTGCGCACCATCGCCGTCGGGCTGACCAAGATCTGCAACGACCTGCGCTGGCTGGGCTCGGGGCCGACCACCGGCCTCGCCGAGATCCACCTGCCCGACCTGCAGCCGGGGTCGAGCATCATGCCCGGCAAGGTCAACCCGGTGCTGCCGGAGGCCACGCTCATGGTCTGCGCCCAGGTGATCGGCAACGACACGGCGGTCACCGTGGCCGGGGCCAGCGGCAGCTTCGAGCTCAACGTGGCGATGCCCGTGATCGCGCGCAACGTCCTGGAGTCGGTGCGGCTGCTGGCGGCCTCGAGCCGGGTGCTCGCCGAGCGCTGTGTCGACGGCATCACCGCCGACGCCGAGCGGATGCGGCGGTACGCCGAGTCCTCCCCCTCGGTGGTGACCCCGCTCAACAGGTACGTCGGCTACGAGGCCGCCGCCAAGATCGCCAAGCAGGCGCTGGCCGACGGCGCCACGATCCGCGACACCGTGATCGCGATGGGGTACGTCGAGCGCGGCGAGATCACCGAGGAGCAGCTCGACGAGGCGCTGGACGTCGACGGGATGACCGGGCGGTCGTGAGGCCGACCCTTCGTCTCACTGGGTCTCGACGCGCCGGGTGCGACCTCGCAGGCTCGGTCGCACGGCTCGCTCGACCACCATCAGCGGGTCCGCTGGCGCGTCCCCGCTCTAGTACCAGCCGTGGCCCTGGCTGTGCGCCCAGGCGCCGCACGGGCTGCCGTAGCGGTCCTGGATGTAGCCGAGGCCCCAGCGGATCTGGGTGACCGGGTTGGTCGCCCAGTCGGGGCCGGCGGAGGCCATCTTGGAGCCGGGCAGCGCCTGCGGGATGCCGTAGGCCGAGGAGTGCGGGTTGTCCGCGTCGACCCGCCAGCCGGACTCGCGGGAGTACAGGGCGTCGAGGCACTCGAACTGCTCCGGACCGAACCCGAACTCGCCCAGCAGGGCCCGGGCGATGTCGCGCGGGTCGCCGTCGGCGAGGCGTTCGGTGCCGGTGACCGCCTGGCCGGCGTCGGCGTCCAGCGCCGCGGCCTTGGCCGGGTCGGACGCCGTCCGCGTGTCGGACCGGGACACCGCAGAGCCGCGGTGGCCCAGGTCGGCCGCGACCGCATCGCCACCGCGCGCGTCGTCGCCCGCCGGGTCCGCGGCGGCGTTGGTCAGCGCCCCGGGGTCGGTGTTGGCGAGCCCGCCCGCGATCGTCGCCCCGGTGGCCGCGACGGCGACCGACGAGAACAGCAGGGTGGTGCGGAGGGCCTTGCGGGGCGCCTTGGCCAAGGCGTGCCGCGGGGGTTCAGAGCGGTGCTTGGGTACGTACTTGACGTGCTTCGACACAGACAGATCTCTGGGTAGACGGCATGTGGTCGTCGCGCGCTCACGGAGCCCGACCCCCACGAACGACTGCCCTACCCTGCACGGGATCGGGCGATCACGCAAACCGGGGGACGGAATCTGTGGAAATGTGCTAAATGGCGACGTTCTCGAGCATCTCGGTCACCAAAGCGGCGATCGGCGAGCGCTCGCTGCGGGTCAGCGTGACGTGCGCGAACAACGGGTGCCCCTTGAGCTTCTCCACCACCGCGACCACCCCGTCGTGCCGGCCCACGCGCAGGTTGTCGCGCTGGGCGACGTCGTGGGTGAGCACGACCTTGGAGTTGGCCCCGATACGGGAGAGGACAGTGAGGAGCACGTTGCGCTCCAGCGACTGCGCCTCGTCGACGATGACGTAGGCGTCGTGCAGCGACCGGCCGCGGATGTGGGTGAGCGGCAGCACCTCGAGCATCCCCCGGTCGAGGACCTCGTCGATCACGTCCGTGGAGGTGATCGCGCCGAGCGTGTCGAAGACCGCCTGTGACCAGGGCGACATCTTCTCCGACTCCGACCCGGGGAGGTAGCCGAGCTCCTGGCCGCCGACCGCGTAGAGCGGCCGGAACACCACGACCCGGCGGTGCTGGCGGCGCTCCATGACCGCCTCCAGCCCGGCGCACAGCGCGAGCGCGGACTTGCCGGTGCCAGCCCGGCCGCCCAGCGAGACGATGCCGACCTCGGGGTCGAGCAGCATCTCCAGCGCGATCCGCTGCTCCGCGCTGCGGCCGTGGATGCCGAACGCCTCCCGGTCGCCGCGCACCAGGTGGACCTGCTTGTCGGGACCGACCCGGCCCAGCGCGGTGCCCCGGTCGGAGAGCAGCACGAGGCCCTGGTGGCAGGGCAGGTCGCGGGCGACCTCCAGGTCGAGGGTGCCGGCGTCGTACAGCTCGTCGAGCTCGGCGGAGGTCACCTCGAGCTCGGCCATGCCGGAGTAGCCGGGGTCGGAGTCCGCGACGGTCTCGCCGCGGTACTCCTCGGCGTCCAGGCCGACCGCGGAGGCCTTGATCCGCAGCGGCAGGTCCTTGGAGACCAGGGTGACCGCGAAGCCCTCGTCGGCGAGGTTGCGGGCGACCGCGAGGATGCGGGTGTCGTTGTCGCCCAGCCGGAACCCCGACGGCAGCGCGTCGGGGTCGGTGTGGTTGAGCTCGACCCGCAACGTGCCACCGTGGTCACCGACCGGCACCGGCTGGTCGAGCCGGCCGTGGGTCAGCCGCAGCTCGTCGAGCAGGCGCAGCGCGCTGCGCGCGAAGTAGCCGAGCTCCGGGTGGTGCCGCTTCCCCTCGAGCTCGGTGATCACCACGACCGGGAGCACCACCTCGTGCTCCTCGAACCGGCGCAGCGCGCCGGGGTCCGCCAGCAGGACGCTGGTGTCGAGGACGAAGGTGCGGGTCCCGGGTCGCGACGACCGGGAGGAAGACGCCTTGGGCGAGGCTGCTGCACGTGGCACGGGGCACCCCTCGAGACCGCGCGTGCACTCCCGCCCGGTCCTACTCAGTTCCGCTGGTGGACCGGGAGGGAGCCCGAACGCCGGAGTGCCGGCGTCCTCGCGCCCGGGTCACGGTGCAGGTCGGGACCTGCCACCCTTCCCGGGCGCGTAGGTCGTGATCTCTCACGTTCGGGCCTCCCGATACGGCGAGCTTCCCCACTCGCCGATGCGGCGAACGTAACCCCGCAGGGCACGAGTTCCCGCGCGACACGCCCGAAGGGAGGGTGACCGGGCCGGAACGACCGGGCTAGGCGCCGTACCGGCGCTCGCGGAGCGCGTAGGCGCGGATCGCGCGCAGGAAGTCGACCCGGCGGAAGTCGGGCCAGTAGGCCTCGCAGAAGTAGAACTCCGACTTCGCGCTCTGCCAGAGCAGGAACCCGCCCAGGCGCTGCTCCCCGGAGGTCCGGATCACCAGGTCGGGGTCGGGCTGGCCCTTCGTGTAGAGGTGGTCGGCGATGTGCTCGACGTCGAGGATGGTGGCGAGCTCCTCGAGCGAGGTGCCCTTGGCGGCGTGCTCCTGCAGCAGCGAGCGGACGGCGTCGGCGATCTCGCGGCGGCCGCCGTACCCCACGGCGACGTTGACGAGCATCCCGTCGATGTCCCGGGTCGCCTCCTCGGCCGCCTTGAGCCTCTCGGCGGTGCTGGCGGGGAGCAGGTCCAGCGCGCCCACCGGGTGCAGCCGCCAGCGCTGCTCGCCCGCCAGGGTCTCGACCGCGTCCTCGATGATCTGGAGCAGGGCCTCGAGCTCGCGGGCGGGCCGGTTCAGGTTGTCCGTCGACAGCAGCCACAGGGTGACCACCTCGACCCCGACCTCCTCGCACCAGCCGAGCAGCGGCTCGATGTTGGCGGCGCCGGCGCGGTGGCCGTGCGCGGTGTCGGCGCCGACCGCCCGGGCCCAGCGGCGGTTGCCGTCGAGCATCACCCCGACGTGCCTGGGCGGGTTCGTCGGCATCCGCCGCAGCAGCCGCGCCTCGTACGCCGGGTAGAGCACGCGCCGCAGTCCCCGCTTCCAGTCCACCACCCTCCGATGTTAGGTCCTCCGAGGGGTACCGGCGGCCGTGACGTGCACGAATCCCCGGCCGGTGCCGGCGGCCGCCTGGTTAGTCTCTGCACCATGAACGAGGCGCTGCACAACGCGAACGACGCCGTCCGCGCCGGCCTCGAGTCCCTCGGCGAGACCCTCGCCGAGGTCAAGCCGAAGCTGCGCGGCTGGCTGCACCTGGCGATCACGCCGGTGGCCCTGGTGGCCGGCATCGTGCTGATCGTGCTCTCCCCGACCGCGACCACCCGGATCGGGTCGGCCGCGTTCGGGCTCTCCTCGCTGCTGCTGTTCGGCGTGTCGGCGCTCTACCACACGCGCAGCTGGTCGCCGCGGGTCTGGGCGCTGCTGCGGCGCTTCGACCACTCGAACATCTTCCTGCTCATCGCCGGCTCCTACACGCCGTTCAGCCTGATCCTGCTGGACGGCACCGAGCGCGTCGTGCTGCTCTCGGTCGTGTGGGGCGGCGCCGTGCTCGGCGTGCTGTTCCGGGTCTTCTGGCTCGACGCGCCGCGCTGGCTCTACCTGCCGATCTACATCGCGCTGGGCTGGGCGGCGGTGTTCTTCATCCCGGCGTTCTTCGACGGGGCGGTCGGCCTGGGCGAGGGCGTCGGCATCGCGACGTTCGTGCTGATCCTCACCGGCGGCGCCCTCTACACCTTCGGCGGCGTCGTCTACGGCGTAAAACGGCCGAACCCGTGGCCGGCGTGGTTCGGGTTCCACGAGGTCTTCCACTCGTTCACGATCCTCGCCTTCCTCAGCCACTACGTCGGCGTCTCGATCGCGACGTACTCGCTGCGCTGACCCCGGCCCGTTGGCCGACCTGGCTACGCTGGGCCGATGGCCACGATCGAGCTGACCGGCGAGAACTTCGTCTCGCACGTCGAGGGGGACGAGATCCTGCTCGTCGACTTCTGGGCGAGCTGGTGCGCCCCCTGCCGCCAGTTCGCACCGACCTACGAGGCCGCCTCGGAGGCCAACCCCGACATCACGTTCGGGTCCGTGAACACCGAGGAGCAGCAGGAGCTGTCCGCGGCCGCCCAGATCACGTCGATCCCGACGCTGATGGCCTTCCGCGACGGCATCCTCGTCTTCTCCCAGCCGGGGGCGCTGCCCCCCGCGGCGCTCGACCAGGTCATCGACGCCGTCCGGGGCCTGGACATGGACGACGTACGACGACAGATCGCGGAGCAGCAGGCCGCCGCGGAGGGCTGAGGCCCGTCAGGGACGCACCTCGAACACGTTGTTGAACGGGGTCTGTGCCGCCAGTCGGAACCGGCCGAACCCGGCCTCGGTGACGACCTCCCGGATGCGCGCCGGTCCCGCCTGCGTGCCGAGCGCCCGGCCGACCGGCTGGGACAGCGACGCGGGCGTGCACAGCAGCGTCGAGAACCCGTAGTAGGCCCGGCCGACGGGGTTGAGGTTGTCCTCGACGTGGTCGCCGGCCGCCGGCTCGACGAGCATCCAGGTGCCGTCGTCGGCGATGACCCGGCGGACCTGCCGGGCGGCGCCCACGGGGTCACCCATGTCGTGCAGGCAGTCGAACATGGTCACCAGGTCGTAGCCCTCGCCGCCGACCCGGGTGGCGTCGGCGATGTCGAACCGGATCCGGTCCGCGACCCCCGCGCTCCGGGCCCGCTCCAGCGCGGTGTCGATGGACTCGCGGTGGTAGTCGGTGGCCAGGAACGTGGACCGCGGGAAGGCCTCGGCCATCAGGATCGTCGAGGCGCCGTGGCCGCAGCCGATGTCGGCGACGCGGGCACCGCGACGCAGCTTGTCGACGACGCCGTCGAGCGCCGGCAGCCAGGAGTCGACGAGGTGGGCGACGTACCCGGGCCGGAAGAACCGCTCGCAGCCGACGTGCACGTCGGTGTTGTGCTCGTGCCAGCCGTGCCCCCGGCCCTCGCGGGCGGCGGCGAGGATCGCGGGCGCGTCGCGGGTGGTGCCGTGCGCGATCTGGAACAGGCCCGGGAGGAAGAACGGGCTGGTCTCGTCGGCCAGTGCGACCGCCTGCTCGGCGGAGAGGCCGTAGCGGCCCGTCGCCGGGTCGTACGTCGCGTAGGCGCCGGCGGCCTGGGCGTTGAGCCACTCCCGCGCGTAGTGCTCGTCGGTGCTGGTGCGCTCGGCCAGCTCGGCGGGCGTCAGCGCGCCGTGCTCGGCGAGCGCGCGGTAGTAGCCGAGCCGGTCCCCCATGACGACCAGCGCGCAGTTGAGGGCGGCGCCCACCTCCTCGACGGCGCGGAAGACGAACGCGGTCAGGGTGTCCTGGTCGACGGCGTGCGCGTCGGCCGCAGTCGTGGCGGTGTCTGTCGTGGTCATGGTGGCCTCCTTGTCCTGGGCGGCCACCGTGGCACCGCTGCCTATTAGTTACAATGGCGATCGGTTACCCTCCATCAGTGATGCTTATCGGACAGGTGCGCCGGCTCCAGGTGCTCACCGAGGTGGCCGACCGGGGGTCCTTCTCGGCCGCGGCCGAGGCGCTGGGGATGACCCAGTCGGCGGTGAGCCAGCACGTCTCGGCACTGGAGCGGGCGGTCGGGCAGCGGGTCGTCGACCGGGCCGGCCGGCCGATGGAGCTCACCGAGGCGGGCGTGATCCTGGTACGGCACGCCCGGGCGGTCGTCGCCCGGCTCGACACCGCCGAGCAGGAGGTCGGAGCCCTGGCCGGACGGCGCGGCGGGCGGCTGCGGCTCGGTGCCTTCCCGACGGCGCTCGCGACGTTCCTGCCGGCGGTGCTGGCGAGGTTCCAGGAGCGGCACCCGGACGTGGACCTCCGGGTGCTCGACGACCACATGCCGCGGCTGCACGACCGGCTGCTCGAGGGCGAGCTCGACCTGGCGATCACCTACGACCACCCCGCGCTCCCCGACCTCGCCCCGTCCGGCATCGAGCGGGTGCACCTGTTCGACGACACCTACCGCGCGCTGCTCCCGCCCCGGCACCCGCTGGTCTCGCGGGCCACGCTCCGGCTCGCCGACCTCGGGGAGGAGACGTGGGTCGGGGGCAGCCCCGCCAGCGCCTGGTTCCGGATCCTCCGGCTCGCCTGTCGCGAGGCCGGCTTTGACCCGAGGGTCACCCTGACGTCGGACGACTACATCGGCGTGCAGGCGTTCGTCGCGGCCGGCCTCGGGGTGGCCGTCACCCCGGGCCTCGCCGCCACCCCCGCCGGCCCCCGGGTCGAGGTGCGGGAGCTCCGAGCGCCCGCGCCGGTGCGCAGGGTCTGGGTGGCGCGGGTGGACGACGCGTTCCCGTCCCCGGCGGCTCAGACGATGATCGACACCCTCACGCGGTCGGCGGCAGCTGCGGGACGACCTCGGCGGCGAACCGGGTCAGCTGCCCGACGGGGTCGCGCACCGGCCAGATGAACGCGGTGTCGGCGCCCGCGGCGGCGTACGCGGCGAGCCGCTCGGCACAGGTCTCGGCGGCACCGACGAGCACCCGCCCGGCCACGTCGGCCGGGTCGCGGCCCAGCATCGCGGCGAGCGCGTCGACGGTCTGCTCGGCCTCGGCCGCGCTGTCGGTGACGAACGTCCAGAACGAGGAGACCGTCACGGGCAGGCCGTCGATCCTCTCGCGTCCCGCCGCGACCTGGGCCGGGCTGGTGTTGTACGCCGAGGCCAGCCATCCGTCGCCCAGCCGGGCGACCCGCCGCAGCCCGGCGGCGGAGCCCCAGCTGCCGATCCAGATCGGCACGTCGCTGCGCTCGTCGTCCAGCTCGCTGCGGATCCGACGTACGGACTCGTCGAAGAGCCGCCACCGCTCCTCGAACGGCTGCCCGACGGCGGCGTAGTCCTTCGGCGACGAGCCGGGGCCGACGCCCAGCATGAAACGGCCGCCGGAGAGGGTCTGCAACGCGACCGCGGTCCTGGCCAGCGGCACCGGCCCGCGGATGACCGGGAGCGCGATCGTGGTGGCCACGGTCAGCGGATCGGTCCGCTCGAGGACGCTGGACAGCGCGACGATCCCGTCGAGCCAGGGTCGGGAGAAGTACAGGTGGTCGTTGGCGCCGATCGCCGCGAACCCGCCGTCCTTGGCCGCCTCGACGTACGACCCCATCGCCGACGAGGTGAACGGGTGGCCGTCCAGGTCGATGATCGGGAGGTGGGCGCCGAGCCTCATGGTCCGGCACCCTAGCCCTCCCCTGTCAGGCGACCGCCTGCTTGACGAGCTGCTCGATCTTCTTCGCGTCGGCCTCGGTGAGCTCGGTCAACGCGAACACGACCGGCCACATGCTGCCGTCGTCGAGCCGGGCGGCCTCCTCGAACCCGAACTGCGCGTAGCGGGTGTTGAACTTCTCCCCCGGCTTGAAGTAGCAGACGACCTTGCCGTCGCGGGCGTAGGCCGGCATGCCGTACCAGGTCTTCGCCTCCAGCTCCGGCGCGGCGCTGGTGACGATCGCGTGGATGCGCTCGGCCATCGACCGGTCCGGCTCGGACATCTCGGCGATCTTCGCCAGGCAGGCCTCGAGCCCCTCGGCCTTCTTCGCGCCCTTGCGGCCCTCGGCGCGCAGCTCCTCGGCGCGGGCCTTCATGGCGGCGATCTCGGCCTCGGTGAAGCCACTCGTCGTCTTGGTTGCCATCGTCGTTGCTCCCTTGAGTCTGTCGTGGTCTGGGTGTGCCATCAGGCTAGGAGCCACCGGTCGTGGCGGGCTTCTCGATTCCTGATCACCTCCGCGGTGTCGGTTCGTCGTGGGCCACGAGCACGGCGGTTTCAGGCGGCGTCGCCGTCGGGGCGGACCTGCCTGGTGCCGGTGTGGTCGACGAGGTAGATGGTGCCGTGGGGGTCGCGCCACAGGTGGATGCCGGGGAAGGGTTGGTGGGCTTCCCAGTGGCCGTGGGTCTTGAGGTTGTGGTGGTGCTGGGTCAGCCGGCCGGGCCAGCCGTCGGGTTGGTTGATGGTGGCGGCGCCGTAGGGGAACGCCTCGCCGGGGGTGAGCAGCCGGGGGGTGGTGGTTGAGGAGGGCGCGCCGCCGGGGTGGTGGTTGAGGAGGGCGCGCAGCGCCCGTCTCGAAACCCCATCCCCACACCCACGTCAGGCAGTGGTCTCGATACGCGCTCGCTCGTCCCTCGCTCGCGCTACTCGACCAACGAACAGCGGCGGGCAGCGCCCGTCTCGAAACCCCCCAC
>Ga0164243_10004340_pt1 | contig 22274 bp, 18 predicted proteins | sample OricompcompostOP_FD_108781 | JGI IMG/M metagenome (GOLD analysis project Ga0164243, IMG submission 108781) | Organic Plus compost microbial communities from Emeryville, California, USA - Original compost - Organic plus compost (OP) | ecosystem: Engineered > Solid waste > Mixed feedstock >...
CTGGCCCGCAGCGGCGTGCTGCTGGTCACGGCGGCGCTGACGGCCGGGTACGCCACGGCGTGGGTATGTGCCTTCTACCTGCCGGAGCGTCTCGACGTCATGGCCGGTGCGTTCATGGTGGGGGCTTTGACGTACGGAGGTGTGGGAATCCTCCTGGCGGCGATGCTGCGCAGCGAACTCGCGGGGATGTTCGTAGTGATCATGGTCAGTCTGATCGACCTGACCTTGCAGAACCCTGTCGCCAACCCTTCCGCGGACAGCCCCTTGTTGCGGTGGCTGCCCGCGTACGGCGCGGTGCAGGGGGCCGTCTCCGCCGTCGGACTCGGCGCCGTCCCCTGGCGTCAGCTCCTGCTGGGGCTGTGCTGGTCGGCCGGGCTGACCGCGGCCGGAGTGGTGGCCTTCACCGCGCGGACGAGCCGACGCGCCTCCGTGCGGGCGCTGCTGGGCCGCCGCGTCACCGGGCCCGCCCTCCGCATGGTGACACTGCGCCTGCTGCATCCGGTGCGCGCACGCGTCTACCGGCAGGCCGGCGTCCACGACGTGGTGGTCGTCAAGGGGTACGAGATCTGCCGTCGCCTGGTGCGCCGTTCGGGCCCCGTCGAAGCCGCCGTCCCCCAGCTCTTCCCCGCCCGCCTGCGGCCGGTGCTGTGGGCCGTGTACGGGTACGGACGGCACCTCGACGACCTCTCCGACACGCGGCGGCTCGGCCGGCAGGACAGGTACGAGCGCGTCAGCCGGTTCGGTGCACTCCTGGAGGCCGATCTGCGGCGGGGCCACAGCGAGGACCCGCTGCGGGCGGCCGTCGTGCACGCCCTGTGGACGTGGGACCTGCCCGGCGACGGGATGGCGGCGACCGACAGGGTCTACCGTCAGGACGCCGAGGGCACGAGCGCCCTCGCCACCTGGGAAGACTGGTCGGCCTACTGGCGCGCGCTCACCTTTCCGTTCGGCGTCAGGCGCCTGTTGAACCTGTTCACCGCGCCCGGCCTGGCCTTCGTGCCCGCCGACGCCGAGGCACTGCGCGCCTGGACCGACGCGTTCAACCTCCTGGACACGCTGCGCGATCTGCGGGAGGACGCGGCGGAAGGCTTCGTGAAGCTCCCGTCCGCCGTGCTCGACGAGTACGGCGTCAGCGCCGGGGATCTGGCACGGGGGCAGGCGGGAGGCCGGTTCGCGGACATGGTCCACGCGATGACCGCCCGGGCCCGGCAGTGGCTGGAGCAGGCCGCGACCGCCGGTGCCCAGCACCCGCCGCTGGCCGCCGCCCTGCGGACCGTCGTCGAGCTGCATCTGCTCGAACTCGACCGCATCGACCGCAACCCCCGCGCGCTGCTGAAAGGGCCCTCCAGGGCCGACCCGGTCCGTTTCCACTGCACGCTGGCGCGTGGCCGCTTCCGCGTCGCGCGAGCCTGGCGCCGCCATGCCCGGAGCGCACCGCACCTGCCGCCCACCGTCACGCTGCCGCAGCCCGCCGCGGACAGCCCCGCCGCGCCGGACACCCGGCCCTTGCTCCCGCCCGTGCCGCACGCCGGTGGTGCCCGGCCGCCCCGGCTGCCGGCTCACCTGCGCCCGCGGCATGTGGCGATCATCATGGACGGCAACGGGCGCTGGGCCGTCCGCCGGGGTCTGCCGCGCACGGCAGGGCACGACGCCGGCCAGCGTGCCGTGCGGGAGACCGTGTACGGGGCCTTGGAGATCGGGCTGCCCTGTCTGAGCCTGTACTCCCTCTCCACGGAGAACCGCGAGCGTCCCGCCGCCGAGATCGCAGCGATCCTGCGCCTCTTCCAGGACGGCCTCGACACGGAGACCGAGGAGGTGTGGCGGCGCGACGTCCGGCTGCGCTGGTCCGGTGTCCCCGACGGGCTGCCACCCGATCTGGTGCGCTCACTGCGCCGCACCGAACACCTCACCCGCGACCGCACGGGTCTGACGCTCAACATGTGTGTCAACTACGGCGGGCGCGACGAGATCGCCCATGCCGCCCGCGCCCTCGCGCGCCAGGTGGCGGACGGGGCCCTCTCCCCCGACGCGATCACTCCGCGCCATGTGGCCGCCCAGCTGCACCTGCCCGACCTGCCGGACGTGGATCTGCTCATCCGCACCAGCGGCGAACAGCGCACCTCCAACTTCCTGCCGTGGCAGTCGACCTACGCCGAACTCGTCTTCCTCGACACCCTGTGGCCTGATGTCGACCGTACCCATCTGTGGCAGGCCGTCGCCGCCTACGCCCGGCGCGACCGTCGTTTCGGAACCACCCGCTCCACACCGGGCACGCCGGGCGAACATCCTTTCCAGGGGTGACTTTTCGCGTACGGCGCAGGCCCGTCGGTATGCCTGTATGAGAAAAGACCCGCTCCGGGCAGATCCGGCCCGCCTTCTCGTCGAGGAGCCCCGCCATCATGAAGCCCGCCCGCACCCTCCAGTGGTCCGCCCTCACCGTCGCCGCGGCTGCCGCCGTCCTCGGCGCCTCGTCCCCCGCCGTGACCGCTTCACCTCAGGCTCAGCCCCGTCCCCCGCAGCAGGCCGTGGACGGCTCCTCGCTCCCGGCCACGGCCGCCAGCGCGCAGGCGGCCCCGGTGCCGCCCGCGTGCCAGGAGATGATCTTCAAGACGAAGGAGAAGTTCCCCACGACCCGCTACACGGTTCCCGACGAGCCGTGGAACGCCCTGCTGGGCGCCATGGGCAATCTGACCCCGGCCGAGCAGGCCGAGCTGACCGAGACCGCCTGCGCGGCGTGGAACCGCTGGGCCGCCGCCAACGGCCCCACCGTCGCGACCGATCTGGACAACCGCTACCGCAACGCCGCCCCGCCGGCGTGCAACAAGTTCACCGTCTCCACCCTCGGGGCGATCAAGAAGTACGCCCCCGGTGTCCCCGCCGCGACCCGGCGTCTGGAGAAGGTCGTCAAGAAGGTCTGGACCGAAGCCATGACCAAGTTGTCCACCTCCGCCCCCGACGCGGCCTGCCGCACCGCCTACAGCGCGGCCAAGACCGGCTGGTAGGGGCCGACCGGCGACCGGGCGCCATCCCAGGGCGCGGGACCGGCGACCGGGCCGCCGCCCCAAGGCGCGGGCTGCCGGTCCGGGGCTCCCCGTGGGTGTGGCGCGGTCCGCCGGGGAGCCGCTGTCAGCCGGGCAGGGCTCGCGAAGGGCCCTGCGGCGGCTCCGGGACGTCGCGTCCGGCAGGCTCCGCGTCGTGCTCGCGGACCGCGATACGGGCGAGCTTGGTCAGCATCATGCCGTTGCGCAGCTTGACGAAGTAGTCCACGGGGAAGCCGTGCATCCGGGTGCCGGGGCCCAGCAGGGGATGCCAGTCGAGGACGAAGAGGGTGTTCTCGCCCCAGGGGATCAGATTCATGGCGATGCGGGCCGCACCGAAGGGGTCCGCCTTGGCCTCCAGTTCGAGGCGGCGCCGCGGCTCGCAGATGCGGACGACGCAGGTGTCGTCGATCGTCAGCGGGCCGGTGCCGAGGCGGACCTCCAGCCGTGCCCCCACCTCCGGCCAGTGGGCGTCCGCGGCCAGGATGCGCTGGGTTCCCGTCACCCACTCGCCGTAGCGGTGCCCGTCGGACAGCAGGCTCCACACCTCGGACGGCGAGCTGAGAATGAGGCGGCGGTTACGTGCCACGCCGACCACGCTCCTTCCACCGGAGGCCGGGAAGTTCCCGCGGGCTGGGGCCCGGGCCGGCCGGAGCGGCCGGCTCCCCGACTGCCCGGGTGCTCTTCGACGCTAGCCGCGCGGCACGCGACCGGCACCGGCACCCCGCGCGCGTACGGGACGCGCGGCGGCGGCGGACCGGCCGCTGACCGGCCCTGCCGTCCTCCCGGCCGCGACGGTGTCCGGCTCACCCGGCCAGGTGAGGGGCGGGGGCCGTCGCCGCTCAGGCCGGCTCCCGGTCGCCGCTCAGGCCGGCCGCCGTCGTAGTGAGGTGCCGGGCCAGGAGCGCGGCGGCGGTGTCGGCGTCGCGGGCCAGTGCCGCCTCCTCCAGGCGGCGGTGCTCCTCCGCGCCGTCCCGGCCGGGGTTGCGGTGCGCCGACCAGCGGCGGGCCAGTTCGCTCGCCGTCCACATCCGGTCGAAGGTCTCCAGCAGGACGGGGTTGCCGCAGCCCTCCAGCAGGGCGCGGTGGAAGATCCGGTGGGCCTCGGCCCAGGCGTGGCTGTAGTGCGTGTCCTCTTCCGCGGTGTACGGCGGGGTGCGGACCAGGCGGTGGTGGGCGGCGCGTACGCGGGCTTCCCAGTCGAGGTCGCCGCGCTCGACGGACATGCGCAGTACGGCCGGTTCGACGGTGCGCCGGGCCTCGGCGATCTCCTGCCAGCGCCGGTCGCACACGGCCGGGACGGCGAAGCCGCGGTTGGGCAGCCGGTCGGCCAGGCCGTCACCGACCACCCGCACCAGTGCCTCGCGCACCACGGCCAGGCTGACGCCGTGTTCCTTCGCCAGGTCCTGCGGTTTGAGGGCCTCACCGGGGGCGTGCTTTCCGCTCATGATCGCGTCCCGGAGGCGGGCGTAGACCTGCTCGGACAGCATCTGCTTGACGGGGGTGCTGGTCGAGTGGGCCGTCTGTGTCATGGGGCCAGCATAGACAACCGGCCAGATAATCGATTATTACTGCTAATGTCGATCGCGCCGCGCCTCGCCGTCTCCCGACGTCCGGGAGGAAACGACGTGGAAGAAGCGCGGCGCACTCCTTCCGAAAGAGCAGGCACTCATGCACCTGGACCACGTTCCCGCCCCCGCCGCCCCGGACGACGGGGCAGTGGCTTTGGACGCCGTCCGTGAGGTGAGCGACGCGGTCAGCGCGGCTCATCTGTTCATCTACCTCGTCCCCGAGAGCGCTGAGGAGGCGGCCCGGCTCGGTGTCACCGAACAGGGACGGTCCTACCTGGCCTTCCGCTCGGCCGCGATGGGCGCGGTCCCGTGGCAGGTGACATCGGCGGCCTTCTACAACTTCAGCCCCCGGGCGGTGCGGGAAATGGCGGGCGTGTGGGACGCCGCATCGCCCGAACGCTGGCAGGACGCCCGCTTCACGGCCGCCGGGCGCGCGATGCGACGTGTCGGGGTCTCCCTCACCGACGACCAGATCGCCGAGGCCCGGTCGCTCATCGATCCGGTCGTGGCGGGCGCCGACTACGCCGGAAAGGTGCTGGCCGCCGCCAACGCCTCCGTCCCGCTGCCGTCCGATCCCCTCGTCGCGCTGTGGCAGCAGATCACGGTGGTACGCGAGTGGCGCGGCGACGCGCACCTCGTCGTGCTCGCCGACAACCGTCTCGGACCGTGCGACTGCCTCGTCCTGCACACCGCCACGGGGCAACTGCCCGTCGGGCTCATCCGGGCGACCCGTCAGTGGAACGACGAGGAGTGGAACGCGGCGACGGCCCGTCTCGTCGCCCGCGGCTGGCTCGACGAGACCGGCGCGCTGACCGAGGCCGGCCGCGCGGCACGCGAGCGCATCGAGCGGGAGACCGACGCCCACTGCGCCGCGCTGTGGGCGCCGCTCGGCGAGACGGGCACCCGCCGTCTCGCCTTCCTCATCGCGCCGGTCAACGAAGCGTTCGCGGCTGCGGGCACGTTCCAGGCCGTCAGCCGGGCTTCCTAGCCCTCCCCCGGCCGGCACCGGTGTGCCCCGGCGGATGCGGAGCGCCGGATTCCCCTGCGGCTTAAGGTGGCACCCGAGGAGCGATCCCGGGACGCCGGCCGGTGCCTGCCCCGGCGCGCCGGGGCTGTCACGGAACGCAGGGGTGAGGACGTGTGATCGGGACCGCTTTCCGTACCGACGACGTGCCGGTGGCCGACCGGTTCGACTACTGGCGCGAACTCGTCGGCCGCACCCGTGCGAGCGAGATGAGCAGCGCCCACGCGGCCGATTTCCGGGCGGAGTTGTGGCTCATGGAGCTGGGGCCGGTGACGGTGTGGCCGACCTCGGTGCTGCCCACGCGCTACCGGCTGAGCCCCCGCATGGCGCGCCGGACGGACTCCGGGTCGTACCACTTGACGCTGCTGCTCGACGGAGGACTGGCCCTCGAACTCGGCGGACGCACGGACACCTTCGGCCCGCACGACCTGCACATGGTCGACGACTCGCAGCCCTTCGACCTCCGGCCCGCAGACGACGGCGCAGCCCGTGCCGTCAAAGGCGTGGGCGTCGACTTCCCCAAGGCCCTGCTGCCGCTGCCGCCGCACCGGGTACGGACCGTGCTGGGACGCGGGCTGTCGGGGCGCGAGGGTGCGGGCGCCCTGCTCAGCGGCTTCCTCACCGGTCTGGAGCAGCAGGCCGCCGTCCTCCAGCCGCGGGACGCGCCCCGGCTGGGGACGGTGGTGCTGGAGCTGGTCGCCGCCTGGCTGGCGCAGGCGCTGGACGCCGAGGAGGCGTTGCCGCCCGAGACACGGCAACAGGCCCTGCTGCGGCGGATCACGGCGTTCATCCGCCAGAACCTGCACGATCCCGAACTCACACCGGGGACGGTCGCCGCCGCGCACCACATTTCGGTCAGTCATCTGCACCGTCTCTTCGAGCAGCAGCCACACGGGTACACGGTCGCCGCGTGGATCCGCAGACAGCGCCTGGAGCACGCGCGGCACGATCTGGCGGACCCGGCACTGCGCACCACCCCGCTGCACGCCGTCGCCGCCCGCTGGGGCATCACCCGGGGCAGCGACTTCAGCCGCGCCTTCCGGGCGGCCTACGGGCTCTCCCCCAGGGAGTACCGGGCGCGGGCGCTGCTGGAGCGGCAGCGGACGGGGCCCGCGACCGTCCGCTAGTGCCGCATCCGGCCATCTCGCGCCGGGTGCTCTGTGACGATGACGTCATGGACGAGGACGTCATCCCCATTCTGCGCGTCGAGGACGCAGCGGCGGCGGTCGCCTGGTACGAGCGGCTGGGCTTCGCCAAGCAGTGGGAACACCGCTTCGAGCCGGGGCTTCCGGCGTTCGTCGAAGTCGCCCGGGACGGGGTGCGGCTGTTCCTGTCCGAGCACGAGGGCGACGCCCGTCCCGGCACGCTGGTCTACCTCCGCGTCCGTGAGGTCGAGGCCGTCGCTTCGGAGTTCGGCGTGCGGGCCGAGGAGGCCCCGTGGGCGCGTGAGATCGAGCTGCGCGACCCTGACGGCAACCGGCTGCGGATCGGCACGCCGACGGAATGACACCCGCCGGCAGCGCGCGGCGACCGGTGGTGCACCGGCGGCGGACGCGGACGAAAGCTGCTGTCCGCGCGGGCTGACCACCGGCTGCCGGCCGTCGCCGACAGTGCCGCCGTTGCCTGCTGCTGCACCGAGTTGCGACGCGACGGCAAGAAACCGGAGACGGATCGACAACACCGCCGCGCCTCCTCCCGGCACTCTTGAGCGCACACACCGCCAGGGCGCGCGTTCGCTGACGAGCCCGGCCGCGCAGGGGACGGCCGGGCTCGCGACGCGATGCGCGGTTCCTCCGGCGCGAGGGAGGCGCACGGCGCCCCCAGGGCCACGGCGCAGCCCGCCGCGCCCCGTTGGCACGCTCCTCGCGCCTCAGCGGGGCGGCCCACCCGGCGGCCGGAGCCCGGCCGCTCCCCCTCCTCCGGTCCGGGCCAGGTTCCAGGCGTAGGAGCGGCGGCTGCGGAGGGTGTCGGGATGGTCAGGCCCAAGGACGCGGGCCCGGTCGGCTGCCACCCGTCCCATCAACTCCGCCGCCCGCTCGTGGTGTCCGGCCAGGCCGAGGTTCCACGCATGGCCGTGGCGGCTGTCCAGGGTGTCCGGGTCGTCCGGCCCCAGTGCCCGGACCCGGCCGGCGGCCACGCTCTCCATCAGGGCGGCGGCCTCCTCGTGCCGCCCGGCCTGGCCGAGGACCCAGGCGCGGCTGTGCCGGCTGTTGAGCGTGTCGGGATGGTCGGGGCCCAGGACACGGGCCTGGTCGGCGGCGAGCTGCTCCATGATCCGGGCGGCGGCCGGCGGGCCGATGGTCCGGGTCGTCTGCTCCGCCTCGGTCATACGGCGGGTCAGCTCCCGCGTGTCCGGCCCGGCCGGCGCGGTGGTGGCCTCCGGGCCGCCTGGCTGCCGGGCGCCCGAGTCCGGGACCGCGTGGTGCGGCAGCAGCAGCGTGATCGCCCTCGGCCACGGAGTCGACGCGGGCCACTGCTCGGGAGGGCTCCAGGACGCGGCGATGCGGTGCAGGATGTGGGCGGGGCCGGGCCGGTCCGCCGGGTCTTTGGCGAGACAGTCGGCGACCAGATCGCGTACCGCGTGGGGGACGGCGTCCAGGCGGGGTTCCGCGTGGAGGATGCGGTGCATCAGGGCCAGCGGCGGACCCTCGCCGAACGGGCCGTGTCCGGTGGCCGCGTAGGCCAGTACGGCACCGAGCGAGAAGACGTCCCCCGCGGGCGTCTGTTCGCCCGAGTCGATCTGTTCGGGCGCCATGAAGCCCGGGGTGCCCATGACCACGCCGGTGGTCGTCAGTACGGTGCCGTCCAGGGCGCGGGCGATCCCGAAGTCGATGAGCCGCGGCCCGTCGGCCGCCAGCAGCACATTGGACGGCTTGACGTCCCGGTGCAGCACCTTGGCGGCGTGGATGTCCTGGAGCGCCTCGGCCAGCCCGGCGGCCAGCGGCCACAGGGAGGGCGTCGGCAGCGGCCCGGCCTTGGCGACCGCCTCCGCGAGATCGGGCCCCGGCACGTACAGCGTCGCCAGCCAGGGCGGGTCCGCCTCCGCGTCGGCGCCGACGATCGGCGCGGTGAAGGCGCCGCTGACGGCGCGGACGGCCGCGGCCTCGTGCCCGAACCGCCGCCGGAACCCGGACTGGCGGGCCAGGTGCGGGTGGACGACCTTCACGGCCACCGCACGGCCGGAGGGCGAACGGCCCAGGTACACCCGGCCCATTCCGCCCTCGCCCAGCCTGCCGCGCAGCGTGTATGCGCCGATCTGCCGCGGATCGTCCGCGGCCAGTGCCTCCATAGCGCCTCCCCCCGAGGCAGGAGCATCGTTCTCGCGGGCGGTGAGCCGCACCGGGGCCCACCCGTGTCCTGCCGGCGAGCAACCTAGCCCACATGCCCGGCGAAGGACAGCGGACGGCCGCCGGCGGTGGCGGCACGGCAGGTGGCGGCACGGCAGGTGGCGGCCCGCCCGGTGGGCCGTGACAGCTGGCGAACCGTGACCGTGGTGGACCGTGACGTCCGGGGACACGGCAGCCCGGGCGGGTTCCGCGTCGGGCACCCGGAGCACAGGGCTCGTCCGCCCGGCGCACCTGCCCCGGCGTGCGCCGGTTCCCTCACGGCCGGGTCTCGCCCTGAACGTGCGCTTCTCGACGGCGCACGCAGGAGTGCCCGCCATCCCCCGGCCGCTGCCCCCGGCGGGCCGCCCCGGCGAGCATCGGTCTCCGCGCCCCCGGCACCCGGCACGGACCGGCGTGTGCGGCTGCGCGGGCCGCGCCACGGTGACTGGCGCAGCACCCTGGGGCAGAAACGGTTTGTCACCCGGCACCGGCCGCCTCTAGGGTGAGGCCACTTCACGAAGACGTTCTCCTGGAATCACGCCGCAGAGCGGGAGCGTCCCACCTCTTCGAGGTGCGAAGGGGCGGCAGTCGTTTTGTCGACCCTTCATTTCGGAGGTCCTGCTCATGAACGTCGGTGTCGGCCTGCCCGTCTCCGACCCGGCTGCCTTGCTCACCTGGGCCCGGCGTGCGGACGACGGCCCCTTCGGCACGCTCGGCCTGCTCGACCGGCTCGTCTACGACAACCCGGAGCCCCTCGTCGCCCTCTCCGTGCTCGCGGGCGCGACCTCACGCGTCAACGTCCAGACCGAGGTACTGCTCGCCCCGCTGCGCGACACCGCCCTCCTGGCCAAACAGGCCGCAACGCTGGACCGGATGACCGGCGGCCGGCTGGTCCTCGGCATCGGGATCGGCGGTCGCGACGACGACCACCGGGCGGCGGGCATCGACACGCGCACGCGGGGCCGGCGCCTCGACGGACAGATGGCGGTGCTGCGCCGACTGTGGTCGGGCGAACCGTACGGCGACGGTGTCGGCCCGGTCGGCCCCGCGCCCAGCCGGCCCGGCGGACCCGAAGTGCTCTTCGGCGGCTTCCGGCCCGCCGCCCTCGAACGTGTCGCACGCTGGGGCGACGGTTTCCTCGCCGCGGCACCGCTCCCCTGGGCCGGCGGCCTGTTCGAGACCGTCCGCGCCTTCTGGCGGGACCACGGCCGCCGGGGCACGCCCCGCCTCGTCGCCCAGGTCAACGTCGCGCTCGGCCCGCAGCACGTGATCGACGAGGCACGGGCCGCCATGCACGCCTACTACGCCTTCACCGGCACGCCCGAGCGAATGGTGGCGGGCCTGCTGACCGAGCCCGCCCGGATCCGCGAGGCGATCACCGGTTTCGCCGACCTGGGCGCCGACGAGGTCATGCTCTACTGCCACGGCCGCGATCCGCACCAAGTGGACCGCCTCGCCGACCTGTTGTGACGGCCCACACCATGCAGGCCCCGGCCCCGGCCCCGGTCCCGGCGGCCGGGGCCGGCCGGCCCTCGGGGTCGGGACGCGCCGGTACGGGCGGGAGCGGGAGGCTGCACAGCAGCGTTCCGCAGGCAGCGGGTCGGAATGGACCGCACCCTCGGGGCCGGGAGCCGGCACGGTCAGGGAAGCGCTCCCGTCCCGCCGGGGTCCGGGCACGACGCCGGAGCGGGCGCGCCCGGTCCCGTGCGGCAACTGCCGGGCACGCTTCGGCCAACGGAGCACCAAGGGTCTCGGAAGTCCTCTCGAAGAGGCGGAAGTTCGCAAGCGTCGAGCACGCCCCGGAACGTACGGTACCGGTTGCGGGCGGGCGCCGCGCAGGGCGCCGGCATCCGGACCGAACGCGCGTGCGGCCCGTCCGGCGCGCGGGCGTCCTCCCACGACGGGCACGGAACGGGCCGGGCACGCCGCGAGCTGCGAGAACGTGGAGGTTTCAGCGTACGGCCAACGCGACGGGCGCCCTCCCGGAGCCCCCGGAACGCGGGCTGCCTTGTTAGCTGTTGATCGTTTCTGGTTATGCTGCGTCAGCCTCGGCATGACGGAGTCTCACTGAGTTCCCCGGTCGCGTCTTGTCCTGCTGCGGGTCCCGGTACCCCGGGACGAGCTCGTACGGAGGGCCGGAGGTGTACTCGTTGCTCCCCACATCGCCTCTTTACTCAGTCTGTCGAACCGATTTGAGGACGCTGATGATGCGCACGGGATCGTCACCCGGAGGTCAACGGTCGGCCCCGCTGTGGACGTGGTGGCTGCCCACCCTTGTCATGGCCGCCGCCACGGTCGTCGCGGCCGTCCAGGTACCCGGGGGCGCACGGGGTGCGGTCATCTGGTGCGGGGTCGTCGCAACCGTCGCGGTGGCGCTCATGGCGAGCGAGGTGACCCGGCGGAGCCGGGCGCTGGCGGCGTTGCGGATCCAGTACGCGGAGCAGCAGGACATGCTCCAGCGGCATCTGCGCCAGCAGGAGGCCGCCACGGTGCAGTTGGCCAAGGAGCGGCTGCCGGAGGCCGTGGAGCGGCTGCGCAGGGGCGAGTTCGCCGAGAACGTGGTGCGTTCCCTGGCGTCGGCCGGCCCTGAATCGGGGCTGTCCGCCGAGTTCGCCGCGGCCCACCACGAGCTGCTGCGGTCCGTGGTGGAGGCGGTGCGGGCCGAGGAGGCCCTGCGTGACTCCGCGCAGCGCGGTGTCGTCAACATCGCCCGCCGTGTCCAGGCCATCGTCCACCGGCAGGCCACCGACCTGCGGGAGATGGAGGAGCGGCACGGCAAGAGCGGCGAGTTCTTCGCCGACCTGCTGCGCCTGGACCACAGCAACGCCCTCATCAGCCGGCTCGCAGACACCATCGCGGTGCTGGGCGGCGCCCGGCCCGGACGGCAGTGGAGCCAGCCCGTTCCGATATACAGCGTGCTGCGCGGCGCGATGTCCCGGATCGCCGACTACCAGCGGGTGTCGCTGCATTCGGTGGCGGAGGTGGCCATCGTGGGCCGCGCCGTCGAGCCGCTGATCCACGCGCTGGCCGAGCTGCTGGACAACGCCACCTCCTACTCGCCGCCGCAGGCCAAGGTGCACTTGACGGCGGGTGAGGTGCACGCGGGCATCGCCATCGAGATCGAGGACGGCGGTTTCGGGCTCAGCGAGGAGGCGCGGGCGCGCGCCGAGCAGATGCTGGAGACCGCCCGTGAGGGCATCGACCTGAACGACCTCGGCGAGGCCCCGCGCCTCGGCCTTACCGTGGTGGGACGTCTGGCGCAGGAGTACGACTTCCAGGTGTCGCTGGCGCCGTCCGCGTACGGGGGCGTGCGCGCCGTCCTCGTCGTCCCGCACGATCTGGTCACGACAGCGCCCGCGACCGGGCGCGCCCACGGCATCGGTGCCGCCTCCGGGCAGCGCCCCTCGGACCGGTCCGCCTCGTCCGCGCCGTCGGCCAGGAAGCACACGCCGTCGACCGCCGCGCTCAAGGAGCCAGAGCCGATGGACGAGGAGATCCCGCAGGTCACCGAGCGGACGGCCAGCGGGCTGCCGCAGCGCCGCAGTCGCCGCGGCCGGTCCGGTGCCCGCCCGCTGAGTACCGCATCGGCCCGTCAGGCGGATGCGGACGAGGAAGACGCCGCAAGCACGACGGCGGAGAAGCCGGCGCCGGGTATGTGGATGGGCGCCTTCCAGGAAGGTCTGTCCGGCAAGCGCTCGGCATCAGCTGCCGCCCAGGGACACAGCGACAAGTCGTCGAATGAAGGTGAGTAAGCGATGGTTCGGCAGCCCGACATGGACTGGATGCTTAAGGACTTGGCGGAGAGCATCCCGCAGACTCGCCACGTCGTCCTTCTGTCGTCGGACGGTCTGTGCATGGCGCAGTGTCCCGTGGAGAACGACACCTCGGACCGGCTGGCGGCGATCGGAGCCGGGCTCCAGAGCCTGGCCTCGGCGGCTGCCGAGGAGTTCCCGCACAGTGACGGCCGGATGCGGATGGTCGTCATCGAGGTGGACGGCGGTTTCCTGCACCTGATGGCGGCGGGAGAGGGCGCCCACCTGGTGGTGCTGGTCGACGAGGGCGTAGACATGGGCCTGGTGGGGCAGCAGATGCGGGACCTCGTCACCCGTATCGGCGCCCACCTCACCAGCCCGCCGCGTGGCGACCGGCTGGCGCGATGACGCCGGACGAGGAATGGGACGAGGGCAGTCCGGAGCGGTTGTACGTCCTGACGGGGGGACGCAGCGGCTCCGAGGATGCCGGTCTCGATCTGGTCACGTTGATCGTGACCCGCAGTGCGCCGCAGATCGGCATGCAGCCGGAGCACGAGTCGATCCTGCGGCTGTGCGAGGCCCCACTGTCCGTCGTGGAGATCTCGGCGCACCTGAAACTCCCGGTGAGCATCGTGACCGTGCTGCTCGCGGATCTCTTGGCCGAAGAACACGTGGAAGCCAGGGCACCCGCCCCGGCACTTCCCGACATCGACATCATTAAGGCGGTGATCCATGGCCTCCAGAACCTCTGACACGGTGGTGGGGCCTCGGAGCGAGGACGCTCTGCCGTCGTCGGCAACCTCCGCGGTCAAGATCGTCATTGTGGGCGGCTTCGGCGTCGGCAAGACGACACTGGTCCATTCGGTGAGCGAGATCCGCCCGCTGACGACCGAGGAGACGATGACGCAGGCCAGTGCCGGCGTCGACGATCTGGCCGGCGTCGAGCGCAAGCGGATGACGACCGTGGCCATGGACTTCGGCCGCATCAGCATCGACGACGAACTGGTCCTCTACGTCTTCGGCACCCCCGGGCAGCAGCGTTTCTGGTTCCTGTGGAACGGGCTGTTCGAGGGCGCGCTGGGTGCGGTGGTGCTCGTGGACACCCGGCGGCTGGAGGCCAGCTTCGACGTCCTGGGCAGGCTGGAGGAGTCGCAGACCCCCTTCGTGGTGGCCGTCAACGCGTTCGACGAGGCGCCGTCGTACTCCGACGAGGAGTTGCGCGAGGCGCTGGATCTGACCGCCGAAGTGCCGCTGCTGATGTGCGACGCCCGGAGCCGCGAGTCCAGCAAGGACGTGCTGCTCGCCCTGATGCGGTACCTGTATTCCCTCGCCACGACCACGGGGGCGAAGTGACCCCGAGTCCTGGCGCCCCCGCCCGCGCTTCACGGGAGCCGTGAGCGCTGCCGGCGGGGGCGGGGGTACCCGTCAGGTCACCGGCGCCACCGGACGCGGTCCGGTGGCGCCGGTGCCGCTGCGCGGCGGCCGTTCGTGCCTGGCGTTCCGTGCCGGGCCGCACGATGGCCGGACCGGCACCTGGGCCGGGCCATGGCGGACACCGGTCCGGACGGGCTGCGCCACCGATTGCCGGGCCGGCGGCCGGCGGCGTCGGCGCGGGAAACCGCGCCGGCCCACGGCGCTGACGTCCCGTCGGCCGGTGGCGCTGTCCGCCGCGTTCGCTCCGCCGCGCAGGCCGGGCGGCAGGCGGACGGCGTGCGGGGCTGCTCGGCCGACCGGTCGAGCAGCCGCTGCCGCCGGTTGGCCGGGCTGTGTCCGTCCACTCAGCCGCCGGGGCGCGGACGGTGCCGTGGGGCCGGTGCCGGGTCCGTCGGCGGGCTCGGTGCGCGGCTTGGGGCGGACGGCGGTGAAGCGCCCGGCTGCGGGCCGCCCGTAAGGTGCGCCGAGGGGGCGGTTGTCGGAGTTGCCGCGTTTCCTCGTGGCTTTCGGCGACTTGACCCCCCGAGGCCGTCGTGGGGGATCGATCCCGGTATCGCGCGGGATCGCAGCCCCCTCCGTGAGGAATATGCCAAGCCGTTGTCACCGGGACCCTTGTGACGCGAATAGCCTCCTGATGCAGTGGATACATATGACCAGGAGAAGGTCACATCGCGTCACCCGGTCCCTGCCGCTCACCGACCCGCCCCACCGGGCGGGTCGCGGCATGGAGACACGGCGTCGCGACCGGAACACCGGCACGTCGCCGCCCGGCCTTCTCAGGTGAACGGCCGCGCAAGCGACGTGGCCGCAGGACGACTGAGGTGATCGACAGTGGAGCACGGGGTCTTGGTCCCGCCCGTCTATTCTCCGATTCCCCCCGCGATACATCCCCGGCACGAACACTTCGACCGGCGTACCGCGGCCTGGGCGCAGGAGTTCGGTATCGGTTCGAACGCGCTGCGCGAGAAGCTGATCGGCCACGAGATCGGCACCTTCGCCGCCCGTATCCTCCCGGACGGAGACGAGGAAGTCATCGCGCTCCTCGCGGACTTCGTCCTGTGGCTCTTCGGCGTCGACGACGGCCACTGTGAGGAGGGCGAACTCGGCACCGACCCCAAGGAACTGGTCCCCGAGCTCTCCCGGCTGCTGCGCATAGCCCAGAACCCGCAAGTCCCCATGCTCACCGACGACCCGCTGGCCGCCGGACTGCGGGATCTGCGCCGCCGTATGGAACTGCACGGCACACCCGCGCAACTGGCCCGCTGGGTCGATGCGCTGCGCGAGTACTTCCTGTCCGTGGTGTGGGAGGCGTCGCACCGCAGCAAGGGCACCGTCCCCGACCTCAACGACTACACCCTGATGCGGCTGTACGACGGCGCCACCTCCGTCGTCATGCCGCTGCTGGAGATGGGCCGCGGCTACGAACTCCAGCCCCACGAGCGGGACGACACCGCCGTGCGGGCCGCCGCCGAGATGGCCTACTTCATCATCACCTGGGACAACGACCTCTTCTCCTACCACAAGGAGTCCCGGGCACAGCAGTGGTACCTCAACGTCGTGCGGGTGCTGGAGCACCACCACGGGATGGACCCCGCACAGGCGATGGAGACCGCCGTCGCCCAACGCGACCGTGTCATGTGCCTGTTCCTGCGGCTCCAGGCCCGCCTCTCCGCAACCGGCAGCCCCCAGCTGCGCCAGTACCTGGACAGCCTCGCCGCCTTCATCCGGGCCGCGCAGGACTGGGGCATCTCCTCCCGCCGCTACACCACCCCCGAGGACCCGGCCGACCTGCCCACCGCCTTCCGCGACACCCCCACCGACGACAGCACCGAACCCCTCGACATACCGGCTGTCTCCTGGTGGTGGGACACCGTCCCCGAAGGCCCGGCGCCCGCCGCCTCGCACCGCGGCCCCGCCCTCGACGGGAACCGGCCCGCCGAAGTACCGCATCTGGCCGTTCCCGAGCGGGTGCCGGCCGGACGCCACCGGCACACCTACGCCTGAACAGCGGTCGTATGAGGGCCGTGAGGGCGAGCACGAGGAGCACGGTGCCGCGGACCGCACCGGGTGCCTGAACCGCCACCCGGGCCGGGGCCCCGCGCCATGGAGGGCGCGGGGCCCCGGTGCAGGCGGGGCGGGCGGCGTGGCGACGGGTACGTCACGCCGTGCGGACCGCCGCGCGGTGGAGGGCCGCGACATCGGCCGCCAGGACGGCGGCGACGGTCAGCCCCATGGCCAGCACCGCCGGGCCGAGGCCGATGAGCGGCGGGGCGCACCCCAGGGCCGGCACGATCGCGGCGCCGACCACCACCGGCAGGGGGTGGCGGACGGCTCCGGTGCGGGCCAGCCGGTGCAGGAAACCGAAGAGGAGCAGCACCCCGGCGGCGGGCACGGCGACGGCCAGTCCGGCGGCGCGGGGCGACAGAGGGGCGTGGTGCTCGGCGGCGAGTGCCGCCTCCAGCCCCGCGCCCAGCGCGGCCACCGCGGCGAACCCCACGTAGTGGCCGTATCCCCAGGTGAGGGCAGTGCGCAGGGTCAGTGTGACGTCGTCGCCGGTGAAGTAGATCCACCACAGGGAGAAGACGAGCAGCAGCCCGCCGACGGCGATGAGCAGCACCGACGCGGTCAGACCGTGCGCGGTGACGGCCGCCTGCACGGCGGTCAGCGAGGCGAGGATGACCTCGCCGAGCACGATGATGGTGAACAGGCCGTACCGCTCGGCGATGTGCTGCGGATGCCAGCCGGTGGCGCGTCCCCCGGCCTCGGCCCAGGCGGGTACGGCCAGTTCGGCCGCCACCAGCAGCACGAAGGTGACCGGCAGCCAGGTGCCGGCGGCCCACTCGCGGGCGATCCAGCCGCCCTGGACGACGGCGATGCCCGCGGCGTAGCGCAGGGCCGTGCCGCGGCGTTCACGGTGCTCGGCGGCGGCCCGCAGCCACTGGGTGATCAGCGCGAGCCGCATCAGGACGTAGCCGGCGACCACCACGGTGAAGTCACCGTCCCGGAAGGCCGCGGGGACGCCCGAGGCCAGCACCAGGACGCCCGCCATCTGCACCAGTGTCAGCGTGCGGTAGAGCACGTCGTCGGTGTCGTAGGCGGAGGCGAACCAGGTGAAGTTCATCCAGGCCCACCAGATCGCGAAGAAGACAGCCGCGTACCCGGCCAGGCCCGTGCCCGGATGCCCTTCCGCGAGGGCGTGGTGGAGCCGGCCGGCGGCCTGCGAGACGGCGACGACGAACGTCAGGTCGAACAGCAGCTCCAGCGGGGTCGAGGCGCGGTGCTCCTCCGCCGGGTCCCGTCCGCGCATCGCCCGCCGCAACGGGGGGCCGCTCCCCCGCGTGCCCTCCGGACCACCGGCGCTCATCACGCATCCCCGGGACCGGTGCCGGTGCCGCTGGGGTGGTCCCCGTCGTGGGCCCCGTCGGCGGGACGGGAGGTGGACGGGGGTCTGTCGTAGACCAGCAGGCCGTCGTCGCGCAGCCGGGCGCCGGGCGTCGGCGGGTGGGCGGTGAGCCGGCCGTCGTGACCGAGGTGGTGGACGGGACGGCCGCGGGCGAGTACGGCGAAGTCCGCGACGAGCCGGCGGTGGCAGCGCCACCACACCGACTCGCCGCACATCACGGCGGTGGGGGTGCGCGCGGCCTCGGCCAGCAGGTCGTCCATGGCGGCGAGGAAGTCCGGGTCCCGGGTGTGGCCGGCGTAGCCGCGGAAGGAGGCGTTGTGCCAGAAGGTGTCGGGGCTGTCGTCGGCGGCGCGGCGGAAGCCGCCGAGCCGCCCGTCCCAGCGGTAGCCGATGCCTTCCTCGGGCAGCCACCGGCTCAGCGCCTCGCGGTGCACGTCGGGATTGCGGCGGCTGCCGGGTGCGGTGCGTACGTCCACCACGGACCGCACCCCGGCCGCGTGCAGCAGCCGGGCCAGCCCGGCGCGGCCGGCGGTGCCGTGACCGAACGTCAGCAGCGGCGGTAGGTCGTCCACGCCGCCCAGGATGGCACCGGCCGGCCGGCGTACCGGTGCCGTACACGGCCCGACGCCCCCGGACGGCGGGTGCTCGTGCACGGCGGGCGGCTGCCTCGCGGGCGGGCCGCCCCCGTGGCCGGGGCGCGGCGGCCGGGCGCCGTCAGCTGTCGTCCCCCGGGGTCGGATCGACCCGTTCGATACCGGCGCGGCGGACCACGGCACGGCCCGCCTCGCGGGCCCGCCGGACCAGTGCGGGGCCGTCCCAGTCGGTGGGCCAGCCGCGCCACAGCCTCAGGCGGCCGGCCACGAAGACGGCGGTGATCTGGTCCCGGTTGGCGAGCCGAAGCAGCTCCCACTCCAGGTCCCAGGAGGGTGTCAGCTCGGGCACGCGCAGATCGACGAGGAGGAAGTCGGCGGCCTGGCCGGCGGCGATCCGCCCGGTGGTCTTCCTCAGCCCGACCGCGTCCGCGCTGTGGGCGGTGGCGTGGTCGAGCCACAGGCGTCCGGCGCCGCAGACGGAGTCGCCGGTGTCCAGGCCGCTGGTCAGGCGCTGGGCGGTCTCGGCGGCGTCCACCATCCGGAAGCCGTCGCCGCGGGTGCCGTCGGTGCCGGTGGCGAACCGGACCTTCAAGGCGGCCAACATGGTGGCCTGGGCCACCGCGTTGCCCTTCCAGGCGCTGGCGACCGGGTTGTAGCTGACGGCGGCGCCGGTGTCGGCCAGCAGCCCGATCTCCTGCGGGGTGAGCAGGGTGGTGTGGGCGCACAGGGTGTGCGGGAGCAGGGCGCCCACGTGGTGCAGATGGGCGACGGGGCGGCGGCCGACGGATTTGAGGGAGCGTTCGACGGCGGCCAGGTGTTCGTTGACGTGCGTCTGGAAGACCGCACCGGCCTCCTCGCACATCCGGGCGGTCGCCTTGAGGACCTCGGGGGTGGCGTCCTCGGGCACGGGGATGGCCAGGGAGGGGTGGATGAGCCGGTGTCCGTCCCAGCGGGCGAGGTGTTTCTCGCCGCCCTTGCCGTCGGAGACGACCTTGCCCAGGACGCAGCGGATTCCGGCCTCCTCCGCGCCCTCGGCCACGGCCTCGACGTCGACGGGGGCGCGGGTGCCGGCGTCGGCGACGGTGGTGAAGCCGCCGCGCAGCGACTCCAGTGCGGCGAGTTTCGCCGAGAGATAGGCGCTCTCCTCGTCGAGCGCGTGTTCCAGCGGTTCCCACACCGTCTTGAAGATCTCGGAGGGCTGGCCGAACGCCTGGGCCTTGCCGAAGCTCTGGGTCAGATGGTGGTGGGCGTCCACGAAGCCCGGCATCAGCAGATGGCCGGCGAGCCGCACGGGTTTCGGGTGACGGTGTTTCGCGGTCAGTTCGCGGGTGGGGCCGACGGCGCGGAAGACGCCCTTCTCGACGAGGACGGCGTGGTCCTTCGCGAGCCCCGAGGGCAGCAGCACCCGGTCGGGTACGAGCAGCAGCCGGTCGCCGTCGAGGGCGTCGGGGACGGGGCCGTCGTCGTCGGGGCGCGGAGCGCGGTCGCGCAGCTGGGCCGTCGCCGCCGGCGCGGCGTGGGTCCCGGCCGCCTCGGTGGCGTGGGCGGGCGTCGTCGCGGTGGCGCCCAGCAGGCCGGCCGCGCCGGTGGCACCGGCGCCGGCGAGGAAGCGGCGGCGTGCGATGTCGTCCCGTACGTTCTGCGGCGCGTCCTGTCCCGCCTGCTGCTGTGGTATCGACTCGTCCGCCACCGCGCACCTCCGGCCGTTTCCCGCGAAGAAGGCCCCGACCATAGATCAGCCCACGGTGCGGAACAAGACTTCCGTCATACGGTAGTTGTGCGCTACATGTGGGACGGGAGAGGAGTCGCGGGCCGCCCGGTGCGGCACCGTACGGCGTTCGTGCCGTGCCGGCGCCGTACCGGTGCGCGGCCGTATGCCGCGGGCCGTACCGGTGCGGACACGGCACGGCCCGCGGCACCGTCGCCGGACGGTGCCGCGGGCCGCGGCCATGACGACCGCGAGAGCAGCGGTCGGGCCGGGGATCAGCCCAGGCCGGTGACGTTCAGCAGGGCGTTGGGAGAACCGGAACCCGGGTTGCCGACCACGCCCTTCTGCGCGGCGTTGACGAGGGCGTCACGCACCTGGCTCGGCGAGGCGCCCGGGTGGGCCGACAGGTAGAGCGCCGCGGCGCCGGCGGCGTGCGGAGTGGCCATCGAGGTGCCGCTCATCGTCGTGGAGCCGCCGCCGTTGCGGGTCGAGACGATGCTGCCGCCGGGTGCGAACAGGTCGAGGCAGCGGCCGTAGTTGGAGAAGTACGAGCGGCCGTCACCGCGGTCGGTGGAGCCGAGCGTGATGGCGGCCGGCACCCGCGCCGGGCTGGTGCTGCACGCGTCCCGGGAGTCGTTGCCGGCGGCCACGGCGAAGGTGACGCCGCTGTTGATGGCGCCCTGGACGGCGTTGTCCACCGAGGTGCTGGCGCCGCCGCCCAGGCTCATGTTGGCGACGGACGGGCCGCTGTGGTTGCGCGCCACCCAGTCGATGCCGCCGATGACCTGGGACCACTGCCCGGAGCCGGAGCAGTTGAGCACCCGCACGGCGACCATCTTGACGTTCTTGGCCACACCGTAGGTGCGGCTGCCGACCGTGCCGGCCACGTGCGTGCCGTGGCCCTGGCAGTCGCTGGCGTCGGAGTCGTTGTCGATGAAGTCGTAGCCACTGCGCACCCGCCCGCCGAAGTCCGAGTGCGTCATGTCCACGCCGGTGTCGACGATGTACGCGGTCGCTCCGGAACCGTCGTTGGGGTAGGTGTAGGAGCTGTTCAGCGAACCGTCGATCCGGTCGATGCCCCAGGAGGGCGGGTTGGGCTGGGTCCCGGTGGCCCGCACCTTGCCGTCGGCCTCCACGTACTTGACGCCCGGCGCCGCCGCGAGCTTCTTGGCCTCCGCCTCGGTCGCCCGGAAGGAGAACCCGCGGAACGCCGTGGAGTACACCTGGTCGACCGTGCCGCCGTAGGTGTCGGTGAGCCGCTCGGCCGTGGCCCGCGCCTGGGAGCGCACGGCGGACGACGCGGACGCCTCGCCGTCGAGGGCCACGATGTACCGGCCCGCTATCGCGCCGGGGGCGGAGGCGTTGCGGATGGTGCCTTCCTGCTCGCCGGGGGTGGACGCGCCCGCGGTGGCGGCCCCGCCCAGCCCCAGTACCGTGGCGGTCAGCGCACCGATGCCGAGGGCGGCGAAGCGTCTGCTGCGCGTACGAGTACCCATGGATGCTGCTCCTCATCGTGGGGGTGCCGGGCGGTTCGCGCCCGGTCAAGTGCCCACACCCTCCGTCCGGCACCGGAGCGAAACAATCCGGAATGCGATAGGTAGGGGTACGTATTCGGATAACGGACGCCCCGCGGCGGACGCCCCGTTACGGCCGCCCGCCGTCCCCGTCGGGATGTCCGCCGGCATCCCCGTCCCGCCGCCCGCCGACCCGGCACCCGTCCTGGCATACCGGCGCCCCGTCCTGGCGCCCCGGACTCACGCTCCCTCCCCCGGCGCCCCGGCCCGCGAACCGCCCTCCCCCGCCGGGGAGTCCCCGCCGGGGACTACCCGCCGGGGAGCCGGCCCCGGCCTGCGGGCCGGGCACGGTCAGCCGGGGGCCGCACCGTGCCCCGCTGCGGTCGGGTCCTGGCCGGCCGGGCGCAGGACGGCGACCTGGTCCCGCGAGGTCACGTTCAGCTTGCGCAGCACCCGCGCCACGTGCTGCTCGACCGTGCGCGGCGAGAGGAACAGCACCTCCGCTATCTCCCGGTTGGTGCGGCCCAGGGCCACCAGCCGGGCGACCTCCTCCTCGCGGGGCGACAGTTCGGCCCCGTAGCCGCGCCGCCCCCGCCGGGAGGGCACGGCCGTACCGTTCCGGCGCAGCGCGCGGCGGCAGCGGGCCGCGTCCCGGATGGCACCCAGCGCCCCGAACTCCTCGGCCGCCCGGGCCAGTCCGGTGGCGTCGGGGGGCTCCCCCAGGGCCAGCCGGTTGCGGGCCGCGGCCTCGCCGGTGCGGGCCGCCGAATACGGCTGGGGCAGTGCGGCGTAGGCCGCGCGGGCGGCGTCGAAGACGGCGGCTGCCTCCGCGTGCCGCCGCTCCCCGGTGGCGACCACCCCGCGGCAGGCCAGATGGGCGGCTGCGGCCAGCGGGGCGTCCCGGCCGGCCA
>Ga0164243_10004341_pt1 | contig 22272 bp, 21 predicted proteins | sample OricompcompostOP_FD_108781 | JGI IMG/M metagenome (GOLD analysis project Ga0164243, IMG submission 108781) | Organic Plus compost microbial communities from Emeryville, California, USA - Original compost - Organic plus compost (OP) | ecosystem: Engineered > Solid waste > Mixed feedstock >...
ATCGCCCCGCCGACGATCGCGCCGATCGAGGGCGACGCGGCGGACCTGATCGTCCGCACGGCGCATGCGCACCCCGGCCGCCTCGTGCTGCTCGCGCTCGGGCCGCTCACCAACCTCGCGCTCGCGCTCGAGCGCGACCCCGCCGTGGCCGAACTCGTCGACGAGGTCGTGTGGATGGGCGGGACGCTCGAGGCGTCGGGCAACGTCACGCCGGTCGCCGAGGCCGACGCGCACCACGACCCCGAGGCCGCCGACGTCGTGCTGGCCGCGCCGTGGCCTGTCACGGTCGTCGGGCTGGACGTGACCGACCGGGCGCTGCTGGACGCCGCCGACTACGAGCGCCTCGCGGCGGCGGGCACACCGGCCGCGGACTACCTCGCGCGCATCCTGCCGTTCTACCTCGACTTCTACGAGCGGCGCCTCGGCGTGCGCGCGTGCGCGATGCACAGCGCGCTGACGGCGGCGATAGCGGCGGACCCGCAGCTCGTGACGGCCGCCGTCGAGGCGCCGACGGCGATCGAGCTCGACGGCGCGCGGACGCGCGGGATGCTCGTCGCCGACCGTCGCCGCGACCAGCGGGCGGACTGGGCGGAAGGGCGGCGCGACGCGCGCATCGTGCTCGACGCCGACCTTGTCGCGTTCAAACGGCGGATGCTCTCACTCGCGTGCGCGACGCCGCCCGCGACCGGCGCGACGGTCACGGGCGGGGCGGGCGCGGGGTGAGTGCTCCCGCCGCCGAGCGGCCGCTCGCGACGCTGCCGAAGGCGCACCTCCATCTTCACCTCGAAGGGGCGATGCGCCCCACCACGCTCGCCGAGCTGGCCGCTCTGTACGGTCTCGCCGCGCCGCGGCCGGCGGCATACGGCGACTTCACGGCCTTCAACGCCGCCTACGCCGCGGCGACCGCCGTGCTGCGGCAGGAGTCGGACCTCCGCCGGCTCGTGCGCGAGGTCGTCGAGGACGCGCGCAGCGACGGCGCCTGGTACGTCGAGCCGGCGCTGTACGCACCGTCGCACCGCGACCGCTTTGGCGCCGACGAGCAGGCGATCGAGCTGGTGCTCGACGAGCTGCGCACGGCCGGGCGCGAGCTCGGCGTCGGCGTCGGGCTGCTGGTCGCGGGCGACCGCACGCGCGGCGCGGCGGAATGCGAGCAGCAGGCGCGCCTCGCCGCACGCTACGCCCACGAGGGCGTGGTCGCGTTCGGGCTCGCGAGCGACGAGCGTGGTCATCCACCGGAGCCGTTCGCGGCGGCGTTCGCGATCGCGCGCGACGCCGGCCTGCTGGCGGCGCCGCACGCCGGTGAGCTCGCGGGGCCAGAGAGCGTCGCGGGCGCGCTCGACGCGCTTGGTGCCGATCGCGTCCAACACGGCGTGCGGGCGGTGGAGGATCCCGCGCTGGTGGCGCGGCTCGTCGAGCGCGGCACCTGCCTCGACGTCTGCATGACCTCCAACGTCGCGCTCGGCCTCTTCGGGGAGGCCGGCGATCACCCTCTGCCCGATCTGCTGGCGGCAGGCGTGCGCTGCAGTGTCAACGCCGACGACCCGCTGCTGTTCGGCCCGGGCCTGCTCGAGGAGTACGAGCTGTGTCGTGCGCAGCTCGGACTCGACGACGAGACGCTCGCCGCGATCGCGCGAACCTCGTTAGAGGCCTCCGGTGCCGACGTCGAGTTGGTGAGGTCCGCGTGCGCGGCGATCGAGGCGTGGCTGGCGGCGGAGACGGACGAGCTGGTCGGCGATGCCGTGTGACGCGGCCGGGCCGCCGACCGAGGCCGTCGTCCGGGAGGCGCTCGCGGTCGCGACGCCGCTCGCCCGCGAGGCCGGCGAGCTCGCGCGCCGGGCGCTCCGCGAGGGCGCGATCGCGTCGCGTGCGAAGGGTGCGCGGGGCGATCTCGTCACACCGGTCGACATCGCTGCCGAGCGACTGATCGTCGACGGGATCCGGCGCCGATTCCCCGACCACGAGGTCTGCTCGGAGGAGGCCGGTCGCGTCGGCGGGCCATCGCCGTGGACGTGGCTCGTCGACCCGCTCGACGGCACCAACAACGTCGCCCTCGGGCTGGCGCTGCACGGCGTGTGCATCACGCTCTGCCACCGCGGCGAGCCGTGGGCGGCGGTCGTCCACGACGGCTCGCGCCAGCGCACGCTGACCGCGGCGCGGGGCCACGGCGCGCGCGCGGGCGGGCGCCCGGTGTGTCTGCCGGACGGGGCAGAGCCGCCGGAGCGGACGACCGTCTCGTGGCTGCAGGGGTACGGGGTCGCGCGCGACGACCGCCGCGCCGCGCATGTGCGCGGCGCGCTCGCAGCGACCTTCAAGCGGACGTTGGCGACGTGGGCTCCCGCCGTCGACTGGGCGCTCGCCGCGACCGGCGGGCTCGGCGCGGTCGTGGCGTATCGCAACGAGCTCGAGGACCCTCCTCGGCGGATTGCTGTTGATGCGCGAGGCCGGCGGCGCGGTGTGCGACTTCGCGGGCCGTCCGCTGGCGCCAGGGGACCGTTGCGACGAGGTGATCGCCGGACACCCGGCGACGGTCGCCGCGGTCGTCGAAGCTGTGCGGGCGGTCTGACCGGTCTTGCCAATTTAGCCGAACTCTGTTAGAACCTGCGCGGTGGATCGGCTGCACCTGGCGCCGACCGTTCACGTACCGAGGAGATTCAATGCAGCGTCTCTTGATGCGCCGAGCGCTGGCTGCAAGCGCTCTCGCCGCGGCCGCCCTCGCGGCCGGCTGCGGCTCCGGCTCGTCCAGCTCACAAAGCGCCGGCGGTGGAGAATCAGGTGACTGCAAGGCGCCGAAGATGACGCTCGTGGTCAACTCGAACCTGGGGGACGGCGGCTTCTTCGATCAGGCCCACCGTGGATTCACGGAGACGGCAGAGGCGCTCGAGCTCTGCGAGCAGACGATCGAGACCGGGCCGCAGCCGACGAAGTGGGCCCCGGCGCTCAACGATGCCGCCGCCGGGCCCTACGACGTCGTCTTCGCCGGGACCTTCCAGATGAAGGAGGTGCTCGAGCAGGCGGCGATGCAGCATCCGGACAAGGAGTTCGTGCTGTTCGACGTGGCGCACGACGCGGACGCGTGCGGCGGGTGCAGAAACATCTACTCGCTCACCCTCCGCTACCGCGAGAGCGGCTTTCTCGCCGGTGTCGTCGCCGCGCTCGTGACGAGCTCCGAGACGCCGCGGGCGAACCCCGAGAAGGTCGTCGGCTTCGTCGGGGGCCAGGAGATTCCGGTCATCCGGGAGTACCACGACGGGTTCGTCGCCGGTGCGAAGGCGGCCGACCCGGAGGTCAGAGTCATCTCCGCGTACGCCGGCTCGTTCACCGATCCGGTGAAGGGGAAGCAGCTTGCCGCCGCGATGGTGGGCCGCGGCGTGGACGTCCTCTTCACCGCCGCGGGCGCCACCGACAAGGGCGTGTTCGAGGCGGCGGCGGAGAACGATGCGTGGGCGATCGGGAACAGCCCGGCGCAGGCGCGCGACCAGCCCGACGTCGCCGGCAAGCCCGCCGTGCTCACGGCGGCCTCCAGCGACCTCGAGAAGCCGATCGCCCTCGCCGTGAGAAACGCGGCCGCCGGCACGCTGGCGCTGGGCACAGTCGGCTCGTACGGCATCAAGGAGGGGGCGATCGAGATCTTCGACTCCCCGACCTACGAGAGAACGGTGCCCGCGGACGTGCGCAAGCGGGCGGCCGAGTACCAGACGAGAATCGCCGACGGTGAGCTCGACGTCGATGGTTGATCCGCTCGACACGAGCGCCGGCTCCGCGGGGGTCGCGAGCGCAGGCGACCCGCCCGCACCCCGCCTGCAGGTCGAAGGGCTCTGCAAGACGTACGGAACCGTCGTGGCCAATCGCGACGTGGCGCTGTCCGTGCGCGCCGGCAGCGTCCACGCGGTGCTCGGGGAGAACGGCGCCGGGAAGTCGACGCTGATGAAGATGCTCTACGGCGTCGAGCGCCCCGACCGTGGCGAGATCCGCGTCGACGGGCAGCCGGTTCGCTTCGGCTCGCCGAGGGACGCGATCGCGCACGGGATCGGCATGGTCTTCCAGCACTTCGGCATCGTGCCGGGGCTGACCGCCGCCGAGAACATCGTGCTCGGCGTCGAGCCGACGCACCACGGCGTGCTCGATCGTGCCGAATCCCGCCGCGCGGTCCAGGCGGTGATGGACCGCTTCGGGCTGGCCGTCGGGCTCGACGACAAGGTCGGAGAGATGAGCGCCGCGCGCCAGCAGCGCGTCGAGATCCTCAAGGCGCTCTTCCGCGGCGCCGCCACGCTGATCCTCGACGAGCCGACCGCGCTCTTGACGCCGCAGGAGCGTCACAGCCTGTTCGACGCGATCCGGCAGCTGACGCAGCACGGCACGACCGTGCTCTTCATCACCCACAAGCTCGCCGAGGTCGAGGAGGTCGCCGACGACTACACGGTCATGCGCGCCGGCGAGGTCACCGGAAGCGGATCGATCGCCGCGAGCTCTCGCACCGCGCTCGTGAAGATGATGGTCGGCGACGCCGTCACGCATTCGCGTCGCGCCAGCGCGCCCAGAGGCGCGCCCGTGCTGAGGGTGGAGAGCGCTTCGGTGCGCGGCGGGGGCGGGCGCGTCGCGGTCAGCGACGCGACGGTCGACGTCTGCCGCGGCGAGGTGCTCGGCCTCGCAGGTGTCGAGGGCAACGGCCAGCTCGAGTTCATCGAGATGCTCGCCGGCCTGCGCCCGCTGGCAGCCGGACGCGCGACGCTCGACGGCGCTCCGCTCGGCGGCGGCGAGAACCGCCGCGCCCGGAGCCTCGGCGTCGCATACGTCCCCGAGGACCGGCTGGCGGCCGGTGTCGCCGCCGACGTCCCGATCGTCGAGAACATCCTCGCCAATCGCATTGGCAGCGGAGGCTTCAGCCGCTTCGGGCGGCTCGACCGGAGCGCGATGCGACGCGAGGCCGAGCAGCTCGTCGAGCGCTTCGACGTGCGCTGCGCCAGCATCGAGGTGCCGGTCGGGACCCTCTCGGGCGGCAACATGCAGAAGGTCATCCTCGCACGCGAGATCTCGGCCGACCCGAAGCTGCTCCTCGTCGCCGAGCCGACCCGCGGGCTCGACATCGCCGCGTGCGCGCGCGTGCACGAGCAGATCGCGCGCGCGGCCGAGACCGGCGTCGCCGTCGTCACGCTCTCCTCCGACATCGACGAGCTGCTGGCGATCTCGACGCGGATCGCCGTCTTCTCGGCGGGGCGCCTCGTGCGCGTCTTCGAGCAGGTGGAGCAGCTGTCGGCCGCCGAGCTCGGCGGCGCGATGCTGGGCATCGGCGGCGACGCGGAGCGGGAGGAGGCGGCATGAGACGGCTGCTCGCGGAACGGGGTCTCACCGTGAACCGGCTCGGCGGGGTGCTCGGCAACGTCACGGCCGTGACCGCCGGCGCGCTGATCCTGATCTTCCTGCTGCTGGTCCTCACGAGCGACGACCCGGTCGCTGCGACCGACGCGCTCCTGAGCGGCCCCGTGTCGGATCCGACACGCGTCACGCAGTGGCTGGGCGACTCCGCGACGCTGATGCTGACCGGCATCGCCGTCGCGCTCGTCTTCCGCGTCGGGCAGTTCTCGCTCGGCGCCGAAGGACAGGTCGCGATGGGCGCACTCGCCTCCGGCGCGCTGCTGCTGCACATCGGCGGAACGCCCGGCAGCTGGGTCGTCGGGCTGCTCGTCGGCGCGCTCGCCGGGTTCGCCTGGGGCGCGGTCCCGGGCGTGATGAAGGCGTACGGGAACGCCGACGAGATCGTCTCGACGTTGATGCTGAACTACGTCGCGCTGTTCTTCTTCGCGTTCGCGATCAAGGAGTGGCTGCAACCGCCGAACGCCGGCTTCGCCGTCTCGGATTTCTACGAGCGCAACGCGTGGATGCCGACGTTCGGCGAGAGCCCGGTCGTCCCGCTCTCGCTCGTGCTCGCGCTCGTCCTCGTGATCGTCGTGGCGTACCTGCTCGCGCGCACGCGTGGCGGCTTCGAGATGCGGATGGCCGGATCGAACATGCGCTTCGCGGCCGCCGTCGGCCTGCGCGTACGCCGCTCGGTGTGGCTGTCGATGGCGCTGTCGGGCGCGATCGCGGGTGTCGCCGGCGCTGCGATCGCGCAGACCGAGACGCACCGGCTGATCCTCGGCCTGTCCGGCAACTTCGGCTACGACGGGATCCTCGTCGCCCTGCTGGCAGCGAACCGGCCGCTGCTCGTGCCGGTCGCCGCGCTCGCGTACGGGTACCTCCGCACCGGCGGCGACATCGCGCAGCTCACGTCGAACACCCCGCGCGAGCTGATCACGACCGCGCAGGGCGTGCTGATCCTGTTCGTCACGGCTCGCTTCACCGGCGCGGGCGCACGGCTGCGCGACCTCGTGCAGCGGCTGCGCGCACGTCGGACCGCCGACTCGGTCTCGACCGCGGAGGTGCGGTGATGTTCCTGCATGACGTCGTGCAGAACGCGACGCCGTACATCCTCGCCGCGATGGGCGGCCTCGTCGCGCTGCGTGCTGGGGTCATCAACATCGCGCTCGAGGGCATCATGCTCGCGGCCGCGCTGACGGCGGTGCTGGTCGCCTCCTCGACGGCGATCCCGCTGATCGGGGTCGGCGCCGCGATCGCGGCGGGCGTCGCCTTCGTCGCCGTGCTGGGACTGTTCCACCTGCACCTGAAGGCCGACCTGATCCTGGCCGGCTTCGCGCTCAACCTGGTGGCGGCCGGCGGCACGGTGTACGTGCTGTACGCGGCGACCGGGAGCACGTCGGACGCCTCCAGCCTCACCGCGCATCCGCTCAGCCCGATCGCGCTCCCCGGCATCGACGCGATCCCGGTGCTCGACAGCCTCTCCGACCAGTCGGTCATCACCTACGTTGCACTGCTGTCGCTGCCCGCGGTCGCATGGCTGCTGTACCGCACGCGCCTCGGGCTGCACATCCGCGCGGTGGGGGAGTCGCCGGCCGCGGTCGTGGAGGCCGGCCTGCGGCCGCGCCTGATCCAGTGGAAGGCGCTCGCGATCTGCGGCGGGCTCGCCGCGCTGGCGGGCGTCCAGCTGTCGATGAGCACGACGACGACGTTCGTGCGCGACATGACGGCCGGACGCGGCTTCATCGCGCTCGGGGCGATCTACCTCGGTGCCAAGCATCCCGTCGGGACGTTCGTCGCGGCGATCGTCTTCGGAGTGCTCGACACGCTCGTGACGACGCTGCAGATCGACGCGTCGTTCCCGACGGACGTGGTGCTGATGCTGCCCTACGTCGCGACGCTCGTGGCGCTGCTCGTCTACGCGCGGCGGGCAACGCGGCGCGAGCGGGCGGCGCTGCGCGGCGCGGAGCAGGAGGCGACGGCGGCGGCATGAACGACCTGAGCACACCATCGGCAACGAAGGAGGGCGCGTGAGCGCAGGAGATGAGCGGGCGACCGCGACGGAGACGGTCGCCGAGCGCGTACGCCGGTATCTCGCCGAGCGCGAGGAGGAGATCGTCGCGATGCTGCGCGAGCTGCTGAGCGTCGAGAGCCTGCCCGGCACGGTCGAGCAGAACGTCTGCCAGGACGTCGTGCGGGCGCGTCTCGCGACGGGCGTCGAGGTCGACGACTGGGTCCCGGACTGGTCGGCGGTGCGCGCGCTCGAAGCGCCGATCGGGCGATCGCTGTTCGTCCCGGTCGACGAGGAGCGCGGCCCGGAGCACGCGGCCGCGATGGACCGCGTCCGCTGCCTCGTCGCCTCGGTCGGCGACGGCGGTCCCCACCTCGTCCTCAACGGCCACATCGACGTCGTGCCCGCGAACGCCGCCGACTGGCAGCACGACCCGTTCGACGGGACGCTGGTCGACGGCCGCGTCTACGGTCGCGGCGCGATGGACATGAAGGGCGGCGTCGTCGCGGCGCTGTTCGCGTTCAACGCGGTCGCCGAGCTCGGGCTGCTGCCGGCCGGGCGGCTCAGCCTCAGCGTCGTGCCCGAGGAGGAGTCGGGCGGCAACGGCACGCTCGCGTGCGTCGCTCGCGGCCACGTCGGCGATGGCTGGATCTTCACCGAGTCGACCGCTCTGGCGGTGCTCCACCGCCACGTCGGGATCCAGTCGTTCTTCCTCGAGGCCCACGGGCGCGACGGCATGATGCTCAAGCGCGGTGCGGGCGCGAGCGCGATCGACGCGATGGCGCATGCGATCGTCGCGCTCGAGCGGGTCGCGGAGCGCCGCACGGCGCGCGCGCAAGCGGTCGGGGGGTACGACGCCGACGACGATCCGGGCTTCGTGAACGTCGGGATGGTCGAGGGCGGCGAGTGGCCGGCGACGCGAGCCCGTGCCTGCAGCGCTCGCGGCCTGTTCGGCGTGCTGCCCGGCGAGACGCTCGACGAGGCGGAGGCCGAGCTGCGCGACGCGGTCGCCGAGGCCGTCGGCGGGCGCGACGGCGCCGGCGTCGAGATCCGCTTCGGCCGCGGCGGCCATCCCGGCGGCGAGGTGCCGCGCGACCATCCGCTCGTCGAGGCGCTCGTCGACGGCGGAGCCGAGGCCGGGCTGTCGCTCACGGCCTCGCGCGCGGGCTCGATGGTCTGCGACGCGAAGATCGTCGACGGCGGCGGCTGGGCGCCCGCGGTCGCCTTCGGCCCGACCGGCGCCGGCCTGCACGCGGTCGACGAGCACGTCGACGTCGCGTCGATCGTCGAATGCGCACGGGTGCTCGCGCTCGCCGCGGTGCGGTTCTGCGGCGCGAGAGGTGCGGCATGACGTTCGAGGAGTACCTGCGGCGCATCCCGAAGGTCGAGCTGCATTGCCACCTCGTGGGGACGATGCGGCCGAAGACGGTCGCCGACCTCGCGCGCAAGCACGGAATCGCGCTGCCGACCGACGACGTCGCCTCGCTCTACCGCTACGACTCGATCGACGGGTTCATCGAGGTCGCGGTGCTGGCGGCCTCGACGCTCCGCGAGCCCGATGATCTCGCGCGGATCGCATACGAGTCGATCGAGGACGGCGCCAAGCTCGGCAACCTGCGCTACCGCGAGACGTTCTTCAACCCGACGCTCCACCTGGCGGCGGGCATGTCGTACACCGCCGCGGTCGACGGCATCCTCGACGGGCTGCGCGCGGCGGAGGTCGACTTCGGCGTTCCGAGCCGCTTGATCGCGGCGATCTACCGGCAGGAGTCGCCCGCGGTCGCGCGCGCGATGGTTGAGCAGGTGCTCGCCGAGCCCCGGCCCGAGGTGATCGGCCTCGGCATCGACGGCGCCGAGGCCCATGATCCGCCGGAGAAGTTCGCCGAGGCGTACCGGCTCGCCGCCCGCGGCGGCCTGCGTCTCACCGCGCACGCGTGCGAGGACGCGCCGGCGCGCAACATCGCCACCTGCCTCGACGTGCTCGGCTGCGAGCGCATCGACCACGGCTACTACGTGCTCGAGGACGAGGCGCTTGTCGAGCGCTGCCGCGACGAGGGCGTCTGCTTCACGGTGTGCCCGACCGCCAGCGCGGTCTGCTACTTCGATCCGGAAGATCTCTCAGCGCACCCGATCGGCGGGATGGTCGAGCGCGGGCTGAACGTGATGATCAACTCCGACGACCCGCCGATGTTCCACACCGACATCGGCACCGAGTACGTGCGCATGGCGAGCGCGGCCGGCTGGGACGCGCCGACGATCAGACGGCTGTGCCTCAACGGCGTCGACGCGGCCTGGCTCCCGGATGACGAGAAGCGGCGCATGCGCGCGGAGTTCGAGCGGGAGCTGAAGCGGCTGGAGCAGGCGCTGACGGTCAGCTGATGCCGCCGACGCCGCGCGTGTAGTGCAGGCACTCGATCCGCTGGCCTGAGGGCGCGGTGTCGAGGCCCGCGCCGGTTTGACGAAAGCCGGCGCGGGCGAGCACGTGCTGGGAGGCGACGTTCTCCTCGGCCGTGCGCGCGGTGAGGTGGGTGAGGCCGCTGTCGCGGGCGAAGCGGGCTGCGAGGTCGAGCGCCGCGGCCGTCATCCCGCGGCCGCGATGCCGCGAGTGGAGCCAGAAGCCGACCTCGGCGCTCAGCTCGGTGACATTGAAGAGCACGAGGCTGCCGGCGAACGCGTCGCGGTCGGCGTCAGCGATCGCGAGCACGGCGAGATCTCCCCGTTCCAAGCCCGGCTGGGCGTCTCGTTCGATCATCGTCTTGACGGATTCCGGCGTGTACTCCGGCTCGGGCAGGTGCCCGTAGGCGCGAACGTCGGGATCGTCGGTTCCCTCGGCGAACGCGTCGGCGTCGTCGAGACGGAGGGCGCGGAGGCGCGCGCGGCTGTTCGCGATCGGGAGGATAGCGGCGTCGAGCATTGCCATAAAACTAACATAGGTCGGATAGTGTGCTGGGCATGAGCTACTGGGAGCACCGCAAGCCCGTCCGCCGGGCACGGGCGGTCGACGTCGGCGAGGTCGGGCGCGCGGCTGTCGCGCTCCTCGACGAGGGCGGGTTGCGCGCGCTGACGCTGCGAGCGGTCGCCGCTCGGCTCGGGGTGGCGCCGGCGAGCCTGTACTCGCGGGTGGAGTCGGTCGACGACCTCTTCGACCTCGCGCTCGACGAGGCGCTCGGACGCGACCCCGCGATTCGGCGTGCCCTCGCCGGAGCGGACCTCGACGCGTTGATGTCCGCCTGCTACCGCCATCTCGTCCGCCACCGATGGGCCTGCCAGGTGATCGCGATGCGTGCGCCCCGCGGGCCGAACTACCTGCGCCTATCCGAGCGGATCTGCCTTCTGCTGGCCGGCGAGGGCGTGGAGGACCCGCTGAGCGCCGCCTATGCGCTGTCGAACTTCGTCATCGGCTGTGCGACCACCGCCCCGGTGGTCGACGACGAGCGCTCTGTTCCTGTCGATGCGGAGCTCGCGCCCTTGTACGCCAGGCTGCACGCCGCACATGATGTCGCCGCCGAGACGATCGTCGTCGCCGGGCTCGTCGCGCTGCGCAGGCACCACCAGCGTTGAGGCGCGCCAGAGGCCCCCGGGCCCGCGGTCGGCCCGTGTGTCACACAGGGAGACACTCGCGCCGATCCAGCGGGCGGTCTTCGTGCTGCGTCAGCTGCGGCCTCGCGGGACCGGACCCGGGGAGGGCCGGCCGCTATCGCGCGCCCGCCGACGGCTGAGCCGGCAGCGGCGGCCGCGCCCGCCGCTTGCACACCTCTGGCGCGACGATCGCGGCGATTGGTTCGGGCGGGTCGGGATCCGGCCACAGCAGCCGCGAGATCACGAGCACGAGGCAGTTGGCGGCGAGCGAGACGAGGCCGAGATTGATGTCGGCGAGCGCGACGTCGAGCTGGTCGAGCACGATCGCCAGCAGGTCGCCGACGACGATCCCGTCGGCGATCGCAGCCAGGCGGAACGACCGCCGAACAGCACGATCAGCATGCACTGCAAAACTGACCGTCGCCCAAGCAGGCGGCGTTCATGATCGTCACTATCAGCTTCGGCGTCGCGAGCGTGAGCAGCAGCGAGATGCCGAGGTAGGCGAGCACCACACCCTGGGTCGTGCGCCGCTGCTGGCGCTGCGCCAGCCCCGGCAGGCCGTTGCGCGAGATTAGCGCGCCGATCACGAGGCTGGCGACGGTCAGCACGACGATCGCCGACAGCGCGGCGGCGCCGGCGATGATCCCGAGGATTCCAGTCGGCGGTCAGGTCTTGCGCGACCGTCATGAAGGCGGTGTTGGCCTGCGCGCCCTCCAGCCCCGGCGCGGCTTTGATCGCGTAGTCCGACGCGATGACCGGGAACGGATACATCCCCATGTGCAGCGGCATGAACGTCTGCGTGCGCTTCACCGTCCGCTCCGAGCGGCCGGAGAAGATCGCCAGTGCGGAGAAACGGGAACATGTACAAAGGCCGCCACCTGGAACAGGATCGTCGTCCAGGAGAAGGGAAGGCGTCGTGGCTCACCGTCACCGACGACGAAGCCGCGACGGAGGGGCGTAGATCGCCCGAAGCGTTCGACCGCACCGGAACCCTCCCCAAAGCGGTCCTCAGCGGCCTCGTCGCAAGACCCGCAACCGAGCGGCCGGAGTCTCCGACCGGCAGTGGATGACGGTCTGTCAATACTCACGTCCTCGTGAACAGTTGGACGGGGTTCGGTTGCGATGATGGCTTCCTCCCGGTACAGCGCGCGCGGCCCTCCGCCGTTATCCGACGACGAAGTGTTGGTAGGCAACTGCCGGAAGCACTCCGAGCTACCGGATCGGAGCTAGCGCTTTTCGAGGCGTGTCAGCGAACCGGCGATTCTCAGCATCTGCTCGTTGGTGAGCCGCTTCTCGCGCGTGTTGGAGATCCAGTTGGCGTCTCCCGGCCGATCGGGCTTAATTGACCGGATCGCCAGGCGGCATCACGAATGCGCTGAATTACGCTGGCGGTCGTCTCGGCCGCGACGGCGATGCTGCTGCTCGACGTGACGATCGTCTACGTCTCGTTGCCGGCGATCCAGCAGGGGGCTCGGTGCGTCGTTCGCGTCGATGGAGTGGGCGAGCGACGCCTACACTGTCGCGCCCGCCGAGCTGACGGAATGTGAGTTGTTGATGCCTGAGGTGCGGATGGTCCGCTTCACGGTACCTCGGCGCGCGAACAGACGCCGCTCAACCTTGGAGCGGCGTCGTCGGAAGCAGCAGCGGCCGTTCCGAGGCGGCGCGTCTCTCGTGCCTGCCGATCGCCGCCCGGAGGCGATCGAGGAGAGGAGGCCCAAGCCGTTCCGGCTGAGCGTCAAGCCAGGTGACGAGCTGCCTGTCACCGACGACGCAGACGCTGAAGTCGACGAGATGCTCGACGGCGGGCGTGGCGTCCGAGCCGAACAGTGCGACGACGGCGACGACGTCCTCCCGCGCAAGCTCGAGTTCGTGCGCGAGCGCGCGCGCCTGACGGTCTGCTTCGACCGCGTGCTCGTACTTGGGCACCGGGCCGGCCGGGACCATGACGACGATTCCTGCAGGTCCGATGAGGCCGTGGCGGATCACGACGCCGTCGTCGAGGTGCAGCTCCTCCAGCAGGACCCAGCCGCCGAGCTCGACGGTCACGCGTACTGCGTCGAGTGACTTGATCGCCTTCGCGCGAAGCTCGCCTTCGCCAGCCTTCTCGGCAAGCCGCTCCAGCGCCTCGTCGATAACGAGTTCGGGTCTGGACGTGTCGAAGCCACCGAACATCGGAATACACCGTACTCCTGCATGGCGACGCCGTGGAGCGCGTGGTCCGTCGTTGGACGGTCAGAGCGTGCACGCGCCAGTCATGATCGCCAGCTCTTTGGGGTAACGGCCGATGTGTCGACGCGGAGCGTGCTGCCGGCATGGGGCGAGAGTCGTGGAGAAATCCAGAGGGGTGGATGTCGCCCACATCGCGACGTACCAACATGGACGCGCGCGAGCCGAGCGACCGACCACACCAAGTCTGCGAAACGGGGGCGTGACGAGGTGGGAGCGCTTCGCAGCCCGAGGAGCTCACGTCGCCGTCAGCGCCGTCAAGCGAGTTGCTCCACGTCGTCGGCCGGTCTCGGAGCCGTACACGAAACGCCGGCTGCGGCGGCGGATCGGCTGCTGCGCGAGCACTACGAGCAGCTGAGATCCGAGGTCATCGCCACGGTGCGCGGCAAGCTCGCAGCGCGAGGGTTGTCGGTCGTCCAGATCGACCTGGAGGCGTGGTACAACGCTGCTTGGCACGGGCTGTACGTCGCTGTCGCCGAGGAGCGCGAGACCGTCGACAACCCATGCGGTTGGCTGGTCGTCGCGATGGAGCGGCGCGCGATCGACGAGCTCCGGCGGATGAAGCCCGAGCGCTACACCGACCTCCCCGAGGATCTCGAGCACCTCGCCGAAGGGAGCGTCGAGATCGACTTCGCCGAACGGCTCGACGACCTCGACCGGATCCGGCAGTGGCGCAGCGGGCTGCGGCTGCGCCTCAGCAAGCGAGAGCGCCAGGCAGCGGTCCTGCATTTCGTTCAAGGACTCTCCCGGATCGAGACTGCTCGGCAGCTGGGCGTCTCGCCACGCCGGGCGGACAAGATCTTCGATTCGATCACGACCAAGACCGCCGGCCTCCTCAGCGCGATCGAGGACGGCACGTGGTGTGAGAGCGAGCGGTCGCTGATGGTCGCCTTCGCTGCAGGCGTGCTCGATCCCGACGGGGAGCGCTACAAGGTCGCGCTCGAGCACGTGTCGACCTGCCCGGGCTGCGCAGCGTTCGTGCGTCGTCAGCGGAACGTCTACATGCTCTTGCCGGCGCCGGCGCTCGCCGGCGTGGCGACAGTCGCCGGCGGCGGCGCGCTCGGTGCCGCCCTCGGATTGGCAGAAGTCACGTCGACAGGCGCCGGAGTCGGTGCGACCGCGGGAGGAGCGGGCCTCTTCGGAGGCCTCGGTGCAAAAACGGCGGTCATGTGCGCGTCGGCCGTCTGCTTGACTGGCGCTGGAGCCAGCGTCGCCGTCGTGGAGAAGATCCGGCAACCGGCCCGATCGACGACCGCCCGGGCGGAGAGACCGCGGCCGGAGAAGCCCGCGTCGCGACCTGCGAGTGCGTCGCCGAACCTGGGCGCCGGAACGACAGCGCCGCTGTCGACGACGTCCGCACCGTCTCTGACGACAACCGGGGCGTCGACATCGTCGCCAGCGCCTCGCTCGAGCACAGAGCCGCGACGCGCGCCGAGCCCGCGCGAGACAGCGCGAGCTCGTCAAGCAGCCGCGACGCAGCAGCAGGAGAACGAGCTCGGCATCGAACCCGGCGGCTCGTCGGCAACTGCTCCGGCTTCGTCTGCACCAGACGGCGGCTCGACCTCCTCGGCTGACAGTAGCCCACCGGTTGCAACGAGCTCGTCGACCGGCGGCGGGACGAGCCAGCAGTCGTCGGGATCCTCGACATCTCCGCCGAGCACCTCGCCGCCGTCGACGAGCTCGCGCTCGGGCGGCTCCGGAGGCAACAGCGGGTCACCGGAGATAGGAATCGAGCCGTAGTTGGAAGGTCACCTGGCCCCGTCGGCGTCCGCGGATGCGGAGATCGACGGGGCTTTCCCTCGTTAAGAACCGGTCGGTGTTGACGCGTTTGGTCGTTCGCTGACGCTGGGCAACGATCTTGCGGGGCGTTCTCCTCATGGAGCCGCGACGGCGGCTACATGTTGGAGCGCCACAATCTCTTCGAGCCGGCTCCCCGCGCCGCATCCTCGGATGGCGTCGAGCCGGCCAGCGCGACGAGAGCCCGTACTGGTCTCTTCGACGGACCCGACGTCGTTGGCGGTGAGCAGGACCGACGAGCACCCGCGCGGCCCGCGCGCGGCGGCACGAGCACCGCGGCGAAAAGTCGCGGCCGCCTAACGCCCACGCGTGCTGACGCGCGCGTTCGGTTGACCTCGATCGCGCGTCGCGCACCGCTCGTCGCGACGGTCGCGGCTGCGACCGGGGCGGGCACCGGGGCCGCAGTCGCGATCGCTCTGCACTCAGGGACTGCCGCGGAACACGGGCGCGCCGGCGTCGCACGCTCGGTGGAGCCCGGCGAGCGCGCCGCTCGCGCGTGCCGGCCCGTGCGCAGCACCGCGACGAGGCGCCGCGAGGAGCCGGCGCGTCCGCCGGAGCGAGCCCGGCATCAGAGAGCTGGCGCTCGCGACGGCGCGGCCCGTCGGCGCGGGACGCCGGCGCGCCGCGACGCTCGCCGCCGCGCCCGCCGAGCCGCACCCGAGCGGCGCGCGGCCGCCTCCACGGTCGCATCCAACCGGCCGCTGACCACGCGCTCGGCCCCGGTTCCAGCGCCACCACCACCGACCGCATCGACCGCCACGCGGTTGCCTGGTCCGTCGAGCACGCCGGCGGCGGGCGCCGCGGACTCGTCGCGCGCGCAATCACCGGACGCCCGCGAGTTCGGCATCGAGTGAAGGGAGCGGTCGTGCACCTCTCAGCCCATATCAATCACGCGAAGCTGCGTGTGATCGTCGCCGCTGCGGCCGCTGCGGCCGCCGTCCTGGCGACCAGCGGCTTTCAGACTCAGATCATCCGCCGCGCCGCCGGAATTCCGGCGAACGCCGGTGGTCTGGAGGGCTTCGTCCAGACCTGCGACGCGCTCGTCACGCCGTGCCTCGTCGCGGCCGCCGCTGCCACGCCGTTGGCCGCGATCGGCGGCGGCGTTGCGATGGCCTTCGGCTCACGGCGCGGCCTTCAGATCGTGCTCACGGCGCTCGGGATCCTCGCGCTCCTCGGCAGCGTCAAGGGCATCGTGGCGTGAGGCCGGCGATCGGCATGACCGCCCTCCCCTCCATCCGACCGCGCCGCGCGCCGTTGCGGATCGTCCTCGGCAGCGGCGCGCTCGCGATCGCGCTGCTCGTGCTGCAGGCGCTCGTGAGCCCGGCGCGGGCCGATGCGATTCTCGGCCTTCCCGACCCTGCTGACATCGTCAAGGACGGAGTCAAGTCGTCCTTCGACTTCGTCCTCAAGCAGCTGTTCGGCGGGATCCCGACGAAGGTCACCGAGGCCGCTGTCTCGTGGCAGCTGCACCTGCCTTCAGAAGCGTTCAGCAACAGCAACGTCGCCGAGCTGAATCGGACGACGACCGCGGCCGCGTTCGCGCTGCTGAGCCTGGTGATGACCGCGGCGGTCCTGCGGTACTGGCTGTCCGGCTTCCTTGACGGAGGCGCCGGCGGCATCGAGGGAATCTCCGGTTTCGCGCGCGGGATCGCTGCTGCGCTCGGCGTCATCGCCTGGCCGTGGGCCTTCGACGCCGCGATCTCGCTCGTCAACAGCTTCACCTACGAGCTGATCCACGCCCGCAGCGTCCACGACGACGTCTCGCGCATGCTCGGCGCGGCGGTCGGCATCTCTCTGACCGGCGGACCCGTGGGCCTGCTCGCGAGCATCGTCGTGGTGGTCGCCGGCACGCTGCTGATGCTCGGCCTCTTCACGCTGCACATCGTCCTCGCCTGCGCCCTCGTCGTCATGTTCGTGGCGGGCCCGCTGCTGATCGTGCTCTCGCCGTTCCCCGGAACGGCCTGGATGCCGGCGCTCGCCTTCCGCGCGTTCACCGGTCTCCTCGCATGGCCGGTGATCTGGGCGATCTGCTTCGCCAGCTTCGCGGCCGTCTTCAACGACTTCGTCGGCTTCAGAGGCGACGGCGGGATCCTTGACAAGGCGCTCATCGCTCCGCTGACAGGCGTCGCGATGCTGTACCTCTGCGTCCGCCTGCCGCTGCTTGCGACCAAGGCGTCGATGGTCGGACTCGCCGGCGCCGGGACGATCGGCTTCGCAGCCCGGTACTTGGCTGTCCGCCAGGTCGGCGCGCAGTTCGGGGCGATCGGCGGCGGCACTGCGACCCCCGACCGGCGGGCCGGTGCGACCGGGTCGGCGACGACCGGAACGGCCACCAACCTGGCATCCGAGAGGCAGCAGACCTCGACGCGCACAACGTCGGCGCCGGTGCCGTCCGACGAAGCAGCAGTCGCGCCGTCGGCGACGGGCTCGCCGTCGCGCGATGTCCCCGCCGAGCAGCCGACGTCGAAGACCGACGAGGGCTCCGCGTCGCTGATCGCGGCGTCGAGCACGCCGGCGAGCCTGCAGCCGATCGACGAGCGCCGCAGAGAGCTCGAGGACGGGATGCAGCGGAGCCGCCGGCGAGCCGGTGCTCCCGGACAGCCGGCGCCGAGAACCGATGCGGATGTAGCCGAGGCGCTCCGGCGGCTCGGCAGCAGCAACGCCAACAAGCTCGGCAACGTCTACGACCGCGCGATCGCCAGCGGGCACAACCGGGACGAAGCGATGGCGGCCGTCACGCGCGCGTCGGCGATCGGCGCGGCGCGCGCTGAGGGCTCGCCGCAGGCGTTCCCGGCGTTCCGGACGATCGGCTCCGCGCCGGCGCACGCGTTCGCGAGCGGGCTCGAGCTCTACCGGTCAGAGCGAGGGACCGAGGATCCGCCGCCGAGTTCCGGCTCCGCACGGATCGCCGACCGGCCGCCGGCATCAGCTCCCAGACGCGCCGGCGACGCCGAGAGACGGCCCGGAGGTGTCGCGTGAACACCGCCTACAAGCACTTGGAGACGCGGCTGCGGATCGGGGAGCTGACGATCGGCCAGTGGGCCGGCATCGTCCTCGGCGTCGCCATCGGAGTGACGTGGGGCATGTACGTCTCGCCGTTCGGGCCCTACCTCTCGCTGTTCAGCGCGATTTACGTCGGCGGCGCTCCTGCGATGGCGGCATGGGTCGCCTCACAGGCCGACTTCGACCTCTGGCAGCACCTCGCTGCCGCGGTGCGCTGGCGCCGCGGCAGCCAGATCTTCCTGCCCGGCGCGGGCTCGACGGCGACCGGCTACGCGGTCGTCGCCGCGCCGGCGAGAGCGGCCTCGACTGCCGTCGCCCCCGACCTCGATGTGGAGGCGCTGTGGAACTCGCACTGAAATCGTCGCCCGCGTCGCTGCGCGAGGCGGGCGAGCTGGTGTCCGTCGAGGCGATCTATCGCACTGGCCTGATCGTTCGCAGCGACGGCGCGCTGGTACGGGTGCTGCGGGTCTTCCCTCCCAATCCGCTCGTCATGTCGGAGACCGCCCGCGCGGAGCTGGCCGCGTCGTTCTGCCATCTCGCCGGCCGTCTCAGACCGAACCAGTCGCTTCAGTACTACGTCGAGGCCCGCCCGGTGGGGCTCGACGCGGCGCTCGCCGAGTGCCGTCACGAGGTGGAGACGTGGGCCGGACCAGCGCCGACGCGCGACCGGCAGCCCACCGACGCGCGCGGTCTCGACCGCTGGCGGCTCTATGCGGCGATGGAGCAGTCGATCCGCCTGCACGCCGACGAGCAGGCCGCCGTCGACCTCGGCGCCTACGTGATCGTGCCGTTCCTGCCCTCGCACCGGCAGAACACGAACCTGCTCGATGAGCTCAAGCGTCTCGGCCGGTCTGCGCCGGTGCTGGAGCGAGACGAGCGCGCGCATCGACGCGCGGTGCGCGACTCGATGGCGCACGTTGACCAGATCCGCGGAGAGCTGAGCGCCATGGGGATCCGAAGTCGACTGCTCAGCGGCGAGCAGGTCGTCGAGCTGCTGTGGAGCCGCTTCAACCCGTCCAGCGCCGACCGGCGCTCGACGCCGGTCGTCGGACCAGAGGTGCTCGGCGAACTCGACGGACGGCGTGACCGAGACGAGGCGCGGTCGGTCGCCCTGAAGTTGCGCGAGGCGATCGCCGCCAGCCCGATCGACTTCGCCGACCCGCGCCACATGGTCGTCGAGCGCGATCTCGAGCAGACGATCTGCGCCGCGTCGACCGCGGATGGCACTTACTGGGGCTGGCTGCTCGGCGCGATGGTCGCCTGCCAGCAGCCGTACCACCTCTCCGTCCACGTCCACGCGCTGGACCGCCACCGCGAGCGGCAGCGGCTCAAGCACGCGTATCGCCGCCGGTTCATGCTGAATCGCGATCGCGAAGGCAAGGGGCGCGCCCCCGACTTCGACGCCTACCAGGCGGAGCGCGAACAGCAGCAGCTGCTGGCCGAGATGTCGGGCCACGAGCGCGCGGGGATCTTCCGGCTGTCGATCTACCACTCCGTCCGCGTGCGCGGGCCCGAGCCGGACGTCGGCGCGCTCAGCGAGGCCGTTGACCAGGTCGCCGAGCACCTCGGCTCGGCCTCGGACTGTCGGATCGACGCCGGCAAGTTCCAGCAGCAGGAGCTGTGGCGCTCGAACCTGCCGCTCGGCGAGGACGTCGCGCGGCGCGCCAGGAAGTACGCAACCCGGAACGTCGGCGACACGGTCCCGTTGCTGTCGACCAGCGTGGGATCGAGCGATGGCGTCCCGTTCGCCTTCGCCAGCCCGGGCCGCACGCTCGAGCGGTGGAACCCGCGCGAGCGCGCGCACCTGACGCAGTCGACCCTCATCACCGGTCGTTCGGGCTCAGGGAAGACCGTCGCCTGCCAAGCTCTCCTGGCGCGCTCGATCGCGCTCGGCGCCCGCGGGTTCGTGATCGACCGCAGCGGCGGCTACCGGACGCTGACCCGGCTGATCGACGGCGCGCAGCACTTCGACATCGGCGTCGACGGTGGCTGCGCGCTCAACCCGTGGGACGTCGACGATGTGAGCCGCGTGCCGCGGGAGAAGGTCGCCTTCCTGCTCGCGCTGCACGAGACGATGCTCTCGGAGGGGCTCACGACCCTGGAGCGGGCGCAGCTCGGGCCAGCGATTCGCGCGGTCTACCACCGCAGCGATCTCGAGGGCATGGTGCCGCGCGAGTCGCTGCTCGTCGAGGAGCTGCAGGACCGCGCTGCGGCCGAGCAGGACGGCGGCTCGAGCGAGATCGCCTGGGTCCTCCGCAGTCTCGCCGAACGGCTCCGCGAGTTCGTCGGCGACGGCGCCCACGCTCACGTCGCCGACCGCGAGTCGACGCACCTCCCCGACGCGCCGCTGCTCGTCTTCGACACCGAGAGCTGCCCGGAGGCGGTGATCCAGCCGGTGCTCTTCACGGCATTGGAGTTCGTTCGGCGTACCGCGGCCAAGCACCGCGCCGCCCACCAACGGCTGATCGCTCAGGCCGACGCCCCGCTGCTCGCCGGCTGCTCGATCCTCGTCGGCGACGAGTTCTGGGCGTTCGTCCGCGGCGCGCTCGGCCAGTACGCGAACGACCTGGCCCGGCGCCTGCGGAAATTGGGCCTCACGCTCCTGGTCGCCTCGCAGCAGTTGACGGATCTCGACAACGAGCAGGGCCGCGCACTGGTCGCGAACTCGACCCAGCAGATCTTCCTCGGCCAGCACCTCAGAGAGCTGGAGGCGATGCGCAGACAGCTTGCGCTCTCCGACGAGGAGGAGCAGCTGATCTCCCAGCTGCGCACGGTGAAGGGCGCGTACTCGGAGGCGTTCTGGGTCAACGGCGACGTCGGCCGGGGCAAGATCGTGGTGCCGCTCGGGCCGATCGAGTACTGGGCGTACACGAGCGAGCCGCTCAGAGACGTCCCGCTGCGCGACCAGAAGATCTCCGAGCATGGCGGCGACGTCTGGGCAGCCGTCCACGACCTGGCCGATCAGCGGCCCTCGTCCGCCGGCGCGCAGCTGATCCCAACCCCGAGCGCTACCTGATGCCCGGTCCGGTGAGAGCCGGCGCCGCAGTCGCGCTGCTCGGCGGGAGCCGCGCCGGCCGCGCGGTCGGCGTGCTCGCCGCCGCGATGATCGGCCTGCTGCTGCTCGTCATGCTGCCGCTCGTCTTGCTCGCCGGCGTCTTCGGCGGCGTCCAGCAGGCCTGCCAGCAAGGCGCCGTTGGCCCGACGGGCACGTCCCGCTTCCCAGCCGGTTCGGGCGGCGACTGGATCGCGACGGCCTACGGCCCGCCGTGGAATGCGATGCAGGGCACCGGCGTCACCGCGACCGGCATCGACCTGCGACCGGCGAGACGCGCCTACGTCGTCGCAGTAGATCCGGCTCTCGTCGATCTCGGGAGCTACGTGCATGTCGAGCCCAACCCGCACGGCGACGACGACATCGCGTTCTTGGCCGGCGACACCGGCGGCGCGATCAGAGGCAGACGGGTCGACGTCTACGACTGGCGCGGCCGCAGATACCAATACGGTTGGGGACGACGGTCAGTCGACGTCACGCCCACCGCCAGACCAGGCACGGGCAACGTGCTCGACCAGACGCCCGCGCCGACCGGCGGCACGACTCCCGTTGACGTGGACGCGGCTTGCGCCGCTCTGATCGACGATGGCGGCCCGCTCCAGCTCACGCCGAGCCAGCGGGCGAGAGTCTTGCCGGACGGATCTGCGGCAGCGCCGGCCGACGCGCCGCCGCAGATCAAGCGCTACATCGCCGCAGGCAACGCAATCCACAAGAAGCCCTATGTCTACGGCGGCGCCCATGGCGTGAGCTTGAAGACCATCCAACCGGCCTACGACTGCTCGTCGTCGACCAGCTTCGCCCTCCACCGGGCCGGCCTGCTCGACGAGTGGCCGCGCACCTCCGGCCAGCTCGAGTCCTGGGGCGCGCCTGGGCCAGGCAGATGGTTGACGGTCTACGCCAACGGCGGCCACGTCTTCTCGATCGTCGCCGGCATCAGCTTCAACACCGCCCACTACGGCGCGACGACACCGGCCGGCTCTGGGCCGCGCTGGAGCACCGACACCACCGGCCAGCTGGCCAACGACAGCTTCGTCGTGCGCCATTGGCCAGGTCTCTGAGGAGGAACACGATGCGCAAGTGCATGTCACTCTTCGCCGTCGGTGTCGTGCTCGCCGCAGCGGGCTGCGGCGGTGACCCCTACGCCGATACGCCGCGCGCGACCGCGATGATCGACGGCGATCCGCGCCAGCCGCCGCAGGAGCGCCGGGGGCCGCGCCCCGCGCCCGACCGCGACGTCGCCGACGGCGCGCCG
>Ga0164243_10004342_pt1 | contig 22272 bp, 19 predicted proteins | sample OricompcompostOP_FD_108781 | JGI IMG/M metagenome (GOLD analysis project Ga0164243, IMG submission 108781) | Organic Plus compost microbial communities from Emeryville, California, USA - Original compost - Organic plus compost (OP) | ecosystem: Engineered > Solid waste > Mixed feedstock >...
AGCAGGCGGGGCAGCAGCTCCGGCTCGCCGTTGAAGGCACGGAAGGTGACGCCGAGCGTCACGTCGTGGTCGGGCCGGTGCACGATCTCGACCGGGTCGTCGGCGCCGATCTCGCCCGGGACCACCACCCGCAGGTACGCACCCGGCGCGCCGTGCGCGGTGAAGCGCTTGATCAGGTCCGGCACGCGCCAGAAGCCGGTGAAGGTCATGCACGGCGTCCGCGGCTTCGCGACCTCCAGCACCGCCGAGCCGACCGCCCACCGCTCGCCGATCAGCGCGCCGGTGACGTCGACGCCCGCGGTGGTGAGGTTCTCGCCGAAGGCGCCGGGCCCGATCTCGCGACCCAGCTCGGCGGCCCACCAGTCGGCGTCCTCTTTGGCGTACGCGTAGACGGCCTGGTCCGGGCCGCCGTGGACCGCGCGGTTGCCGATGTAGTCGCCGTCGACACCCTCGGCGTTCACGGTGACCCGGTCGGTGGTCGGCAGCTTGTCGATGCCGGTCTGCCCGCCCGGCCCGTCGGCGTAGTCCGTCACCTTGCGCACGCCGAGGTTCACCGCGATGATCCGCCCAGTCATGCGGGAGAGATTACGCGGGCACGCCAAAAGGCCCGCCGGGTGGCAGGCCTTTTTGGAGAGTGAGCCGCGGCGCGGCGCCGCTCAGGCGGCGGTCTTGTGGAGCGCCTTGGCGATGGCCGACTTGCGGTTGGCGGCCTGGTTCTTGTGGATGACGCCCTTGCTGACGGCCTTGTCGAGCTTGCGCGACGCGTCACGCATCAGCACGGCGGCCTTCTCGGTGTCACCCGCCGCGGTCGCCTCGTGGAATCGGCGGATGGCGGTCTTCAGCGACGACTTGACCGACTTGTTACGCAGCCGGCGCTTCTCGTTCTGCCGGTTGCGCTTGATCTGGGACTTGATGTTCGCCACGCGACAGCCTCGTCCTGCTCCTGGTCTGGGTGGAATGGTGGCGCAGGCGTACGTCGCCACACGCGAAGAGCCAGATTACCAGCCCGACCGCACACAGGCCAAAACACCCCGGCCCCACCGCGGACCCGGCAGCGAAGCGGAGCGAGCGGTGTCTGGCGGGAGCGGCGGTCCGGGCCACCGCGGACCCGAGTCACATCCATCCCTGGCGGTGGCGGAGCCAGGTGAGCGCGGCCTCGCCGTGCCAGCGCTGGTGCGCACGGAGGTGGGGTGAGGCGTCGCTCGGCTCCGCCGTCGCCCTGACCAGGAAATATCCGGACAGCGCCGCGAGGGTGGCGTCGAGCGCGAGGGACGGCGCGCCGGCGCTGGTCGGGTGGCTCGACCAGAGTCCGTCGGCGTCCAGGCCGCTCGCGTACGCCGAGATCAGCAGCGCGCCGGTGTCGAACCACCCCGGACCGTGACAGATCCAGTTCCAGTCGCAGAGCGTCGCCCGGCCGTCCGGTGTGATCAGGATGTTGTCGACGCGCAGGTCGCAGTGGGTCAGCCCGCGCGCGTCGCCGGCCAGCCGGGGCAGCTCCGCCTCCAGGGCCGCGAGGGCCGTCACGTGGTCGCGCACCACGGCGGCCGGTGCGGGCAGCGGTGTGCGGCCGTCGACGATCTCGCGCCACCACGACAGGTCGTTGCGGGCCAGCATCGCGACCGTGGGCAGGTTCAGCTCGACCAGCGCGGCGGGCGGGTCGGCGAGGGCCGCCGCCGAGGTGGCCCAGGCGTCCAGGGCGGCGGTCAGCTCGGCGGGATGCCACGGGATGACCGGTACGCGCGCGTCGGGCACCGCTTCCAGGCAGATCACGAAGTAGCCGCCCACCGTGAGGGTCCAGCGCGGACGGGGTGCGGGCACCTCGGGCGGGAGGGCGGCCGTGACCAGCGCCTCGTGGGCGTACCAGTCGCAGAGGTGCCGCTGGTCGACCAGCCGGGCGGCCTTGACGAAGACCCGCTCCCCCGCGGCGGTGTCGAGCACCGCGGCGAAGCCGCTGGTGAAGCCGCCGGTCGCGGTGCTGGCCCAGACGACCGGCGACCCGAGGCGGGCGGCGATCGCGGCCCGCGGCTCCGGCGGCAGGTCGGCCCAGGCGGGCCGGATCGCGGTGGCGCCGTACGGCACCTCGGGCGGGGGCAACACGACCATGCCGACAATCGTGCCCGACGCGGCCGGCCCGGGGCGGTCCCCGCGCGAGGGGGCACGGATCATGGTGGCCCGGCATGGGAGCATAGAGGCCGACCTACACCGACCGCCGACCAGAACGGACCATCGTGCCACCGACGCTCGACACCGGCGCGAACCAGCCCGGCGCCACCGACCCGGCGCGCATCCGCAACTTCTGCATCATCGCCCACATCGACCACGGCAAGTCGACGCTGGCCGACCGGATGCTGCAGCTCACCGAGGTGGTCGACCCGCGCCAGATGCGGGCCCAGTACCTCGACCGGATGGACATCGAGCGCGAGCGCGGCATCACGATCAAGTCCCAGGCGGTGCGCATGCCGTGGACCGTCCGCGCCGGCGAGCGCACCGGCGAGCAGGCCGTGCTCAACATGATCGACACGCCGGGGCACGTGGACTTCACGTACGAGGTGTCGCGGAGCCTGGCCGCGTGTGAGGGTGCGGTGCTGCTGGTCGACGCCGCGCAGGGCATCGAGGCGCAGACGCTGGCCAACCTCTACCTGGCCCTGGAGAACGACCTCCACGTCATCCCGGTGCTCAACAAGATCGACCTGCCGGCGGCGCAGCCTGAGAAGTACGCCGAGGAGCTGGCCCACCTGATCGGCTGCGCGCCGGAGGACTGCCTGCGCGTCTCGGGCAAGACCGGCGAGGGCGTGCCGCACCTGCTCGACGAGATCGTCCGCCAGTTCGCGCCGCCGGTCGGCGACGCCGAAGCGCCGGCCCGCGCCATGATCTTCGACTCGGTGTACGACATCTACCGCGGCGTGGTGACCTACGTCCGGGTGATCGACGGCCGCATCGAGGCCCGCGACCGGATCCGGATGATGTCCACCGGCGCCTCCCACGAGCTGCTCGAGATCGGCGTGATCTCCCCCGAGATGCAGAAGGCCGGAGCCCTCGGCGTCGGCGAGGTGGGCTACCTGATCACCGGCGTGAAGGACGTCCGCCAGTCCCGGGTCGGCGACACGGTGACGATCAACGGCCGCCCGGCGTCCGAGCCGCTCGGCGGTTACAAGGACCCGAAGCCGATGGTCTACTCCGGGCTGTACCCGATCGACGGCTCGGACTACCCGGCGCTGCGCGACGCGCTCGACAAGCTCAAGCTCAACGACGCGGCGCTCAGCTACGAGCCGGAGACCAGCGCGGCGCTCGGCTTCGGCTTCCGCTGCGGCTTCCTGGGCCTGCTCCACCTGGAGATCATCCGCGAGCGGCTGGAGCGCGAGTTCAACCTGGACCTGATCTCGACCGCCCCCAACGTCGTCTACCGCGTGCTGATGGAGGACGGCCGGGAAATGTCGGTGACGAACCCGAGCGAGTTCCCGACGGGCAAGATCGCCGAGGTGTACGAGCCGGTGGTCCGCGCCACGGTCCTGACCCCGAACGACTACGTCGGCGCGGTGATGGAGCTCTGCCAGGGCCGCCGCGGCTCGCTGCTGGGCATGGACTACCTCTCGGCCGACCGGGTCGAACTGCGCTACACGCTGCCCCTGGCGGAGATCATCTTCGACTTCTTCGACCAGCTGAAGAGCCGGACCAAGGGCTACGCGAGCCTGGACTACGAGCCCTCGGGCGAGCAGAAATCCGACCTGGTGAAGGTGGACATCCTGCTCCACGGCGAGCCGGTCGACGCGTTCAGCGCGATCGTCCACAAGGACAAGGCGTACAACTACGGCGTCACGATCGCGTCGAAGCTCCAGAAGCTGATCCCGCGCCAGCAGTTCGAGGTGCCGATCCAGGCCGCGATCGGCAGCCGCGTCATCGCCCGGGAGACGATCCGCGCCATCCGCAAGGACGTCCTGGCCAAGTGCTACGGCGGCGACATCACCCGGAAGCGCAAGCTGCTGGAGAAGCAGAAGGAAGGCAAGAAGCGGATGAAGATGGTCGGCCGGGTCGAGGTGCCCCAGGAGGCCTTCATCGCGGCCCTGTCCACATCGGATTCCTCAGCGGACGCCAAGGCCGGCAAGAAGTGACCCCCGGCGGCCCGGTCACACCCACCGACCCGCCAGCGCCACCGACCCCACCGGCGCCCCGCACCGGAGCCGAGGCGCTGCCCCTTTGCTCCGCACCCGCATACGCGCCACCCACCGCCACACCATCCGCGGACCACGCGCGGGAGGCGCCGGCCCCTCGCTCTATACCCCCATCCGCGCCAGCCACCCCCGCACCACCCACGGACGAAGCGCACGAGGCGCCGGCCCCTCGCTCTGCACCCCCATCCGCGCCAGCCACCCCCGCACCACCCACGGACGAAGCGCACGAGGCGCCGGCCCAGCCGCACGCCGCCGGCGGTGCCGCGCCGTCCGTGGTCGGGGTTGAGCGGGCCGGCGTGCCGCGGGCGGTCGGTCCGGATACGCGGTTCTGTCCGCGGTGTGGCGTGCGGCTCACCGAGCTGCCCCCGAACGTGTGCCCCGCGTGCGCGTACCAGATGTATGTCAACGCCCGGCCCACCGCGAGCCTGATCGTCGTCGACGGCGGCCGCTTCCTCGCCCTCAAGCGCGCGGTCGACCCCATGGCCGGCCATTGGGAGCTGCCGGGCGGCTTCTGCGACGGCTTCGAGCATCCGCGCGCCGCGGCGGTCCGGGAAGGCCGCGAGGAGCTCGGCGTCGACGTGACCCTCGGCGCGTTCGTCGGCATGTACGTCGGGGCGTACGACTTCCAGGGCGAACGACTCCCCGTACTCGACTGCTTCTATTTCGCCACGCTGGACCCGGCGGCGATTCGTCTGGACCCTTCGGAATCTTCGGACATGACCTGGTTTGACCTTACGGATCCCCCGAAGATGGCTTTCTCGACAATGGACGCCGCCTTGGCCGACGCCGCCGCGCTCCGGTTGCCCGGCAAAGAACCGGTTTGACGACTCCGACCCTCGGGAACTTAGGCCGCGTCACCACGTGACGCGAAACCCCCCGAGGAGGAGGAAGGGCCATGACCGCAGGTGGAATCATCACCGCGCTGATTATCGGTCTCATCATCGGCGCCCTGGGCCGTCTGGTGGTGCCCGGTCGGCAGAACATCCCCATCTGGCTGACGCTCGTGATCGGTGTCGTCGCGGCGCTGCTGGGCTCGGCCATCGCCCGTGCCGGCGGCTTCGCGGAGACGGCGGGCTGGATCGACTGGCGGGAGCTGCTGCTGCAGATCGCGCTGGCGGCCGTCGGCGTCGGGCTGACGGTCGGCCTGATGGGCCGCGGCCGGCGCGGAGTCAGCCGGTACTGACACACCGTAACGAAACCTGGAGCGGGCGCCCCATCGAGGGCGCCCGTTTCCTATGCGTGATGTCGCCGCCCTGTCGTAAAAGAAATCTACGTACTACGCTGCCGCCAAGAAGCTTTGTTGCAAGACCTCGCGCGGCCCGGAGATCCGGCCGTGCGACCCGAAGCCGATGAGCGCGGAAGGGGATGCGTCGTGAAGACGAGGCGGAGACCGCTCCAGGTTGTCACGGTGGCCCTTGCCGCCGCGATGCTACTGAGCGCATGCGACAGTGCCGACGACGGCGGCGGTGACGGCGGCGACCCCACGAAGCTGACCGTGTGGATGATGGGTGAGGGCGGCGAGGCGCAGAACGCGTTCCTCGACGAAGTCGAGCAGCAGTTCCGGACGAAGCATCCCAACACCGACGTCGTCGTACAGTACGTTCCCTGGCTCGAGGCGCCGAAGAAGTTCCAGGCGGCGCTCGCCGGCGGCGAGGGCCCCGACGTGACCGAGCTGGGCAACACCGAGACGCAGGGCTGGGCCGAGCAGGAGGCGCTCGCCGACCTGACCGACCGGCTGGCCGGTTGGGCACCCGGCCAGGACATCCTGCCGGACCTCGTGAAGAATGCCCAGCTCGACGGCAAGCAGTACGGCATTCCGTGGTACGCCGGCGTCCGCGCCATCTTCTACCGCACCGACTGGTTCGCCGAGGCGGGCGTCCAGCCGCCGAAGAACTGGGACGAGCTGGTCCAGGTCGCCAAGGCGGTGCAGGCGAAGAAGCCGGGCACCTACGGCATCGCCCTGCCGGGCAACTCCGAGCTGCCGTTCTACTCGTTCCTCTGGGGTGCCGGCGGCGAGATCGCCACCGAGAACGGCGGCACCTGGAAGTCCGGCTACACCTCCCCCGAGGCCCGCAAGGCGGTCACGTTCTGGACCGACCTGGTGACCGTGCACAAGGTGGCGCCGCCGGCGGCCGCCGGCTGGAACGAGGTGGACGCCCGTACCCAGTTCGCCACCGGCAAGGCGGCGATGGCGTTCGCCGGCAGCTGGCAGCAGGCGGCGATGCTGAAGGCCGACCCGGAGCTGTCCAAGGTGTGGGGCACGTTCCCGATCCCCGGCCCCGACGGCGGTCCGGCCCCGGCGTTCGCCGGCGGGTCCGACATCGCGATCTGGGAGGACAGCAAGGCCAAGGACGTGGCCTGGGACTACGTGACCGTGCTGCTCGAGAAGCAGAACAACAAGAAGTGGGCCGACAGCCTGTCGTTCTTCCCCGTCTACAAGGATCTCGTCGGATCCGGCTACAACGACGACAAGATCATGGCGGCGTTCGCGGCGTCCATGCGCAGCACCAAGCTCACGCCGATGACGCCGAAGTGGGTCGAGGTCAGCCGCAACAAGACGGTGACCCAGGTGATGAACAGCTCGATCATGAAGGGTCAGAAGACGGTCGACCAGGCGACGGCCGACGCCGCCGCCGAGATAGAGAGCATCCTCAACGCCAAGTGACCGACGTGACGACGGAGCGGCCCGCCGTCCCGGTTCCCCGCTGGAGCCGGGGGGCGGGCCGCCTCCCGTACCTGTTGATGCTGCCGTGCCTGGTCGTGATCGCCGTCCTCCTGCTCTGGCCGCTGGTCCAGATCGGCGTGATGTCGCTCTACGACCTCGACAGTGTGCGGCAGGTGCGCGGAGACCGCGAATGGCCGTGGGCCGGGCTCGCCAACTACCGCGACATCCTGACCGACCCGTTCTTCCACACGGTGTTGCGCAACACGGTGCTCTTCGCGGCCGCGAATGTCGTGCTGACGATGGTGCTGGGCACGCTCGTCGGCCTGCTGCTGCACCGCCTGGGCCGCCGGATGGCCGCGTTCGTCGGCGCGTGCGTGCTTCTCGCCTGGGCCACGCCGGCGCTGACCGGCACGATCACCTGGAAATGGATCTTCGACGACACCAACGGCCTGGTCACCTGGTTGTTCAACGCACTCCCCGACGGCCTGTCCCGGTCCGTCTTCGGTCGCGCTGATTGGACCGGGTACGGGTGGTTCAACGCGCCGTTGTCGTTTTTCGCGATCCTGACCCTCGTGGTGGTGTGGCACTCGTTCCCGTTCGTGGCGGTGTCCGTCCTGGCGGGCCTGAAGAGTCTGCCGCCGGAGCTGCTGGAGGCCGCCCGGGTCGACGGCGCCGGCCCGTGGCGGGTCTTCCGCTCGGTGACGTTCCCATTGCTTCGCCCGGTCTTCGGGATCCTCGTGGTGCTGTCGACGATCTGGGACTTCAAGGTCTTCACGCAGCAGTTCGTGCTGGCCGGCGGCACGCAGGACCGGCCGACGTTCATGCTCAGCATCTACTCGTACGCGACGGCTTTCTCGCCGCCGCCGAAGTACGGCCTCGGCGCCGCGATCGCCGTCGTCCTGACGGTGATCCTGCTGGTGGTCACCGGCGTGTACGTGCGGGCCCTGCTGCGTCAGGAGGAGCTGTGAAACGGCTGGCGGTGAACGCGTGCGGGCTGCTCGTCGCGGCGTTCGCGGTGTTCCCGGTCGTCTGGATGGTCGCGACGTCGTTCAAGTCGACCCGCGAGATCTTCTCCGGCGGCCCGGTGCCGTTCCCGCGCCAGCCGACGCTGGTCCACTACCGCCAGATCCTCACCGGCGACCTCATCCCCGGCGTGACGTTCGTGGACTTCTTCCGCAACAGCGTGGTGGTCGCGGGTTCCACGGTCCTGATTAGCGGCCTGATCGCCCTGCTGGCGGCGACGGCGGTGGCCCGCTTCCGCTTCCGCCTGCGCACGTCGTTCCTGGTGATGCTGCTGGTCGTCCAGATGATCCCGCTGGAGGCCCTGGTCATCCCCCTGTTCCTCATGATCCAAAGGCTCGGCCTGTACGACACGCTGGCCAGCCTGATCCTGACGTACGTCGGTTTCTCGCTGCCCTTCGCGGTCTGGATGCTCCGCGGCTTCGTGGCGGCGGTCCCCGTGGAACTGGAGGAGGCCGCCGCCATCGACGGCGCAAGCCGCGCGCAGATCTTCCGCCGGATCCTGTTCCCGCTGGTCGCACCGGGGCTGGCGGCGACGAGCATCTTCTCGTTCATCGTCGCCTGGAACGAACTGATCTTCGCGCTGACGTTCCTGAACGACCAGAGCCGCTACACGCTGCCGGTGGCGATGACGTTCTTCTTCGGCCGCGACGACACGGCGTGGGGCCCGGTGATGGCAGCGTCCACATTGCTCACCCTGCCGGTGCTGATCTTCTTTTTGGTCGTCCAGCGGCGGATGGTCGGTGGCCTCGCGGCCGGAGCGCTGAAGGGCTGAGGCTTACTCGTACCGCCGGCTCGCGGCGTGGCGGGCCCGCTGCTGCGGCGTGTCCACCGCGCCGCCGTCCCGGTCCTTCGCCAGGGGTGACCGGGCGGCACGGTCGACCGGCGGCGCGTTCATCGGTGTGAGGCTTGCCGGGGGCCCGCCGCGTGCTCCGGGGATGGAGCGACCGCGAGCCGCGTCCTGCCCCTCGCCGGCAGCGTCCCGGCCGATGGGTTCGGCGGCGCTGGACGGGTGGTGGCGGCCGGTTGCGTGCAGGGCGTCCTCTGGGGCTGCCTCGGCGCCGCCGGCCGACCCGAAACGGAAAGCCCGCAGGGCTTCGCCGTGCGTCGCGTCGGAGACGGACACCCCGGACGGGCCGGACGCACGGCGACCGCCGGGAAGCGACGATCGCGGGTCTGATGTGCTTCGCACGCCGGCCGGCCCTGTGTTCAGGGCATCGACGACGGCCCGCGCGTCAGCGTCGCCGGCAGCCGGGACGTGATCGCGTGGACCGGCGGTGGCCGCCTCGGACGTCGCCGCCGGAGGCTGCTGCGGCCCGCCGGTCGCCCGATTCTCGGCGGGGTAGGACCGGTAGACGCGGCCGGCGCCTCCCGGCACCGACGCCTGTCCCGGCACCGCGGCCCGTCCGATCATCCGCAGCGGGGCCAGCGGCCGGCTCGGCCGCCGCGGCATCCCACCCTCCGGCCGGGTGACAGCTCGCACCGCCGCGCCGGCGACCAGATCGTTGATCTTCACCATCGCGGCGATGCAGACCGGCAGCAGCAGAACCCCCCACCAGGGGATCAGCTCCGCCAACGCGAGGATCACCCCCAGCCCGCCGGAACCTTCCAGGAAGAGGAAGCAGAGCGTGCCGCTCGGGTTGAGGTGTCGCAGCCGGAGAGCACGCGCGTAGAACGGCCGGCCGGCGTCGTCAGCGAGCCGCCGCGACCGGTCGGCACGTAGCCCTGCGGTCACCGGCCACCCCCCGACGGACGACGGCCTCCTGCCACCGCTCGACCAGCCGCGCCGCCGGCGGCCGCGGCCCGCGCCGCGGCACGCGCGTCCGCCGACGCGTCGCCCCCGCCGGCGTCACCGGCACGTGCGGCCGCGAGGGCGAAGATGGCCCGCTCCAGGGCGTACCCCCGGTCGTCGGCACCGCCCTTCACCTCGGCGTTGCAGTCGGCGGCCGCCCGCATCGCGGCCACCAGCCCCTCCGGCGTCCAGCCACGCCCCTGCCGCTGCGCGCGCTCGATCTTCCAGGACGGCATGCCGAGCGTGCTGGCGAGCTGGTACGGGTTCCCGCGTCCCGCGGACGCGACCCGCGCCACGGTACGCACCCCGTCGGCGATGGCGTCGGCGATCGGCACGGGATCGACCCCCACGTGCAGGGCCCAGCGCAACGCCTCCAGCGCACCTGGCACGTCGCCGACCATCGCCGCGTCGGCGACGGTGAACCCGCTGACCTCCGCCCGCCCGCGGTAGTACCGCGCGACCGTGGCCGCGTCGACCCGCCCCTGCGTGTCGGCGAGCAGCTGCGAGCAAGCGGCCGCGAGATCCCGCAGGTCGTTGCCCACCGCGGCGATCAACGCCTCGGCCGCCTCGTCGGAACCGCGCGAGTTGCCACGACGCAGCTCCTCCCGGACGAACGCCACCCGGTCGCGGTGCGACTTGAGCTTCGCCGCGGCGACGACGTCGGCCCCGGCGGCACGCAACCCGTCCGCCAATGCCTTGGCCCTGCCACCCCCCGTATGGGTGACCACCAGAGTGACGTCGGGATCCGGCGCCTTGGCGTAGTCGAGCAGCGCGGCCACGAGATCCTTGCGCGCGTCCTGCCCACCGCGGACGACCACCAACCGCCGCCCGCCGAACAGCGACGGGCTGAGCATCTCCGCCAGCTCACCAGCACCGACCGCCCCGGCGTCGTACTGCCGGACATCAGCACCCGCATCGGCGGCGCGCACGGTCTCGATCGTCTTCTCGACGGCACGCGTCACCAGCAGTTCCTCGTCGCCGAGCACCAGTCGCATGGGGGGAAGGCCGCCGGTCACCGAGCCATATTCGCACGCGGCCCTGAACGACCGAGCGTCCTCACCCGTATGGGCAATCGATCACTCATCAACCGCAAATCCCGACAAATGGGTCTTAGCGGTGAGCGGTCGGGTGCGGACGGATGGTCCCGTGGACGGGATGCCGGCCAGGTGCCGACGCGTCGGCGTGGCTGGTCCTCAGCGGCCCAGTGAAAGTGGGGTCGGTGGCGGGCCATGCCGCCGTAGCGGCCCGGTGGGCTACCGGCCGATGGGCGGCTACCGGCCGGTGGGGCCGCTGCCGGGCCATCCCGCCGTAGCGGCCCGGTGGGCAACCGGCCGATGGGCGGCTACCGGCCGGTGGGGCCGCTGCCCGGCAGGGGCCGACGCCCGGCAAGGCTGCCGGCCGGTGAGGCCGCCACCGGCCGCGGTAGCGGCCCGCCAGCAGCTCCGCGACCGTTCATGTCGGCCCGTGACGCCCGCGATCGCCGTCCCACATCGGCCTGCGGTGCCCGCACTGGAGCCCACGACACTCCCGCCACCTCGGCGGCGGAGGTGCTGTCCGCCGGGCCGTTCTCAGCGCCTACCCGCCGCCGGTCCCGAAGTCACGACCGCGATCCCACCTCCCTCCCGCACCACCGCCAGGTCACCGCCGACGTCGGTACGCAGCACCCGTGCGCCGCCGCGCGCGAGGTGCGCCATGAGGTGAGGGTTCGGATGCCCGTACCCGTTGTCGACGCCGACCGACACCAGGGCCACCGCGGGATCCACCGCCTCGAGAAACGCCGGCTCCTGGTAGGCCGACCCGTGATGCGCGACCTTGAGCACCGGCGTCCGCAGCGCCGCCGCGCCGTACCGCTCGATCGTCGCCCGCTGCTCCTCCTCCTCGGCGTCACCGGGCAGCATGACGCCCACCCCATCGACGGTCGCCCGCAGGAGAAGCGAGTTGTTGTTCGGATCCGACCGGGTGCCCGTGATCTCGCTCGGCGGACCGAGCACGGTGATCTCGACATCGCCCACCGACGTACGCCATCCGGCGGGGATCATCGTGACCGTGGCTGCCGCCTCCGCCGCGACGCGCGCCACCAGTTCGCGGCCGGCCTCCGGCTCCGGCCACCGCGGCGTCGCCACGGCGGTGATCCGCCGCCCTCGCCCGACGCCCTCGATCCCGCCCGCGTGGTCGGCGTGGAAGTGGCTGACGACCAGGAGCGGCACCGTCCGGATTCCCAGCCGGTCGAGACAGCCGTCGGCGGCACCGGGTTCGGGACCGGCGTCGACGACGACGGCAGCACCGGAACCCGCCGGAAGAACGATCATGTCGCCCTGCCCGACATCGCAGGCGACGACCACCCACCCGGGCGGCGGCCAGCCGGCCGTCACCACGCGTACCGGCAGGGCTCCCACTACCACGGCCGCAGCCACCACGGCGACAAGACGGCGCGCGAGGCGGTGCCGGCTGGCCACCAGGACGGCGACGGTGAGCAGACCGAGCAGCAGACCACCCTCCACACCGCCCGGCCACGGGATGTTGCCCATCGGCGCCTCGGCCCCGTACCGCGCGACGAGCACCAGCCACTGCGCCGGCCAGTGCGCAAGCCAGGCGAGAAAGGCACCGCCGGCCGGCCAGGCAGCGGCGGTGATCGTCGCTCCGACGCCCAACACGGTCGCCGGCGCGACGGCCGGAACCGCGAGCAGGTTGGCCGGAATCGCGACGATGCTGATCGCGCCGGACAGACCCGCGACGACAGGCCCGCACGCCACCTGCGCGGCGGCGGGGATCGCGAGCGCTTCCGCGGCTCCGGCCGGAACGCCACGCTTCCGCAGCCCGTCACGCATCCTCGGCGCGAGCAGGAGCAGCCCACCGGTGGCGAGGACCGACAGGGCGAACCCGGCGTCGCCGGCGAGCTCCGGATCCACGACCACCAGCACCACGACCGCGGCCGCGAGCGCCGGCACCGCGGCACGCGACCGCCCGCTCGCCAGTGCGATCAGGCCGATCGCCCCCATGGTCGCGGCACGGACGACACTGGGCGAGGGACGCACCAGAATGACGAACCCGACCAACGCCAATCCACAAAGGACAGCTGCGGTCCACCGCCCGGCCCGGCACCACCGAGCGACGAGCAGCACGAAACCGACCAGAATCGCCACATTAGAGCCCGAAACAGCCGTTAAGTGTGTAAGACCGGTCGCGAGGAAGTCGTCCGCCACGGCGGGGTCCAGACGGCTGGTGTCGCCGAGCACGAGCCCCGGCAGGAGCCCTCCCGGCTCGGGTGGCAACGTGGTACAGGCGCGCTGCAACCCCGCACGCAGCGAGCCGGCGGCGCGCTGCGCCAATGACGGTCGCCCGATCGGCTCCGGCGCGGCGGTTGACGAGATGACGGCAGCGGTGAGGTCACCACCACGCGGCCGGGCCAGCCGCCCTTCGACGCGTATGCGTTGGCCCGGCAGCGGAGCACCCCAGCCGGGATGGGTGCCCAGCACGAGCACACGCGCTCTCGCGAGCACTCGGGCTCCGTCATCCGCGATCGGCCGCAACCACACCAGGTTGGCCGGCACCACGTACATCGGCCGGTTTCCCCCACCGGCCAGCCGCGGATCGTCGCGTACCACCAACTCGGCGACGACCGAGGCCCGCTCGGCCGCCAGGCCGGCAAGCAGCGGCGCGTCCCGAACCGCCACCCGCCCGGCCGTGACGCCCGCACCGCAGACGACGCCGAGCAGCACGGCGATCGCCACGCGGTGTGCTGCCGGACCGGCCCGATAGGACCGAAGCCGTCGCACCAACGCTTTGACGCCGCTGCCGCTCGCCTTCCATCTCGCACCGCGAAAAACGTCAGGCGCGTCGGCCGCGTCGGGTTCGCCGGGTGGGACGGATCTGCCGGCGACGTCAGGGCCGCCCACAACATCGGTCCCGCCGCCGACGCCGCGCGTTCCCGCGACTCCGGGTCTGCCGACCACGCCGACAGGGCCTGGCCGGTCGAAACGGCGAGGCCTGCCGGCCACGTCGGGCCTGCTGCTGGCGGTGTGAGCCCGATCGGGTCGATCACCCCTGTCGCGAGCCCACACCCGCCGGGCCACCGTGCGGCCGATCCGGCGACCGAACCGGTCGCCGCCAAGGAAGAGCGCGACGGCCCCCACCGCCGCGGCCCCCGCGACCACCAGTCCCGTCACCGCACCGCTGTACAGGCCACACAGCGCGGCCAGCCAGGCTCCGACGGCGAGCCCGGCGAGCCGGAGATCGGGCCGCGTCCTGCCAGCGCTCACACCGTCACCAGGTCCTTGAGGTCTTCGAACCTGCTGGCCCCTATGCCGTCCACGCTGCGGAGATCGTTGACGCTCTTGAAACCGCCCTTCGCCGCGCGGTGATCCACGATGCGTTGAGCCAGCACCGGACCCACGCCGGGGAGGCTGTCGAGCTCCTGCACCGTCGCGGTGTTGAGGTTGACCTTCCCGCCGCCGGCGCCGGCGGACCCGGTGCCGGCATCCTCCACGGTGGATCCTGGCGGCGGCGTCACACCGACCAGCACGAGTTCACCATCGGCGACGCGCCGCGCCAGGTTGACCGCCGCCAGGTCGGTTCCGGGTAGCGTGCCACCCGCGGCCTCGACGGCGTCCGCCACACGAGCACCGGGCCGAAGCCGCACCAAGCCTGGCTTTCGGACCTTTCCCGCCACCGCGACGACGATCTCGCCATCATCCTTTGTAGACGGCGATGATCCGGCGTCCGCCCAGGACGCCGCGGGAGCGGTTGGCACGTCACCCACCTGCTCCGCCCGCGGACGCGAGCGGTAGGCGAAGAAGGCTGCCAGCAGCACCACGACCGCGGCGACCACGGCCAACGCCTTCACTCCCCGACGTCCCGGGTCGAAGGGCCCCGCACCGCCGAGAAGGCGCTTCTTCGCCGGCTGTGCCGACCTGTCGAAGCCGTCCACCGGGAAGCCCTCGGCCGGCAGCGGCTCGTCGGTCACGGCACGCGGTTCCGGGAAGGTGGTCGCGAACGTCGCGGGGTCGTCGAGCCCTTCGAACGGCGAACGCAGCGGACGATCCATCCGCGCATACGGGTCTGGTCTGGCGGACTCGGCAGTCAGTCGCTCCAGCCGCCGACTGGCAAACGTCTCGTCATCGCGCACGCGGCGACGCTAGGTCCCGGAGACGGCCGCGCGCGCGACAAACTTCGGTGCCTGTGGATAACTTCCGGCCTGTGGATAACTCCATGATCTCGGTCTGTCGCGCCGAGAATGGTCCGCACACACCGATCGCACGAACGGAGACCGACCGTGACAGCAGACTCCCTATGGCCTGCGGTGCACGACGACCGAAGCCAGACCGGGCCCGACGTGCGCGGCGACCGCGGCGCCGATCTCGGTGACGTAGCGGTCGTGGAGCCGGGAGCCGAGGCGCTCGGCCAGTGTCGCGGCGAGCCGCTCAGCACGCTCGGGGGCGGCGAGATGATGCACCGCGATGTCGACGTCCGCGTTCCCGGCGGCCTCGACGGCCAGATCGACCAGACGGGCGACGCCGCGGCTCGCGGTGCGGACCTTGTCGCGCATGACGACCGCACCGTCCACGACATGGAGAATCGGCTTGACCGACAGCGCGGTGCCGAGCAGGGCCGAGGCGGCGTTGATCCGGCCGCCACGCCGCAGGAACTCCAGCGTGTCGACGTAGAAGTAGGTCGACGTGCGGGCCACCGCGTCCGTCGCCGCGCGGGTCACCGCGTCGAGATCTTCACCTGCGGCCGCGGCCGCGCTGGCCGCCAGCGCCGGGAAACCGAGGCCCATGCCGGTTGACTTGGCGTCGACCACCGCGACACGCGGTCCCACCTCCGCCGCCGCGAGCCTGGCCGCCTCGACGGTGCCGGAGAGAGCCGCGGAGAGGTGCACCGACACCACTCCGGTCACGCCTCCGGCGAGCAGCCGGCGATAGACGGCCGCGAAGGCGGCCGGCGACGGCCGGGACGTGCTCACGCTGACGCGCTTGGCGCTGAGCGCGCGCGCCACCTCGGCCGGCGTGACGTCGACCCCTTCGGCGCCCTCGGCGCCATTGATCACGACGGTCAACGGCACCACCGCCATCGACGCGCGCGCGGTCGACGGCAAATACGCGCTGGAGTCGGTGACGACCGCTACGGGCATGCCGGCACGGTAGCGGAGATGAACGACCGTTGCCCCAGATGTACGCGACAACGCGCGACAGCGCCGCGGAGATGAACGGGTCCGCGGCAACAACGCGGCTGGGACGACCTGGCAGGAGGCAGGATGGCAAGCCCCCGCACGCGCCGCCGATCAGCCGGCGGCGCCCACGACACCCACGTTGTGCGCCACGAGCTGCCACCCGGGATCGACCGGGAAGCCGGGGCCACCCGTACGCGTCGAATGGTCTCGAAGCTCCGTCCAGTGGCAGTTGCGCAGCGACCCGAGCGTCCGCGTCACCTCGGGCGGCCAGCCGAGCAGATGCCCACAGCCCTGTCGCGCCGCGCCACCGTGGGTGGCCACCACGACGACGCCGTTCGGCGCGAGCGCCACGGCGTCGAGCAGGCCCTCGGCGACGCGCTTGCCCAGGTCGTCCAAGGGCTCGATCTCACAGCCGGGCGAGGGGTCGCCGGCGCGCCAGCGCGCGTACTCGGCGGGATAGCGGGACGCGATGTCGGTGACCAGCTGGCCCTGCCAGATGCCGAAGTAGCGTTCGCGCAGCCGTGCGTCACGCGAAACCGACAATCCGGTCAGCGCGGCGAGAGCCTGGGCGGTCTCAGCAGCACGCGAGAGGTCACTGCTGACCAACGCGTCAGGCTTCAACGCGGCCAACGCCTGCGCGGCCGCGGCCGCCTGGTCGCGGCCGAGGGCGTTGAGCGGCACGTCGCTCTGGCCCTGGACGCGGCCACCCGCGTTGTAGTCGGTGTTGCCGTGCCGCCAGATGACGAGCCTGGTCATTCGGCGGAGCTGGGCTCACCGGCGGGCTGCCCGACGGCCGCCGGCTCCAGGTCGCGGTCGACGAACGGGATCGTCGGGCAGTCCTTCCACAGCCGGTCGAGGGCGTAGAACTCGCGCTCCTCGCTGTGCTGCACGTGCACCACGAGGTCGACGTAGTCGAGCAACACCCACCGGCCCGAACGCTCACCCTCGCGACGGACGGGCTTGGCCTTCTCCGGAAGGTTGACCAAACGCTCCTCGATCGCGTCCACGATCGCGAGAACCTGGCGCTCGTTGGGCGCGGAGGCGATCAGGAAGGCATCCGTGATCACCAATTGGTTGGAGACGTCGATGATGACGATGTCGTGCGCCTTCTTGTCGGCTGCGGCCTGGGCGGCGGCCAGCGCCAGCTCACGCGTGCGGTCGGAAGCGGTCACCGTTCTCCTCTGGTTGAGGGCATCCCTCCAAGCGTCTCACATGTCGCCGCGAACCGGCCGGACAGCGTACGGGAGTTCACCCTCGGTACAGGCGCCGCTTCGCGATGTACTGCACGACGCCATCGGGCACCAGATACCAGACCGGCTTGCCGGCCGCGACCCGAGCGCGGCAGTCCGTGGAGGAGATGGCCATCGCGGGCACCTGGACGAGCGACACCACGTCAGCCGGGAGATGCGCGTCACTGAGCGTGAACCCTGGCCGGGTAACCGCGACAAAATGGGCCAACTCGAACATCTGGTCCGTGTCTTTCCACGACAGGATCCGCTGCAGCGCGTCCGCCCCGGTGATGAAGAAGAGCTGCGCCTTCGTCCCGTACGCCGCCCGGATGTCACGCAAGGTGTCAACGGTGTAGGTGGGGCCTTCGCGGTCGATGTCGACCCGGCTGACATGGAAGCGCGGGTTCGACGCGGTCGCGATCACCGTCATCAGGTAACGATCCTCGGCCGGGCTGACGTCGTAGTCCGACTTCTGCCACGGCGTGCCCGTCGGCACGAAGACGACCTCGTCCAGGCCGAACCGGTCGGCCACCTCGCTGGCCGCCACAAGGTGTCCGTGGTGGATCGGGTCGAAGGTGCCACCCATGATCCCGACCCGGCGGACGCCGAAGTCGTCGTCGTCACCGTCCATCAACGGATCGTATGCCGGTCACCTGGCACGGGCAGCCAATGCGAGACGAAGGTCATCGTCGTTGTCGATCACCGCACGCCGCAAGCCGGGCGGGATGTCGTCGCGCGCGAGCATGGCGGCGGCCAGCTCGCGGGTGCGCTCCTCCACCGCGTACCGCGGAAAGGCCTGATCGGCGACCTGCTCGGCGATGAACGGCGTCAGCCGCCGGGCCGCCTCCGGCATCTCCGCGAAGTAGCGGGCGACATACGGCGCGGTCAGCTCGACCTGCTCCGGCTGGAACATCCCGCGTGCGCTGGCCTCCAGCAACCGGTTCGAGAGCCCGGGGTCGCCGCCGGTCAACGACTCCCAGGCGGCGGCCTTGGCGGCCGGGTCGGGCCGGGCGGCACGTGCACGGGCCGCCCACTCCTCCCCCGCCGCGCTGCGGTCCGCGGCCAGCTCCCCCGCGAGTTCGTCCGCGTCGATGCCGCCGAGCACCGCCAGCCGGTAGACGATCCGCCAGCGCAGGTCTTCGTCGACCGTGATGCCGGACGGCACGCCGGCGCCGTCGAGCCAGCCGCGCAGCCGCGCGACGTCCGCCGTGGCCCCGACCAGGCCACGCATGGCGGCCAGCCGGCGGGAGTCGCCGCCGTCCGCGGAGACCAGCACGTCGCAGACCGCGGCCACGCGCGCCAGCGCCGCGGCGCGTTCGTCGGCCGGAAGGTAGCGGTCGATCAGGCGCCGGCCCAGCAGCAGCACGTCCTCGACGACGATCACCTCCGTCTCGGCGGGCAGTGCGGCCACCATGAGATCCACGAGGTCGCTGACCGGCCGTTCGGCGTCGCGGACGGCGTCGATCGTCGACGTCCAGACGACCGCCCGCGCGAGCGGGTCGCGAAGCGACGGCAGCAGCAGCGGCACCGCGGCGGCCGAGGCGTCGTCGAGCCGGACCTTCGCGAACGTCAGATCGCCGTCGTTGAGCAGCAACAGGTCGGCGGCACGCTCACCCCGCAGCGCGGCGACCCCGGTCACGGCGCCGTCCACGTCGACTTCGATCCGCCGGCGCAGGGTCGTGACACCGTCCTCGCCGCGGTCGTAGAGCCCGATGCCGACCCGGTGCGGCCGCCGCGGTGTCGACGACTGCGTCACCGACACGTCGCCGTAGGTTCCGTCGTCCCGGACCGGCGTCGCGGCACGCAGCGAGTTGACGCCGGCTTGGCGCAACCAGAGGTCCGCCCAGGACGTCAGGTCACGTCCGCTCGCGGCCGACAGCGCGTCGAGCAGGTCGGCCAGGGTCGCGTTGCCGAACGCGTGCGCCTCGAAGTGGGCCCGGATGCCGGCCAGGAACGCCTCGTCACCCACCCACGCGACCAGTTGGCGCAGCACGGAGGCGCCCTTGGCGTAGGAGATGCCGTCGAAGTTGACCAGGGCCGCCGCGGCGTCCGGCACATCCGTCGGCGCGACCGGATGGGTCGACGGCCGCTGGTCCGCGTCGTATCCCCACGCCTTGCGCCGCATGCCGAACGTCGTCCAGGCATCGCGAAAACGGGTCGCCTCGGCCGTCACCCGCGAGCCCATGTACTCCGCGAACGACTCGTTCAGCCACAGGTCGTCCCACCAGCGCATGGTGACGAGGTCGCCGAACCACATGTGCGCCATCTCGTGGGCGATCGTGGTCGCGCGCAGCTCGCGCTCGGACTCGGTGACCGCCGACCGGAACACGTAGTCGTCGCGGATCACGACCAGTCCCGGGTTCTCCATCGCGCCGGCGTTGAACTCCGGCACGAACGCCTGGTCGTACTTCCCGAACGGGTAACGGATCCCGAACAGCTCGTGGAAGCGGTCGAGGCAGCCGCGGGTCACCTCGAAGATCTCGTCGGCGTCCTTGTCGAGGTGCTCGGCGAGCGACGCGCGGCAGAAGATCGCCATCGGCACGCCGTCATGCTCGCTCTGGACGACATGGTAGGGCCCGGCGATCAGCGACACGAAATACGTCGCGAGCGGCTGGGTCACCGCGAACTCCCAGGTGGACACCGCACCGTCCACCGTCGACGACGCGAGTGCGCCGTTGGCGGCGACCGTCCAGCCGGTCGGCGCGGTCACCCGCATCGCCACCGGTGCCTTGAGGTCGGGCTGGTCAAAACAGGCGAAGATCCGCTGGGCCTCGTCGAGGAACGACGTGGCGTGCAGGTAGACGTTGCCGTCGGCCGGGTCGACGAAGCGGTGCAACCCTTCGGCCGTACGGGAATACGCCATGTCGGCCTCGACGGTGAGCACGTTCTCCTCACGCAGATCCGTGAGCGGGAGCCGGTTCCCCTCCAGAGCGCCGACATCGAGCGCCTCGCCGTTGAGCGTGGCCGCGTGCAGCCGCACGGGCTTCAACTCGGCGAAGGTAGAGGTCCCCCGTCGCGCCGCGGCGAAGCGCACGGTCGTGATCGATCGGAAGAACTCGTCGGTGGTCACGTCGAGGCGGATGTCGTACGACTCGACAGTGATCGCGGCGGCCCGGTCAGCCGCCTCCCGCTGGGACAGGCTGCGCATCCGCCTATCGTGCACGAACCCGCGTGGTCCCGGTGCGCCGGCCACCCACGGGTATAGCCTGACGTCCCGACCCCGCGGCGCAAGCACGTGAGGAGCAGCGCGATGGCACACCATCCCAAAGGCGACTTCGACCTGTCGCGGGCCGTCTGGCAGCGGGTCGGCGACGAGCCGCCGGACCACGGCGCGGTCGAGGTGGCGTTCGTCGACAATCTGATCGGCCTGCGCAACTCCGCGGACCCGGACGGGCCGGTGCTGGTGTTCACCCAGGCCGAATGGGACGCGTTCGTCGCCGGGGCCCGGGACGGCGAGTTCGACCTGGCCTGAACGGGCCGCCCCACTCATGCCGCGGCCGCCAGCAGGTCGCGGATGAGCCGCAGGTTCCGCACGCGCGGCGCGAGGGCCCGCAACTGCAAAGCGAGGTTGGCGGCGGCGATGATCGGCTCGTCGTCGGGCACGTCGTAGCCGAGCCGGTCACGCAGCCACGGCAGCACCTCGGACCAGCTGTAGTAGCTCGTCTCGCGCACCACGCCGAGCGGCGCCGGAAAGCCGCCCGGCCCCCGCTTGCCAAGAGCCCAGAGCCGCACGATCTCACGGGACCGGCCGATCCGTTCGCCGATCTCCGCGAGGGTCAGCCCGTCGCGCTCGGCCACCCGTACCACTCGAAGGTCCGCCCGCTCCACCTGGTCAATGGCCGTCGCGAGGGCGTCGGCCAGTGTGGTCGCCGGCCGGTCGAAGGCGAGCACACAGGCACCGTCGGTGTCGGTGGCCGACCGCGGCGGCATGGGCAGATCGGTCAGTGCGCGCTGCTGGTTCAGGCTCGGCGGACGATCGACGACAAGGTGGAAGTGATGAACCGGCATCGGTGCCTCCCCGTCGGGTGCCCCCGCACCCGCCCGACCCCGAGTTTTCGCCACCATCCCGCCCCGCGGAGGAGCCAGCGGAGGGGCCAGCGACCACTGCCCACCTCCGGCCCGACCCCTGCTACCTTTGACGGATGCGGACGCTTCGCTTCCTCGGCTGGTGGTCGCCCTAAGGGCGGCCCCGCGTTCCGCGTGCCCATGTCAACGGCCGCCCGGGTTCGGGTGGCCGTTCTTCGTGACCTCGGCCCCTCCGGGCCCGTGCGGCTTCCGATCCCCAGAGGAGCCACACACATGACCACCACCGTCACGACCCGCCGCCGCATCACCGGCCTCAAGCCCACGGGCGAACTGCACCTCGGCAACCTGCTTGGCGCGATCCTGCCGATGGTGCGTGACCAGTACCACACCGACTCGACGGTCTTCCTCGCGGACCTGCACGCGCTGACCGTCGCGCACGACCCGCGCCAACTGCGAGAACGAACGCTGCGCCAGGCGTCGATCCTGCTCGCCGCCGGGCTCGACCCCGACCGCGTCCTGTTCTACGTGCAGTCGCAGAACCCCGACCACGCCGAGTTGCACTATCTCCTGGAGTGCACCACCGCGTACGGCGAGGCCCATCGCATGATCCAGTTCCGCGAGAAGGCCGCGGACCGCGACCACGTGCGGCTGAGCCTCCTGACGTACCCCGTCATGCAGGCGTCCGACATCCTCCTGCACGACGCGCAGGAGGTGCCCGTGGGCGAGGACCAGCGCCAACACGTCGAGCTCACCCGCGACATCGCCCAGCGGTTCAACCACCGGTACGGGCACACGTTCGTGGTCCCGGACGCGGTGACGCCGCCCGTCGCGGCACGCGTGATGGACCTCACGAACCCGACGTCCAAGATGGGCAAGACCACCTCGGCCACGTCCGGCGCCATCGGCCTGCTCGATCCGCCCGAGGTGATCACCCGCAAGATCAATCGCGCGGTCACCGACTCCGACGGCAACGTCACCTACGACCCCGTCCTCCGGCCCGGGGTCAGCAACCTGCTGGAGATCCTCGCGGCCTGCGTCGGCACGCCGCCCACCACGCTGAGCGGCGGTTTCCAGGGGTGCGGGGACCTCAAGCGCGCGACCGCGGAGGCCCTGGTCGCGATGCTGCAGCCGCTGCAGACCCGCTACGAGACCCTGGCGCGGGACCCGGGATACGTGCGGCGGCTGCTGGCCGACGGGGCCGA
>Ga0164243_10004343_pt1 | contig 22272 bp, 16 predicted proteins | sample OricompcompostOP_FD_108781 | JGI IMG/M metagenome (GOLD analysis project Ga0164243, IMG submission 108781) | Organic Plus compost microbial communities from Emeryville, California, USA - Original compost - Organic plus compost (OP) | ecosystem: Engineered > Solid waste > Mixed feedstock >...
CACGGAGGCATCGGCTTCACCTGGGAGCGCGGCGAGCATCTGCGGCTTCGCCGCTGTTCGGTGAACGAGGCGCTGGTCCTCGATCTGCGGGACAGCCGGGACTTCGTCGCTCGCGATGCGTTCGCCCAGGAGGGAAAACCTGAGCTGAACCCGGAAGGTGTGTGATGAGCAGCGTGCGACTGGAAGGCGTCCCCCATCCACCACGCGATCGCGCGACGACCGACACTCGACTGCGGGTATACGGGCCGTCGATGTCGCCCGAACGCCGCCTCGCCTATGCCCGCCAAGGGCTGCTGATGTCGGGGCACGTGCGTGACGTCCTGCGTCGCAGCGCGGCGAGGCGTGGCCGGCATGCCGCGGCCGAGTTCGACGGTCGCCGTTTCAGCTACGCGCAGCTGAGCGACGAGGTGGCGCGCGTGGGCGGCCTGCTCCGCGCCCTGGGCGCCGGCCCCGGAGACAGGATCTGCTGGCAGACCCCCAACTGGTGGGAGGCCTTCGTCGTCGCCCTGGCGTGCTGGGAGATCAGGGCTGTCAGCGTTCCCGTGGTGCCCGGCTACCGTGAGCGCGAGATCGCCTCGATCATGGCCGTCGTCAAGCCGACCGTCGTGGTCACGCCCGCCGAATACCGGGGCCATCGCTTCGCCGAGATGTGGGACGCGGTCATCGACGCCGACGAGAGTGGATCGGTGACGGGCCGGATCGTGCTACGCGGCGACCGCGACGGCTGGACCCGGTTCGACGCGACCGCGGCCGGCCCGCCGGACGCCGGGACCGACGACGAGGTCGATCTCGACGAGGAGCCCTGCCTCATCCTCTTCAGCTCGGGAACGACCGCCGCGCCGAAGGCGGTGGTGCACTGTTCGCGGTCTCTGCTCGCCGAAGCCCAGCAGGCGATCCGCGGCTGGCGGTGGGAACCCGACGACGTCTGCTACATCCCCACGCCCATCCATCACATCGCCGGTATGTTGTTCGCCGTCCTGGTCCCGGTCGTGCTGGGCGCGCGCGTGATCGTCGACGACCGGTGGGATGCCGACCGAGCCTTGGCGATCATCAGGTCGGAGGGGGTCACGATCAGCTCAGGCGCCACCGTGTTCCTCCGCGAGCTCGTCGAGGCCTGTCGCGCCTCGGGCGTCGAGGCGCTTCCGCTCAAGGCCTTCGGCTGCGGTGGAGCGGCGATACCGACCTCGGTGATGGACGAAGCCGAACACCTCGGCATGGGGGCCTTTCGCCAGTACGGCATGACGGAGCTCCCCACCGTGACGGTGATGAACGCGCACTATCCGGTCGATCGCCGATCCCGTACGGACGGACGCATCGCCCCCGGTGTCGAGGTCCGGGTCCTCGACCCGGTGGACGGCGCCGGCGAGCTGTGCGTCCGCGGCGCCGAACAGCTGCTCGGCTATCTCGACCCCGACGATGCGCAGGCGATCGACCAGGACGGCTGGATACACACCGGCGACATCGGACGGGTCGACGCGGACGGTTTCGTGACCATCGAAGGCCGGATCAAGGACATCATCAACCGGGGCGGCGAGAAGTTCTCGGCGCAAGAGGTGGAAGAGGTTCTCAGCACGCACCCGAGTGTGGCCGAGGCCGCGGTCGTCGCGATGCCGCATCCACGCCTGGGCGAGACGGGCTGCGCCTTCGTGGTCGTCGCTGGCGAGATGCAGGACGGTCTCGGCGACGTCCTCAAGACCTTCCTCGCGGCGAGCGGCCTTGCCCGGCAGAAGATCCCCGAACGATTCGTGTTCCTCGCCGGCCTGCCGCGCACGCCTGCCGGAAAGGTTCGCAAGGCCGATCTGCGGAAGACGTTCGACGCGCCGAACCTGTGAGGAGCACCAGTGTCGCTTGTCCCCGCGCCGTACCACGTCGGCATCGTCGTTTCCGATCTCGAGTCGGCCAAGCAGGAGCTGCACGAACTGATCGGACTGAGCTGGTGCAAGCAGCAGAGTGGTCCGCTGGAGCTTGACACGCGCGCGGGGCGGATCAGCACGCGGATCGACTTCGTCTACTCCCTCGGCGGTCCGCCCAACATCGAGCTGATCCTGCGACGACCGGGCACGCCGTGGGAGAGTCTGGGACTTCACCACCTCGGCTTCTGGAGCGACGACTCCGCGGCCGAGTCGCGGCGGTTCGACGAGCGCGGGTTCATGAAGGAGTCCGTCTGCCTGGACGCGACCGGGCGTCCGACATCGGGCCTCTACCACCTCAACGCGGACAACCTCCGGCTGGAGCTGGTCAACATCGCGACGTCCGGTCCCAGGTTCGCGAGGTATCTGACCGGCAACCTCGACTATGCCTGAGGCCGGGCCTTACGACTTCTGTGTGGTCGGTGGCGGCATCGTCGGCGTCTCGGCGGCCCTGCACCTGCTGAGACGGCGCCCGGGGGCCTCGCTGCTGCTCGTCGACAAGGAGAGTGGCGTCGCACGTCACCAGACCGGGCACAACAGCGGAGTGATCCATTCGGGCATCTACTACCAGCCCGGAAGCCTGAAGGCGCGCCTCTGCCGGGAAGGTGGGCGCCAGCTCCGGGAGCTCTGCGAGTCGCACGCGATCCCGATCGTCGACTGCGGAAAGCTCATCGTCGCCACCGACGAGGTCGAGGTGACGCGGCTGCGGTCCCTGATCGAGCGCGCCGCCCAGAACGGCGTCGCGGCCGAGGCCGTCGACGCGGCCGGGATCGAGCGGCTGGAGCCGAACATCCGCGGCCTCGCCGCCGCGCTCGTCCCGTCGGCGAGCATCGTCGACTACACCCGCGTGACCCTGGCGCTGGTCGAGGAGGTCCGCGCGCTGGGCGGCCGCGTGCTCCTCGACAGCGAGGTTTCGGCCATCGCCGAGAGATCCGACCACGTCGAGATACGGACCGGCGGCGACGTTCTGCGCGCGCGCAAGCTCGTGGTCTGCGGCGGTCTGCAAGCCGATCGCCTGGCCAGGATGGCGGGGTTGCCGGTGGACTTTCGTGTCGTGCCCTTCCGCGGCGAGTACTTCCGGCTTCCCGACCGGCACGCCGGCATCGTGCGACGCCTGATCTACCCCGTACCCGATCCGAGCCTGCCGTTTCTCGGCGTGCACATCACCCGCACCGTCGACGGCGGGGTGACACTCGGCCCCAACGCGGTGCTCGGCTTCGCCCGGGAGGGATATCGCAAGGGATCGTTCTCCTGGCGCGACACCGCCGACACCGCGGCGTTCACGGGAATGTGGCGGTTCGCGGTCAAGTACGCCGGCGTCGGCATCGCCGAGCTGCGCAACTCCTGGTCCAGATCCCGCTACCTCGCGCTGTGCCGTAGGTACTGTCCCGGGTTGACGGTGGCGGACATGCTGCCCGAGCCCGCTGGCATCCGGGCGCAGGTGCTCACCAGGGCGGGCCGCCTCGTCGACGACTTCATGTACGTGCGTACGGATCGCATGCTGCACATGATCAACGCGCCGTCGCCCGCCGCGACGGCGGCGTTGCCGATCGGGGAGCACATCGCCACGCTCTGCCTGGACTCCGCGTCATGACGGGTTCGGGCGAGCCGCCACGGGTCGCGGCCGGCCGTTGCCGCGGCGAAACCGCAGGCCCAGTGCGGGAAGCAGCCGGACGAGGCAGGCGTAGACCAGATGGCTGTAGGGCCATTGGGTCACGTTCTTGCCGCTCGCGCTGTGGTAGTAGTTGTGGCAGCCGCCGTCGTAGGCGTTCCTGAGCCGGTGGTTGGCCCGCTCCACCCAACGGTCATAGCGCTGCACGGCCCACTCCCGGGTGTCGACCATCCGGCGCCGCCCGCGCGCCATGCGCCGGACCGTGCGCGTGAGCAGCTCCGACTGGCGCTCGAGCTGCGCGCAGATCGACCAACCGCCGTTGGTGTTCGGGCCGTACATCATGAAGAAGTTGGGGAAGTTCGGAACGGTCATTCCCAGGAACGCGAACGGTTCGCCCGCCCAGACGTCGTGCAGTTCGCGCCCCTCGCGACCGGTGACCGTCAGCCCGGAGAGGTAGTTGGTCGCCTGGAAGCCGGTGGCCAACACGACCACGTCGGCGTCGCGATGCACGCCGTCCGCACCGACCAGCCCCGTCTCCGTCAGCCCGACGACCTCGACGGGAACGAGGCTGACGTTGGGCCGGTTGAAAGTGGGGTAGTAGTCGGTGGCGAACACGGGTCGCTTGCATCCGTAGGGGTAGGAGGGCAGCAGCGCCGCTCGCACCTCGGGATCCGCGACCGTCTTGGCGAGGTATCGCGCGTGGTAGCGGCGTACCCGGTCCTGTTGCTGGCTGTTGATGTCGAAGGCCTTGCTGTCCTTGCTGGCCTGGCGCAACAGGCGCCACCGCTCGACCTTCTGCGCCCACGGGTGCCGCCCGTAGCGGTCCTGCTCGGCCGGGGTGAACTCCCGCGCCCTCTTCGGAAGCACGTAGCCGGGCTCACGTTGGTATACATCGAGGTGTCCGCCCTGTTCCGCCAGCACGGGCGCCAGCTGGCACGCCGTCGACCCGGTGCCGACAAGGGCGATCCGCTTGCCGGTGAGGTCCACGTCGTGTGCGAAGGACGAGGAGTGGAACATGGGTCCGCGGAACGCACCAGACGCGGCCCAGCCGGGAATCTGCGGAGTCGAGAGCATGCCGACGGAGCTGACCACCACGTCGAACGGTCCGGTCCGGCCCTCCCCGGTCTCCACCCAGTATGCCTGGATCTCCTCCTCCCAATGGACCGCGGAGACGGCTGTGCCGAAACGGAACCGCGAGCGGACGCCGAAATGGTCGATGACGTCCTCGACATACTGGAGCACTTCGGCCTGGGTGGCATGGGTCCGCTTCCACACATACGGCATGAAGGAGTACGAGTACGCCTGCGAGTTGACGTCGACCTCGCAGCCCGGATAGTCGTTGTACCACCACACTCCGCCGGGGCCGTCGGCCTTCTCGAACACCGTGTAGGTGTCGACACCGGCCCGGGACAGATTCACCGCGCAGGCCACGCCGCCCAGCCCGGCACCGATGATCGCGATGGTCGGATAGCTGTTGCGAGACATCTGGCTCCCTCGACGGACTGACGCATCAATCACTGGGAGTGTGGCAGATGTTCCGACCATGGTCAATGCCGGGAAGGCGGCCGCGTTCGCCGGCGGGGCCGGTGATCGCGGCAGCCGGTAGACTCGGTCGACGACGGCATGCTTCACGGAGGTGTTCTGTTCCCGTGGTCCTATCCGAACGCGCGGGGCGTCGCGACGACGCCGCCAAGGACAGCCCTCGATGAGGGCGAGCTCGTCGCGCGCATCGTCCAGCGGCAACGGCACGGAGGGCACACCCCGCTACCTGGAGCCAGACGTTCGTCGACAACAGATCCTCAACGCCGCGGCGGTCGTCTTCGCCGACAAGGGTTTCCCCGCCTCCCGCATCTCGGACATCGCCGCCGAGGCCGGCGTCGCCCAGGGGACCGTCTACCGCTTCTTCACCTCGAAGGACGAGATCGCCTCGGCCATATTCGACCTCGGCCAGGCCGAGTGCCGAGCCAAGCTCGAAGAGCTCCGCGAGCAGGGTGCGGCCGCCGCACCGCTGCAGATCGTGCGCGACTACGTCGCCTGGTACGCGAGATACCTCGTACGTCGGCGCCCGATAGTCGTCGCCCTGTTCTCATGGGAGCTGGACCCCGCCGGCCGTCGCGGCGCTGATATCGGCAACCGGCAATGGGTCGCCGACGCGCTGGGCGACCTGCTGTCCAAGGCCGGTGTAGCCGCCGGCCCAGCGGGAGTCAATCTTGGCCGGGTCGTCCCGCTGCTGGTCTACAGCCTCACGGCGTTGGCCGACCTCTACCAGGAGCCGGGCGCGCCGCAGTCCGAGGAGGCGTTGGCAGCCGCGGTCGCCGACATCATGTGGCGCTTTCTCGAGTCGGCCGACCCGGCCTGACCCAGGCCATGCGAGTCAGCTTGACGCGAGCCAGTCGCGCACCCGGTCGGAGTCGGCTCCCAGCACGGGCGGCGGACGGTCGTATCGGACGGGGCTCCGACTCATCCGCAGCGGGTTGGCGACGGTCGCGATCGGCGTGCCGCCGGCCGGTGCGGGGAACTCCGCAGTGGGGTCCAGGCCCAGCTCGGTGGCGAGGGCGAACGCCGCGTCGAGCGCGTTGACCGGACCGGCGGCGATGCCGGCCTGTCGAAGCCGGTCGCTCCAGCCCGCCGCCGAGTCGGTCTGCAACGCTACTTGCAGTTCGCTGACGAGCGTGCCACGGTGGGCGACGCGACCGCTGTTGGACGCGAACCGAGGGTCGTCCGCGAGGTCCGGCCGGCCGATCACACGCACGAAGCTGGCGAACTGACGATCGTTGCCGACCGCGACCGCCAACGGACCGTCGCCGGTCTCGAGCGTCTCGTAGGGTGTGATGCTCGGGTGTCGGTTGCCCATGGCGCGCGGAACCCCCGCCCCGTTGACGAACGCGGCTCCCTGGTTGACCAGCGACGAAAGCAGGCTCGAGAGCAGGTTCACCTCGACGTGCTGACCCGTTCCCGTCGCGTCGCGGTGTCGCAGTGCGGCCAGCATCCCGATGGTCGCGTGTAGGCCGGTGAGAACGTCGACCAGGGCGACGCCGACCTTGACGGGCTCGCCCCCGGGCTGCCCGGTGATGCTCATGAGGCCCCCGACGGCCTGCACCAGGAAGTCGTAGCCAGGCTGGTTGGCACCCGCGCCGCTCCCGAATCCGGAGATCGAGCAGTAGACGAGCCTGGGGTGGATCGCGGTGAGTGTCGCCGCGTCCAGGCCGAATCGAGCTAGCCGACCGGGAAGGAAGTTTTCCAGCAGGATGTCGGCTCGCGAGACGAGCTTGCGGGCGAGGCCGAGGTCGCCGGCGTCGTCCAGGTCGAGGACCAGGCTGTATTTGTTGCGGTTGACGCTGGTGAAGTAGGTGGTCATGCTGCCGACGTAGGGCGGGCCCCACTGCCTGGTGTCGTCACCGGTGCCGGGTCGCTCGACCTTGATGACCGTCGCCCCGAGGTCGGCCAGGAACATCGAGGCAAGGGGACCCGCGAGAACCCGGCTGAAGTCGGCCACGACGATGCCGTCGAGTGGAGCACCGGTGGATCCGCCTGGCCCGGCCGTGATCGGCGCCATCAGTCCCCCAGACATCACACCGTCCAGACTTGTCGGCAGTGCTCCGCCGATCTACGATTTTAGAAAATCTAACGTTACATGTGGCCTGGTGCAAGCCGATGCCGGCGGCCACCTCTCCACCGGAAGGCCGGAATGTCCGACGACGCGGTCACGCCGCGGCTGCGCTCAGCGGTCACTGTTCAGCACGCCACGCTGCTGTGGCTGCGCGACCAGGTCGCCAACGGTTCGCTGCGCGCCGGCACCCAGCTCCGTCAGGAGAATCTCGCCCACGAGTTCGGGGTCAGCGTGCCTCCGGTGCGAGAGGCGCTCAAGACGCTCGAAGCCGAAGGCCTCGTGGTCTACCGGCCTCATCGGGGCTACTTCGTGGCCTCGATGACCGTCACCGAGCTCGAGGAGACCTATCGCATCCGGGATCTGCTGGAGACCGAGGCCATCCAACGATCGGTCCCCGTGCTGGGAAAGGACGCGATCGGTCGGATGCGCGAGGCGATACGCGACATGGAAGCCGCACACCGCACACAGAACGTGCCGGCCCTCACGACCGCCAACCGCCGGTTCCACTTCACCCTCTTCGACGCCGCGGAGATGCCCCGTATGGCGGAGCTGATCCGCGTCCTGTGGGAGTCGACGGATCGCTACCGCTCGCTCTACTTCTCCTCCCAGCACTATCGTCGGCGGGTCAACCAGGAACACCGCGCGATCTTGGCGGCGGTGCGGCGCCGTGACTCCGTGGAAGCCGTGGCGCTGCTGCGTGCCCACCGCGAGCATGCGCTGGATTCCCTGCGCGCCAGCCTGGAGCCAGCCGCCGCCGGCGAGCTGGTCACACCTGCGCCCAATATCGAGACGGCCTAGGAGCCCACGCAGATGACAGTCAAGGACGCAGCCTCGCTCATCGATTTCGACTCCCTGCTGAGCGAGGAGGAGCGGCTGATCCAGGAGACCGTCCGAAACTTCGTCACGGCTCGGGTGAGGCCCGCCATCGCCGACTGGTTCGAACGCGGGATCTCGCCGCGCGAGCTCGCGGAGGAGCTCGGCGCGCTCGGCCTGCTCGGCATGCACCTGCACGGCTACGGATGTGCCGGCACGAGCGCGGTGAGCTACGGGCTGGCGTGCCTGGAGCTCGAGGCCGGCGACAGCGGTCTGCGGAGCTTCGTCTCGGTCCAGGGATCGCTGTCGATGTATTCGATCTGGAGATATGGATCGGAGGAGCAGAAGTCACAGTGGTTGCCGCGGTTGGCCAGCGGCAAGGCCATCGGTTGCTTCGGTCTGACGGAGCCGGACTTCGGGTCCAACCCGGCCGGCATGCGGACCCGCGCCGTCCGGGAGGGAACCGACTGGATCCTCAACGGATCCAAGATGTGGATCACCAACGGCAGCGCCGCTGACATCGCCACGGTCTGGGCGCGCACGGAGGAAGGCGTTCGAGGCTTCCTGGTCCCGAAGGGGACGCCGGGGTTCACCGCGTCCGACATCCACCAGAAACTGTCGCTGCGCGCATCGACCACGTCCGAGGTGCACCTGGATGACGTCCGCCTCCCCGCCGCTGCCATGCTTCCCGAGGCGCGCGGGTTGTCCGGCCCTCTGGGATGCCTCAACGAGGCGCGCTTCGGGATCGTCTTCGGTGCGATGGGCGCTGCGCGTGACAGCCTGCAGAGCACGCTCGAATATGCCGACGCCCGCATCCAGTTCGACCGACCGATTTCGGGGTTCCAGCTGACGCAGGCGAAGTTCGCCGACATGTCGATCGAGCTCTACAAAGGACTCCTGCTCGCGTTGCATCTCGGTCGTCTCAAGGACGCTGGCACGATCAGGGCCGAGCAGATCAGCGTCGGGAAGCTCAACAATGTTCGCGAAGCCCTGAAGATCGCCCGTACCTGCCGCACCATCCTGGGAGGCTCCGGCATCACGCTGGAATACCCGGCCCTGCGCCACGCCAACAACCTCGAGTCGGTCCTGACCTACGAGGGGACCAGCGAGGTCCACGCGCTGACGATCGGACAGGCCCTGACCGGAATCTCCGCCTTTCGATGATTAGCGGCAAACCCCTGTCGCGGCCCTGAGCATTTTGGGCGCTCTGTTTCGCCGAAGTTTCGGATTTTGCCGAGCCATGTCCCTGGCGCACAGGGCGGGCTTAGCTTGTGCATCACAGATCGCGCCGGCGACGTAGCCGGATCGCGTTGTTGGTGACTTCGGAGGACCACATGCGTCCGAATCTCCGCACCTACAGGGTCGCCGCCGTTGCCGCCGTAGCCGGCGTTGTCGCGGCCATGCTCACCGCCTGCGGGTCCGAAAGCGAAGGGACCGCCGGCAGCAACAGCAGCTGCACCGGAGAACCACTAAAGATCATGACGATCAGTACGCTGTCCGGCGGGATCGGCCTGCATCCGGAGATTCCCGAGGCCACCCGGGCGGCGGCGACGGCGATCAACGGCGACTGCGGGTTGAAACGACCCATCGACGTCATCGTCTGCGACGACAAGTTCGACGCCAACGTGGCGTCCCAATGCGCCCGCGACGCGGTCAGCGAGAAGGTCCTGGCGGTGGTCGGCGACGACGGCCAGTTCGCCGAACAGTCGTTGCCCATTCTCAAGGCCGCCGGCATTCCCACGGTCGGCTTCTACCAGAACGGTCAGGCGGCCAGCACCAGCCCCAACTCGTTCCCGAACGTCTTCGGACTCGTGCTGTTGCGGGGCGAGGTCGGTGCCGCGCTCTCCCTCGGCGCGAAGAAGATCGTGCTCGTCCCTATCGACACGCCGTCGGTCGACTTCCTGGTGAGCACGGCGAGTCGCATGTTGGAAGAGGCCGGCGCGGAGCTGGTCGGCGTCATCCCGGTGCCGCCCAACGTCACGGACATGACACCGTACGCGGCCCAAGCGGTTGCCACCGGTGCCGAGGCGATCATCCCGGTGCTCACCGAGGGACCGTTCCTCCAACTGCTCAACGCCCTCGACCAGCAAGGAACCCGGATCGAGGACATGCCGCTGTTCGGCAGCGCGCTGACCTCCACCCCGGCCGTGGTCGCGAAATGGGGCGAGATCGCCAACGGCCTGTACATCGTCGGTCAGTCCTGGCCTGTCAGCGACGACGCCAACGACGGCATCAAACGGCTGCGCGCGGAGCTGCGAGCGATCGGTGCGGATCCACAGGGGCAGAGCGACTTCTCGGTCGCGGCGTGGACCGGTATGCACCTCATCGCCGAACTGATGGCCGACGTTCCGACGATCGACTCGGCCACCCTGGTCGCGAAGCTCGCTTCCGCCGGTCGGATCGACCGACCCGAGCTGGCTCCGTTCGACTACAGCCGGCCGGCCTTCCCCGACGACCCCACCCTCTCCAAGCTGCGGGTCTTCTCCAGCTCGGTCGTGATCACACGAGTCCAGGACGGCGCGATCGTCCCGGTGACGGAGGGGTTCGTCGACACGCTCGAGGAGTTCGCGCTCACCACCAGGTAGGCCCGCGTCGCTAGGAGGGTGTCGTGTCCGTCACCACCGAGCTCCAACTCGGCGCCTCCGTACTCGGTGTCGAGACCGTGCGTTTCACATTGATCGGGCTGGCCACCGGTGCGCTGATCGCGCTGGTCGCGTTGGGCTTGGTGGTGGCACACCGGACGTCGGGTGTGCTCAACTTCGCCGCGGCGGCGTTCGGGGGCGTGGCCGCGTTCCTGTTCTACTATCTCCGGGACGACGCGGGTGTCGGTGTCGTCATCGCCTTCGTCGCGATGCTGCTCGCCGGCGCGGCGTTGGGCGCCTTGACCTACGGCGCCATCTACGTGTTGCGCGACTCGTCTCTGCTGTCCAAGGTGATCGCCACCCTGGCGCTGATGAGCTCCGCGCAGGGCTTCATCATCGTCGTCTTCGGCGACAACAAGGGCACGCCCAGGTCGGTTCTCCCCACGACCGCCGTGACTTTGCCCGGTGGTGGCCGAATCGGTATGGATCGGCTGATCCTCATCGGGATCGTCGTGGTCGTCGCACTGGCGCTGGGCTGGTTCTACAGCCGCACCCTTTTCGGGTTGGCGACCAGCGCGGTCAGCGAGCGGGCCGAGGTCGCGGCGATGTCGGGCTGGTCGCCGCACCTGGTGGCGCTGGCGAACTTCGCCTTCGCGGGCGTGTTGTCAGCCGTGGCCGCGACGCTGCTCGCGCCGATCGTCACGCTGCAGGGCAGTCAGCTGGCGCTCGTCGTCGTACCCGCTCTCGCCGCCGCTCTCGTGGGCCGGTTCTCGTCGTTCGGGCTGGCCATCGTCGGCGCCCTGGTCATCGGTGTGACCGAGAGCCTGCTGACGTTCTTCCAGCCCGACATCGCGCGGGGGCTCGGCGTGGACACCCAGGCCATCAGCGGCCTCCCCCAGGTCGCGCCACTCGTCATCATCGTGGTCGCGCTCATCGTCCGGGGATCGTCGCGCCCGGCCCGCAGCGAGGTGCTGGCCAAGCTGCCGCTGCCGGGCGACGGCCGGATCAACGTGCCGTTGCTGGCCTCGGGCGTCGTCGGAAGCGTCGTCCTGCTCTTCACACTGTCGGCATCCTGGGTCGACGCGTTGATCATCACTTTCGCGGCCGGCCTGCTGGTGCTCTCCATCGTGGTCGTGACCGGATATGGCGGGCAGCTGTCGCTGGCTCAGCTCGCGCTCGCGGGATTCGGCTGCTGGATCGCGTCGCGATCGGTGGCCATCGCGGAGATCCCCTTCGAACTGGCGATCCTGATCGGCGTGGCGGGCACCATTCCGCTCGGGCTGCTGTTCGCGCTGCCGGCCATGCGGACACGAGGTGTGAACCTCGCCGTGGCGACGTTGGCGCTGGCACTGATGATCCAGTCCCTGATCCTCAACAACGGCCCGCTCACCGGCGGGTTCCTCGGCACGGTCGTGCCCCCGCCGACGTTCCTGGGCGTGGACATCGACCCGATCCTGCGGCCGGAGCGCTACGGCACCTTCGCGCTGCTCCTCTTCGTTCTCGTCGGCCTCGCCGTGCGAAACCTTCGCAGCGGTCGAAGCGGTCGCCGGCTGCTGGCCGTTCGCGGCAACGAACGGGCCGCCGCCACCCTCGGTGTGCATGTGTACCGCGCGAAGCTCTACGCCTTCGGTCTGGGTGCGGGCATCGCGGCTCTCGCCGGCATCGTCATGGGCTTCCGCAATGTCAACATCGCCTTCTCCACGTTCAACCTGACCGGGTCCGTCACCGCGATCCTGAACGCGGTCATCGGCGGCGTCGGATGGGTCTCCGGCAGCACCATCGGTGCCCTGTTCGAGCCGGACGCGGTCATTCCGCGGATCTGGGAGAGCGCCTTCGCGGGCGTCACCGAGGTCAGCGCCTGGTTGCTGCTCGTCTCGGGCGCCCTCGCGCTGCTCATGCTGCGCACGGCCCCGAACGGTGTGGCGGAGCTGCACTCCCATCAGATGCACGCGCTGTTGGCGCGGCTGCGCCGCCGCGGACGACGCAAGATCAGGGAACCGCGGATCTCCGCCGGTCGACCCGTCCGTCCGGCCACATTGGAAGCGACGGGCATCGTCATGCGTTTCGGGGGAGTGCTGGCCCTCGACGACATCAGCCTCAGCGTGCGGCCCGGCGAGATCGTCGGCCTGATGGGTCCGAACGGCGCGGGGAAGACGACGATGCTCGATGTTCTCACCGGGTTCGCCACGTCGTCGGCAGGCACCGTCACCCTCGACGGGGTACGAATCGACCGGCTCTCGCCGGAACGTCGGGCGCAGTACGGTCTGATCCGGTCGTGGCAGTCGATCGAGCTTTTCGACGAGATGACGGTGTCGGACAACCTCCTGGTCGCCTGCGACGAGCAGCGACCCGGCCGATACCTCACGGATCCGTTCTGGCCGGGTCGCCCGACCTACAGCCAGGTCGCACACGAGATGATCGGCGACTTCGTGCTGGCGGACCGACTCGACCAACGGCCGTCCGAGCTCCCGCAGGGCATCCGTCGTCTCGTCGGGATCGCGCGCGCGATCGCCGCCGGCCCGTCCCTGCTCCTCCTGGACGAGCCGGCCGCTGGTCTCGACCGCGCCGAGACCAGCCACCTCGCCGCCGCCATCCACCGGGTCGCGAAGGACCGGCGGATAGGCGTACTCCTTGTCGAGCACGACGTGAAGATGCTGAGTGAGATCTGCGACCGGATCATGGTCCTCGACTTCGGAAAGCTCGTCGTGGAAGGGACACCGGAATACGTGATGGCACACTCCGATGTGATACGTGCCTATCTCGGCGACACCGCCGTCACCACGATGGCAAGCGGCACCGGGGAGAGCTCCGGCACCGTCGCGGCGGACTCGCGATGACCACGGCCATCGAGGCGCGTAACCTCGTCGCCGGCTACGGCGCCATCACCATCGTTCGCGACCTCGACCTCGCCGTGGAGCCTGGCGAGATCGTCGCACTCCTCGGGCCCAACGGTGCGGGAAAGACCACCACCCTGCATACGCTCGCCGGTCTGCTCGCGCCGATCGGCGGCCAGGTGCTGTTACACGGGTCGGTCGCGGTGGGACCGCTGCATCGCCGCGTCCGCCGGGGACTGGGCCTGGTCACCGAGCAGCGCAGCGTCCTCATGCGCCTGACGGTCGCCGACAACCTGCGGGTCAACCGCGGCGACACGGACCTGGCCCTGCGACTCTTCCCCGAGCTGCGCCCGCACCTGGCGCGCCGGGCAGGTCTGCTCTCCGGTGGACAGCAGCAGATGCTGGCCCTGGCGCGCGCGTTGTCGCGCCGGCCCTCGGTGTTGATGGCCGACGAGCTCTCCCTCGGTCTGGCCCCGATCGTGGTCACGCGCCTGCTGGCTGCCGTGCGCGGGGCGGCCGACGAGGGTGTGGCCGTCCTCCTGGTGGAGCAGCACCTGGACAAGGCGTTGGACGTCGCCGACCGCGCCGTGGTCATGCACCGCGGCCAGATCCGGCTGCGGGGAACGGCGCAGGAGGTACGCGCCGGAATGTCCCAGGTGGTCGCCTCCTACCTTGACGACCGCGATGCCGGGACCGCGCCGGTCAGCTGAGATGGAAGCCGCCGTCGACCGGCAGAAGCACGCCGTTGACGTGGGACGCCCACCGGGACAGCAGGAACAGCACCGCGTCGGCCACCTCTTCGGGCTCTGCCGGCCGACCCAGTGGGTGACGCCGGAGCACGGCACGCACGGCATCGGTGTCCAGGTGTGCCGCCGTGCGCCGTGTCCGCGTCACGCCGGGGGCGACGGCGTTGGCGCGTGGCCGGCCCGCGAGGCTGACCGCCAGATGGCGCATGTATCCGGCCACTCCGGCCTTGGCTACCGGGTAGTACGTGTCGGCACCGCCGGCTGACAGCGTGCCGGATATCGAGGAGACGAAGACGACCGCCTCGGCGGCGTCCGACGCGGCTTCGCGCCAGTGTTCGGTGATGTGGTGCACGCTGTTGAGCGAGGTCGCCAAACCCCACCGGAAGTCCGTCGGCGGCCGCGCCCGGCTGAGCGGCCCGGCGTTGTTGACCAGATACCGGCACTGCCCCAGCTCGAGGGTCGCCTCCAGGGCCTCGTGCACGCCCTCGTCGTCTGCGACGTCGACCTCGATGGCGACGCCGTGACCGCCGCCGGCCTCGATTTCGGCGAGCACCCGCCGGCCGGCCGCGGCTGTGTGATCCCAGATGGCCACGGACAGCCCGTGAGCGCCGGCACGCAACGCCACGGCCCGTCCGATCCCATTTCCGGCGCCGGTCACGATGACGGTGCCGCCGTCGGGGAAGGGCGAGATTCCGCGCGCCGGCTCGGCGGCGGTCATTGCGGCGTCTTGCTGTCCGATGGCGGAAGCAGTTGCTGCGACCAACCAACCTGACGGAGCAGCTCCTCCCGGTCGGCGTAGATCGACTCACGCTGGATCTTGCCGTCCCGGAAGATGAAGACGCCGCAGCTGGAGAGCTTCACGTGTTTTCCGGTCGGCGGCACGCCGAGGAATTCGCCAACGTGGACGCCGCTGGTCACGACCTCGGCGAAGCCGAACTCGTCGTTGGCGTCGATGGTGACGATGTCGATCCGGATGTCCTTCAGCGACTCGAAGAGCATGTGGTGGATCGCCGAGACGCCTTCGCGTGACTGGATCGGCTCGGTCTGCACGCCCGGCAGGTAGTACTCCGGCGGATCGGTCATGTCGGCGAGGACCGCTTCGTACTGCCCCGTCTGCTCCAGCTCGAGGTGTCTCCTGATCAGGTCGACGTTCGCCTGGTTCATACCTGGCATCCCTTCGCTCGCGGGCCGATCCCGCCTCGAGGCTACGGGCCGGAACGTTTCGCTCCGATGTACAGCGTGGGGGGCGCACATCGCTTCGAAACGGCGGCGACAGCGTGCCTGGACGACCATGGGACTGGTCATTCCGCGACGTTGAAGGTGGTACGCGTGCCCGGTGTGGATCGCCCGTTCGATCTTTCGTCGAAATATCAGGTTGTTCACGGCGACGTCGTGACCACCGGCGTCCAGGCACTGGTCCGAACGATCTTCGACCAGATCCGGGCTGACGGAAGGTCCGGGCTGCGTACCGGCGCGTTCGTCAGCGGCTATCCGGGGTCTCCGCTCGGCGGGTTCGACCTCGCGCTGCAGAGGACCGGCGAGCTGCTCGGCGAGCACCGCGTGACGCACGTGCCCGGCGTCAACGAGGACCTCGCGGCCACCTCGGTCTGGGGCAGTCAACAGGACGCCTTGGCGCCGTTGGACGGTGTCGACGGGGTGATCGGCATGTGGTACGGCAAGTCGCCGGGCGTCGACCGGTCTGGCGACGTTTTCCGCCAGGCGAATCTGCACGGCGTGGGTCGCAACGGCGGCGTGCTGGTCGCGGCCGGCGACGATCCAGCGGCCAAGTCGTCGTCGCTGCCGCACGCCAGCGAGATCGCGCTGTATGACGCGGGGATGCCCGTCCTGGTCCCCGGCGACGTCCAGCAGGTTCTGGACTTCGGGCGACACGCGTACGAGATGTCGCGGTTGAGTGGTTGCTGGGTCGGTATGAAGCTGGTGACGGCGGTCGCCGACGCGATCGCCACGGTGTCGGTGGCGGAGGACCGTGTCGTCGTGGTGCAACCCGAGGTGCTGGTCGACGGTCGACCGTGGGCCTACGCGCAACGTCCTCGCTTCTTCGTCCCGGACACCTTGGAGATGGAGGCCGAGCTGCACGGGCCGCGGCACGAGATGGCCCGACAGTATGCGCGTGCCAACCGCCTCGACGTGGTCGAGGTCGATCCGCCCGATGCCTGGTTGTCGATCGTGTCGTCGGGCCGGACCGCGGTCGAGGTACGCCACGCCCTGCGCCGGCTCGGGCTGCGGGACGATGCCGACCTGCGCAGTGCCGGCGTTCGGCTGGTTCGACTGGGCATGATCTACCCCCTCGATCCTGAGTTCGTCCGGCGCGCCACTCGGGGCGTCGAGCAGGTTCTCGTCGTGGAGGAGAAGCGCTCGTTCGTCGAGCTGTTCGTGAGAGACGCCCTGTACGCGCTGGCGGATCGGCCGCGCGTCGTGGGGAAGCGGGACGAGCGGGAAGCGCCGCTCGTGCCGGTCGACGGTGAACTCAACGCCGACCGGCTGCTCCCGATCCTGGCGGCCCGGCTCGCGCCGCGCGTGGCGGTGAGCCTGCCGCCGCCCGCGCGAACCGCCCTGCCACTGCTCGCCAGCGGTTCCGTGCGTCGCGCGACGTTCTGCAGCGGGTGCCCGCACAACCGGTCGACGGTCGAGACCAGCGGCTCGCCCGTCGGTGGTGGAGTGGGCTGCCACGCCATGGTGATGTCGATGGATCGCGGCGCGGTGAGCTACACGCACATGGGCGGTGAGGGCGCGCAATGGATCGGTCGGGCGCCGTTCACCGCGACGCCCCACTTCGTGCAGAACGTCGGCGACGGGACCTACTTCCACTCCGCCGTCCTGTCGCTCCGCGCCGCCGTCGCGGCCGGCGTCACCATGACCTTCAAGCTGCTCTACAACGGCGTCGTGGCGATGACCGGCGGGCAGGACGCGCCCGGTGGTCAGGACGTGCCGACCGTGGCCGCGGCGATGGCCCTCGAAGGGGCGAAGAAGATCATCGTCGTCAGCGACGACCCGGGTCGCTTCGACCGGGCAACGCGCTGGCCAGCCGGCACCACAGTGTGGGGGCGCGAACGCCTCGACGAGGCTCAGAAGCGGTTAGCGGCCGAGGCCGGCGTGACCGTGCTGATCTACGACCAGGCGTGCGCCAACGAGCTGCGGCGTTTGCGAAAGCGGGGGAAGGCGCCGGTACGCGATCGGCGCGTCGTCGTCAACGAGGCGGTGTGCGAGGGCTGCGGGGACTGCGGCGTGAAGAGCAGCTGCCTGTCGGTCCACCCGGTGATGACCGAGTTCGGGCGCAAGACGCAGATCGACCAGACCTCCTGCAACACCGACTACAGCTGCCTGGACGGGGACTGTCCGTCCTTTGTGACCGTCCGCAGCCGTCCGGGGCGGGCGACGACGATCGGACGTGCCCCGGTCGAGGGTGTCGAGGACCTCCCGGAGCCGGCGTCCCGCGTGCTGGTCGGGCCCTCCGGCTACAGCATCCTCAGCGTCGGTGTGGGCGGAACTGGCGTCGTGACGTTCAACCAGGTGCTCGTGACCGCCGCACACCTCGACGGCCTGCACTGCAACGCGCTCGACCAGACGGGGCTGAGCCAGAAGGGCGGCCCCGTCTCGTCGAACCTGCGGCTGTCCGCCGGTCCCGGCACCGGCTCCTCGAACACGGTCGGCGCGGGCGAGGCGGATCTGTTGCTCGCGCTGGACCCGGTCGTCGCCGCCGACGAACGCTTCCTGGTCAAAGCCGATCGCAGTCGTACGACGACCGTCGCGTCCAGCTCGGTCGTCCCGACCATCGACATGGTCACCGGCCAGGAGGATCTCGTCGACCCGGCCGAGCTTCTCGAGATCATCGGGGCACGCACGCGGCCTTCCGGGTTGACGAGTTGGGACAGCATCGGCCTCGCCCGCGACCTCTTCGGTGACACCGCGTCGGCCAACATGGTGTTGATGGGCGTGGCGTATCAGCTGGGCCTCCTCCCGGTGTCCGCGGGGTCGATCCAGCGGGCCATCGAGGTAAACGGAACACAGGTGCAGCGCAACGTCGCCGCGTTCCGCGCCGGACGGGTCGCCGTGCTGTCGGATCCGCCCACCGTCGCGCGTCCCGGTGCCCTCGCCCGGCAGTGGAGCGACGCGGACCAGGTCCTCGGGTCGCGCCTCGCCGAGGCACGGGGGCTCACGGGGCTCGCGGCGACCCGGGCCGCCGCCCTCGTGGGTTACCAGGGGCGCCGCGTCGCCGCGCGGTATCTCGACCTGGTGTCGGCGGTGCGTTCGGCCGAGCGGGAGCGGATCGACCCGTCAGCCACCCGGCTCACCGAGGCGGTGACGGCGTTCTACTTCAAGCTGCTGGCGTACAAGGACGAGTACGAGGTCGCCCGCCTGCATCTGCTGCCCGAGTTCCGGGAGGCGCTCCAGACAGCCGTCCCGTCGGGGGACAAGGGGCGCGTGCTGCTACATCCACCGGTCTTGCGGTACCTGGGTCTGCGTCGCAAGATCGCCGTGCCGTTCTGGATCGCGTACCCCATGTTCCGTGCTCTGCGTGGGCTCCGCTTCGTCAGGGGTACGGTCTTCGACCCGGTCGGTCACACCAAGGTTCGCCGCACCGAGCGCCGGCTCATTCGCGAGTACGAGCAGGACATGCGCGCGATCGTCGGGTCGCTCGACCGGCCGAACTGGGAGACCGCCGTACGCCGCGCGCAGTTGCCGTCCGTCGTCCGTGGATACGAGGACATCAAGCTCGAGTCCGTGCGTCGACACGATCGGGAGCGCGCGGAGCTCCTCTCGCCGGCGGAGCCGACGGCCGGCCACGTCGCTTCGCGCGCCGGATGACTCCGATCGGCTCGCATGCCCTGCGGGGCGTCACGCCAGATCGGGACGCTTTCTGATGGCCCCGGACGGACACGCCGCGATGATCGCGTCGATGGCGGACGACTCGAGATCGGCGACGCCCGGCAGGACGACGGCAGTCGACGACTCCAGCGCGAATGCGTGAGGGGCACGCAGGAGACATTCTCCGCTGCCGATGCAGATGTTCGGATCGACCTCGACCGGAAGCTGCTGACGTTGCGGCGTCGCCTTCGCGTCATGCGGGCCAGGATCGCGTGAGGCGTGGGAAGAGCCAACGGCGCCGGTGTGTACGAGGAGCTCTTGGGGAGAGCGCATGACGGCGTTGGCGTGGTAGGGGAAGGACTGATCCGCCACGAGCCGCAGCTCCGGAACGCGGCTTCGGAGAAGCCGCAGGACGACGTCCATCTCCATCCTGGCCAACGGTGCGCCGAGGCAGAAGTGGATCCCCTTGCCGAAGGACAGGTGCTGTCGGGCGTTGTCCCGCGCGATGTCGAAGACGATCGCGTCGGAGAACTGCCGCTCGTCCCGGTTTGCCGAGCCGAGCACGAGGAGCAACGGCGAACCCGCGGGGATGTGATGTCCACCGATCTCGGTGTCTTCGGCGGTGATGCGGGGCCAGGCGATGGCACTGGCGTCGTATCGCAGGGCCTCTTCGATGGCGCCCGGAACGAGACTCTCGTCTGCGCACAGCTGCGCCCACTCCCGCGGGTTCTCGAGCAGCCGGCGGACGCCGTGCGTGATGAGGTTGGTCGTCGACTCGTGTGCGCCGGCGCTGAGCAGGAACGTGATGTTGGCGATGTCCAGCAGCGTGAGCCCCGCCGGGTCGTCCCGATGCACCTGCACCAGTTCGCTGACCACGTCGTCCTGCGGATCGTCGAGCCGGCGCTTGACGAACTGTTCGATGTAGTCGCTGAACGCGACGATATTGACGGCGATCTCGCGCTGCTGCTCGGGAGCCGCATGACCCCACGTCAACATCTGACGGTCCGTCACCCAGCTTTTCAGCAGCTCGGTGTCCGACTCCGGAAATCCCAGCAGGCGGAACGCTGTCAGTGCGGGCAACGGGTAGGCCAGATCGCGGTAGAAGTCGGCGGTCTCCTTCGCCAGCATCGCGTCGAGCAGGTCGGCCGCTCGCGCCTCGACCATTGGCCGGATCGCCTTGATCCGCCGCGGCGACAGGCATCGGGCGACGTGCCGTCGCATCACGGCGTGTCGCTCGCCGTCAGCGTTGGTGAGCGTCGGAACCCGCTCGAAAGCGGTGGCGAGCGTCGCCCGCGCCTGTTCATCCACCGGCCACAGTGGAGTGACGGCGTTGGTCGAAGAGAACGTCTTCGGGTCCATGAGGATGCGTTCAATGTCCTCGTACCGCGTCACGACATACATCGCGAGGTCAGGTGAGTAGAAGACGGGCTGCTCCGCGCGCAGGCTCTCGAGGACGGAGTACGGATCGGCGAGGTAGCCGGGCGCGACGGGGTCGAAGTCGTGGTTGACGGGACAGGTTGTCTGCGCCATGCGTTCCTCCCGGAGGGCGTCGGTAGCGGCGTGGGCTCACGCGGACGGGCTCGAACGCCCACCACGGTCAACGGTGGGTCGACCGTACGCCGACCAAGCTTTCGTCGGACTGTCGCCGCAGGGCGCCGTGCTGACCGAGCTGTTCCTATGTGGCGTCGTCGAGATGTGCGGGCCGTTCCTTCAGCAGGAACTTGCGGATCTTGCCAACCGAGGTGCGCGGCAGCTCGTCGACGAAGGTGTAGTCGCGGGGGCGTTTGGCCGGCGCGAGCCGGCCCGCGCACCACTCGGTCAGCTCGGCCACCGTGGTCGGCCGCGCCACCGCGGGCACGACGTAGGCGACCGGCACCTCGTCGCGTACCGGATCGGGTCGTCCGACGACGGCGACCTCGAACACGCCCGGGTGCTCGGCGAGAACCGCTTCCACTTCGGGGAGCGACACGTTCTCGCCGGACACCTTCAGCACGTCGCCCCGGCGCCCGGCGAAGTGGTACAGCCCGTCGTCGTCGCGCCAGGCCAGATCACCGGTGCGGAACCACTCGCCGGCGAACGACGCCTCTGTGGTGGACTCGTCGTCGAGGTATCCGAGGAAGAGCTCGACTCCACGACGGCCGCCGATCTGGAGCTCGCCGACTTCGAAGCCGCCGGCCCTAGGCTGGTCCGGCACGGCCGCCAGGCGAACGGCGCATCCCGGGGTAGGCGAACCGATGCAGTCCGGCGCGGCATCGGCGATGTTGGACGTCAGGACCGCCGGCATCGTCTCGGTCATGCCGTAGAGCTGTCGCGGCCGGCAGCCGAAAAGGTCACACAGCCGCTCGTACTGTCCGGCGGAAAGATCTTGCGCGAACCACACGTGCCGCAGGCGAAGGTCCGGCGGCTGCGGTGGGTTCTTCGCGAGGATCATCCGCATCGGGGCGGCGAACAGGCTGGCGTGCGTCGCTCCGTGGCGGGCCGCCTGGCTGAGGAACCGTGACGCCGAGAAGGTGTTCATCAAAGCGACGCTGGCGCCGACCGAGATCGCCGCCGCGAACGAGTAGTACTGCGCGTTGGCGTGGAAGAGCGGCAGGGCGACGATCTGCCGGTCGCTGGGGCGCAGGCCGGCCGCCGCCGCCATCGCGTCGCCGGCGAAGGCATAGTTGGCCTGCGTGACGACCACGCCCTTGGGCAGGCTGGTCGTGCCGGACGTGAACATCACCGCGGCGGGGTCCAGGGGATCCGGCTCCGGCAGGCCGCCGCGGTCGATGGGCTGGGCCAGCAGCGCCGCGAGCTCGATGTCGTCCTCGTCGACGAGGAACAGCGGCATGTCGGAGCTGCCCTTCGCGGCGAGGTAGGCGTCGGTCCGACGGACCGATGCCACCGCCGCGCGGGGCTTTACCCGGTCGAGCTGTAGCGCGATCTCCGGTGTCGTCGCATGCGGGTCACAGGGCACGAACCGCGCGCCCAGCCGGACCGCGGCGAGCCAGATGGCGACGAACGTCGGTGAGTTGGTCAGCGCGACGTGGACCGAATCACCCGCGCGGGTGCCGAGATCGATCAACGTGCGCGCGACTCCACGGACGATCTCGTCGAACTCCGAATACGACCAGGAGGATGTGGTCGCGTCCGAGTCTTCCCAGACCAGGAAGGTGTGGTCTCCGGCGACGCCGACGGCACGCGCCCAGCGGGCGGCGAAGGTCGGGGTTGCGGACTGGGCCATGTGACCTCCTGAAGTGCCCGCCCGGAACTTCTGGTTCAGCGTAATGGCCGGTAGGGCGAGATTGACGTGCTACTTCCGACTTTCGGGCAGTGGGGCTTTCCCTCACGTTTCAATA
>Ga0164243_10004344_pt1 | contig 22271 bp, 19 predicted proteins | sample OricompcompostOP_FD_108781 | JGI IMG/M metagenome (GOLD analysis project Ga0164243, IMG submission 108781) | Organic Plus compost microbial communities from Emeryville, California, USA - Original compost - Organic plus compost (OP) | ecosystem: Engineered > Solid waste > Mixed feedstock >...
ATTTAAGTCGATTCTTACCGTTTTCTTACCGGCGCTTACCAGGTTCTTACCACTTTTTTAAACACCTTTAATATACCTCTAACGGCTTCCTAATATCACCATGGTAGTTTTGTATCAAAATAAAAATTACCATGAAAAACATATTGATCCCAACAGACTTTTCAATCCGTTCTTTAGGTTACGTGCATGCCATCGCGGAGCAACATGCAGAGGAAACTATTAATATTATTTATTTCCATGCATTGAAGATGCCTTCTTCATTGATGGACTTAATGAGTTTCACCCGCGATAAAAGTCATATCAAGTTAATGAGCCGCGATTTTTGCGATGCTTGCGAAATCCTTAAAAACAAGTACGGCAAATCCTTCGGCAAACTGGATATCACTTACTTCCACGGAGATACTAAAGTTGCTTTCAAAAACTTCTTGTTGGCCAACAATATTGATGTCATCGCATTGCCGCAAGATTTCGAATACCATGCAGCAAGCCCGGAAAGTTATGATCCCAGTGCTTTAATTCGCCGCTCGGGCTGGGAACTGATGACGGTAAAATTCCCCCAGAAGAGAAATTACATTACACGTGCAACGATTTCCGAGCTGTTGACCGATAACATCCATCAATAAATATCAAGGAAAGCTTATAAGCCAGTATTCGTAACCATTAAATGAAGAGGACATGCTGCTGAAGAAAAATATACCCATCGGGTATGTATATGGAAAAATAAAGTACGAAATTTTAGCCGTGGCGGTTTATACATTGATCATCAACGTGATGTATCATTATTATGATATCAATTATATCTCCATCCCGCTTGCAGTGCCGATGGTATTGGGAACGGTACTATCGCTTTTATTAGCCTTCCGCTCCAACCAGGCTTACGACCGTTGGTGGGAAGCCAGGACTATATGGGGCGCCATCGTGAACGATTCCCGTAGCTTGGGCAGGCAGGTACTTTCCTTGATGAACGAACCGATAGAATCGGAAGATCATAGGCAATTTCAAAGGCGGTTCATATTGCGGCAGTCAGCTTGGACTTACGCGCTGGCTGCATCACTGAGGAAACAAGACCCATTGAAAGGATTAGAGAATAAATTATCAAGGCGGGAACTGAATTACATCAGCCAGTTTAGCAATGTGCCAGCCGCCATCTTGAAATTGCATGCCAGGGATATCCGTTACGCCTTACGCAAACAATGGATCAATCCGTACCAGCAGGTAGCCATAGACCAAATACTTACGAGGTTATGTGATTCGATGGGTAAATGCGAGCGAATCAAGAATACCGTATTCCCTGCCACGTACAGCTTGTACACGCATTTCACGGTACTATTTTTTATTATGCTATTACCCTTCGCGTTGATTGATATCTTTGGCGCCATGGAAATACCATTGGTTATAGCGATCTCCGCTTCTTTCTTGTTAATCGAGAAGATGGCCATTCACCTGCAAGATCCATTTGAAAATAAACCTACAGATACACCAATGACAAGTATATGCAATACCATTGAACGGGATTTGAGACAGATGCTGCACGAGGAAGACTGGAACATGCAAAAGACCGAACATAAGCCACAGCCAGCTTATTACGTGATGTAATTATCAACTTTTTTTCTGCTACACTGTTTTAAATGACCCTAGTTCATGCAGGCTCCCATCTTCTGGTGGGAGTTTTCTTTTTTAACCGCTTATAGCAATACCGGTATTAAAGCCCCGTATGTTTACTCCCCCTGGGCGACACTCTATAAAACCCGGCAGGTCTTCAAAGTTTTTAGACAATTCCTTTACATTCTTTTGCCCAAAAATGCTTCTCTTTGATAAATATATGGATAGATGCTTTTTGATATAAACTTGAATGTATGGGAAAATTGAAATTAAGCATCCTCGATCAATCTCAAATTAGATTAGGAAGTAATGCCAGGGAGGCCGTGCAAGAGTCGAGCCAACTGGTTAGGCATGCAGACGAATTAGGATATACCCGCTACTGGGTTTCCGAACATCATAACATCCAATGGTTGGCAGGCTCCACACCGGAAGTTTTAATAGCGCACCTCGCCGGGGAATCTAAAAGAATACGGGTCGGCTCCGGCGGCATTATGCTGCCCAACCATAGCGCCCTGAAGGTGGCCGAAAATTTCAGGATGCTGGAAACGCTCTTCCCCGGAAGGATTGACCTCGGTATTGGCCGCGCCCCTGGGGGAGATAGGCTCACGGCTTATCTCTTAAACCCCTCGAACCAATTTAAAGAAGAGGATTTTGTTCAGCAAATCACGGATTTGAGGGGCTGGTTGACGGATAATGACTTAGCAGGTACCGTTCACCAAAAAGTAAAAGCGATACCGAAGGCTGAAACTCAACCTGTGATGTGGATATTAACTTCCAGCGGTGGAAGCGCCTTAATAGCAGCTCATTTCGGCTTGGCACTTTCTTTCGCGCAGTTTATTAATCCGCATGGCGGCCCTGAAACGATCGCGCAGTATTACCGCAACTTCCAGCCATCGGAACAACTGCCAGAACCGAAGGCCAACGTAGGCATATTCGCTTTCTGTTCGGAAGATGAACAAAAAATCTTGGATTGGCAGATGCAAATCGACCATAGGATTTTACATATCGAGAAAGGCAGAAACGGCCCGATGCCCAGCTTGGAAGAGATTAAAGAGATCGAATATTCCCCTGAAGAAATGGCCAGGATACGCTTCAACCGCGGCAGGATGCTTTGCGGTACGCCCGCAACTTTAAAGCCGAAGCTGGAAGCCCTCGCATCGAGTTACGGGGTCGATGAAATCGTTATCTCTACCATTAGCGACCAAGTGCAGGACAGGTTAGATTCCTATAGCTTGCTGGCGAATATGTTCGAATTAAGTGGATTATAACGTTATTTGAATAAAATCGGTGAACCGATAAAATGGAAAGTAGCAAGAAATCAAATCTTGCTACTTTTCATTCTATAAACTCTACATTTCCGTCCGGGGCGATACAAAGAATAATTTGTTTTCCCATATTCGTTAAGGGGATAGATAAAACACAGTAGATATATAATTTACCATCTTCGAACCTGGTCTTATCAACATGTAAAACCAGGTAATCCATCCAGTAACCATTGATCCTACCGACAAAATCTTCACGAACGACAGGCATCTCGAAAGACGGGAACCCGTTTTTAGTCACCTTAACTATGCAAGAAGCTGCCTTAGCATCAAAATACGGGATATCATAGCCTTTTAATAAGTTCCGGGGGATCCTTATTTTCTGTTGTAAATAATGGTGTTGTAAATTAAAGCGGTACATATTTCCTTTCCAACGAAAACTCGTATCAAATACATAAGTGTTGAGTTCCCTTTTCCTATACATAGCAATATTTCTAAGCAAGATTTCATCTCCCGTGGTATCTACCGAAAGACCACGGGCATACTTACCCGAAGCGAATCCAATACGTGGTAGGAAAGCCTGTAGGAAAATGAATAATATTACATTACAACATAGAAAAACTACTATTCTAGGCAAGGGCGACAGATTTAAAATGTTGTACGTTTTGCTTACTACAAATTACGACATTTCTCCAGCATTTGACATTCAAAAGTCTTATCGTCAAACCATAGGTATCCGAAACCCCGGTTAATGGCTATTGGTATCGTTCGCAATTTATTGATACAAGATACTGGAATGTACGTTGGTTCGAGCTTCAAAGTCTGACCCACGCACAACTGAAGACATTTACAATTGTATTGAAAAAAAGGTACGTACTCTATGTACCATAAACGGCCATTTGTTGGATTGCTAATCCTGCCGAGCACGGTATGCTATCAGTTGAACGTTGTTCCGCACGGGAGTCCGATCTTGGAAGCTCGAACTAGCAAGGGGCGCGCAGATTATTTCAAGATAAAATTCAAAGGTCGGAACACGAAAAATCAAGTTTCCAGCAGCAAGGCAAACGGATCTATACAGGATATAGACAGATTTTTGTATTTTCAATCCACGGTTGTCGCTAAAGGCAATCATCTACGCAAATTTTAAAAATTCCAATGTATGAGTTCTACTAGCAGAAGAAAATTCTTAGGTACTGCCGCTGCACTATGTGCGGGTGGCACTGCCATGGCCAATACAAGCCATGGCGAAAAGCCCAAGTTACCATTATCACACCATGTATTTTTTTGGCTTAAAAATCCCGATTCTATAGAAGATCGCGACAAGCTAATCGAAGGTTTACGCACTTTGAAAAAGATCGAAACCGTAAAAGTCTTACATATCGGCGTCGTGGCCAGCACGGAGAAAAGGGATGTAGTTGAAAACTCCTGGCAAGTTTCGGAATTAATGTTCTTCAAGAACTTGGAAGATCAAGCTGTATATCAATCACATCCCATTCACCTTGAATTCATTAAGAATTACGGGCATCTTTGGGACAAAGTGATCGTTTATGATACCATGGAAGTATAATATCCCTGCATATCGCAAATAAATTCTATTTCAAACAAGTTACCACCATGAAAAAGCTCAGCGCCTTAATTTGTATTATAGCTATCCTACCGTTCAGTTTAAAAGCCCAACGCACACAGAAACCACCGCTGCACGGGAAACACTGGATGGCCATTACAGGGAAACCCCTGGCTGCTACTGCCGGGGCGGGAATTTTTCAAAAAGGTGGTAACGCTGTTGATGCGGCTTGTGCTATGCTTGCGGCAACCTGCACGATGTGGGATGTATTAAGCTGGGGTGGCGAAACCCAAGCGCTGATTTACAATCCGCATACTAAAAAAGTAATCGCCATCAACGCGCTGGGAGTTGCTCCCAGCGGGGCGACACCGGAATTTTTCAAAAACAAAGGTTATAACTTTCCCCCGGAGTACGGCCCGCTGGCGGCGGTAACACCCGGTACGCCCGGCGGGCTCTGCCTGATGCTGGCCCGGTATGGAAGCCTTAGCCTGGAAGAAGTGCTCGCACCTGCTATGGAAATGGCAGCCGGTTATCCTATCGAAGCCCAAACAGCAAATAGCATCGAAAGAAATAAAAAGAGAATCAGTCAATGGCCGTATAGTAAAAAAGTTTTCTTGGTACACCAAGGCGAAAAACGCGAAGCACCCGAAGCCGGTGAAATATTTGTTCAAAAGGATCTGCTGGCTACCTTGCAAAAATTAGTAGATACTGAACAAGCCGCACTTAAAGCGGGAAAAAGTCGCGAAGAGGCAATCATGGCCGCTTGCGATCGCTTTTATAAAGGTGATATCGCGGCAGAAATCGCGAGGGGATGCCAGGAACAAGGCGGCTTGATTACCAAGGAAGATCTCGCCAACTGGAAACCGGTTATCGAAGAACCTTTGCATATCAATTATAGAGGTATTGAAGTTTATAAATTACAACCTTGGACCCAGGGTCCCAGTATGTTGCAAAGCTTGAATATCCTGGAGCAGTTCGATTTAAAATCGATGGGATATAATTCACCTGAATATATCCATACCGTATATCAAGCCATGAACTTGGCTTTTGCCGATAGGGACTTTTATTACGGTGATCCCGCCTTCTCTCCTACTATTCCCATCAAGGGTTTACTAAGTAAAGGGTATGCCAAGGAAAGGGCAGCACTGATACAACCGGGCAAAAATCTAGCAAATGCAGCTCCCGGCAATCCATATCCCTATGAGGACAGGCAACAACCTTTTCAAAAACTACTGGATATAAGGGAGCAATGGGTTGAAAATCCGGGTAAAGATAAACCCGGTTCTTTTGTACCTAAACATGATGCCACCTACCATTCTGAAAATAAAAATGAAATGGGCTGGGCCACCACAAAAGACTTGGCGGTTGATAGTCTTTACATGGACAGGTTATGGCGCGGCACCACTAGTATTGAAGCTGCGGACGAAGAAGGCTGGGTTGTATCCGTTACGCCGAGTGGCGGGTGGGTCCCGGCATGTATTGCAGGAAATACCGGTGTGGGCATGAGCCAAAGAATGCAGAGCTTCGTTTTAGATTCTATACTGGATCCGTACAATGTGGTGGCGCCGGGAAAAAGGCCGAGGGTAACCCTAACACCTTCCATGGCATTGAAAGATGGATTACCCTATTTGTCATTTGCCGTACAGGGTGGAGATACGCAGGATCAAAATCTATTACAATTTTTCCTGAATATGGTCGAATTCAATATGACGGTACAACAAGCTGCGGAAGCAGCTAACTTCAACTCAAATCAACTGTGGCTATCCTTGGGTGGCACCCAAGTTAAAGACCGGCAGCCTAGGCCTGGGAGTTTATTACTCAACCGGTCAACCCCGGATGCAACACGCTCCAGCTTGGAAAAGATGGGATACAGCTTACAATTTGGCGACCGTACCAGTGGGCCGATCAATGCCATATACCTGGATAGGAAACATGGATCTATCTGGGGAGGCAGTAGCAATAATGGTGAGGATTACGGTATCGGTTGGTAAATGCTTTACTTAACTAAATATACCAGGTTTCTTGGCCGTTAATCGCAATATGCACCTGGCTTCCTTTCTGAACGTTCATGTTAGCCACCTGGATGTAAAACACTTCCTTGGAAGCAGTTAATACTTCGACAATGTAACAATTACCGTGGTAGTTAATCCGCTGAACAGTACCCGGCAAAGCCTGGTTGCCCCCCGCCACGATCCGCATCTGGTGTGGCCTGAGCAACAGATGCTTGCCCGGTTTCCCCGACGGCATTAATACGGCTGCATCCTGTTCATTGATCAAGTTATAAGGACCGAATAATGCGGCTGTATATTCTGATAAAGGTTGCGCGTAAATCTCATGCGGGGTGCCGGATTGTACGATTTTCCCTTGCTGCATCACTAAAATCCGGTCTGCCCAGGGTAAGGTATCCATCGGGTCATGCGATGTAAGTAAACAGGTGATTTGTAGTTGTTCGGACAGATCCCGGATCACGGCTTTCAGGATTTCTTTATGTATTAAGTCGAGGTTGGAATACGGTTCATCCAGTATAAATAAACCGGGGGCGCCATTTAGTAAACGCGCCATGGCGATGCGCTGCCTTTCTCCACCTGATAATTGGCTGGTATAACGTTTCAACAAATGATCGATCCTACAGATACGGTAGAGTTGCATCGCGGCATCTTCGGGCAGTTTATTTCCGTAAGAAAGCACATCTTCTACCCTATAGTTATTCCAAAGTTCGAAATGCTGCGATAAATATGCAATCCCGGGGTGGCCAGGCATCAACTTTTCATCCACTCCTTTCACCCGGCTCCCATCATAGAAAACAGCGCCTTCATCGGCTTGCGACAGCCCCGCTACAATTTTCAACAGGGTACTTTTCCCTGCCCCGGAAGCGCCAACTATAGCTACTTTCTCCAATTCATCCACCTGGAAATCCACCCCGTGCAAGATGGTTTTATCCTTTTCGCTCTTAATAATTCCCGAAACATTTAAAAAATCCATATGAGCTTTCCCTTTTACAATCTGTTGAAATGATAATATTGACCGCGGCACAAAAATAGGCATTAGCACTCTTTATCCAATAGAATTATATCAACCAGCGGCTCAGCCGGACTAAAAAGCAACATCCCCAGCTCTATGGAACCGGGGATGCGCCTGATGATTGCTAATTTGAATGATATTCAATTAGCTAGGTTCACTAAGGTAGTACAATTTTCTTCGTACTCCTCAAGTTCCCTTTATAACATACGACGAAATACACTCCTTTAGATTGTTTGTTTAAATCAATCGATGCGGATTGTTCAACAATTCCCGCATAAACTTTCATTCCTAAAGCATCGTATATCTCCACGAACATTTTCGGGTTCTTGGAGTTGTTACGGATCTTGACTACTTTATCTTGTACGGGATTGGGATAAATCTCGATACTTTGATCGAGTTCAACCTGCAAACTATCTACCTGTAAAACACTGGAATCAACCATCATACCTTTTCGAGCCGTTGTCATCAAGGCAGCGCTTTCATCGTAAGTGAAAGGGAAATCGATCCTGGCCTGGTTGAATTGGTCTTCATAAGTAGTTGACCAACCGAATGCATCGGTCGCTAATTCCTTCAGGTTTACACCGGCTGCACCGCTCCAGAAGTGAACAAATTCACCGAAGTTCATGCTGCGTGCGTAAATAGCATTTTGTTGGGGGAAATACTGGTACAAGAGATCAAAATAATTAGCTAATACTTGCCCGTGACCGTAATTACTCCAGATCGGGTAGAACCAATCTCGAAACCAATAAGTATTGGCTCTCGGGTAAGAATCGGAAGTACTCATCGCGCCGTTATAGTAATTTGTAGCCTCGGTAGTCCAACCTACCGCGTAATACAAGTCATACTGGTATATTTCACACCATTTACTATCGCCCCAAATACCGAATGCCGGTGAGCCTTTCACCCCCCTGGCGCCCCCTTCAACTATATGCCCGATCTCGTGTATGGTAGCATTCAAGTTCCAACCGGTATTGGTTGCCCAGGAACCGGAGCTACCTACACAGATAGCATTCCTGTAATCACGCTTGGAGTCGATATAAGTGGAAGGGTTACCACCTCCATATTTGTCCTGGTGGAAAATAGCGTATAACCTGGGATCACTGAAGCCTCCATAAAGTTGCTTGGTATAAGCCCAGGCCCTGGAAACGGTAGTATCCATCCAGTTGATAGAATCATCCATATCATCATCGAAATAAATACCTACGTGGCTGTCGGTATATTTCCTCGAAACCAGTTGAACGTGTTCATCCCAATGTTCTTGCCATGTGGCGGGGTAGTCGTTAGCAACGGTAGTAATATTAGCCGTATTGGAATAACCGGAATTAGCCGTGGCATTTTCAGCACGTACCCTATAGTATAATGTTTGCCCACCCGTTAAACCCGTATCGCGGTACTGGGATGTATTTGCGGGCAAATTATGTAACAAGCTCCATGAAGAACCATTGGTAGAGCGTTCCAAGCGGTATCGCGTTTCAGATGTTGCATTATCCGTCCAGCTAACTATATTCTGGTTGCCTGATACATTGTTGATAGACAAGCTAGTCGGCGCTGCCGGGCCAGGAATGCTACCGCTGCCGGTACCAAATATCTCCCACTCAGCCATTTGCGTAATGCTGGCGCCATTGTTAGCCGTGATATTCAATCGGTAATAAGTATAAGCCGTGGAATTAGAAAAGCTGAAATTGCTCTTTTGGAACCGGTTGATAAAACTGTGGTTGCTCACCGTGTGCAAAGTTGTCCAGGAACTGCCGTTGTTGGAACCTTCAAAAGTCCAGCTTTTAGGATCGCGGTCGGGATAATCATTTGCGGATGTTACGGAATAAGAGGTAACCGTAGAACTGTTGGCTCCTTGAAATTGTAACCAGGTAGTAGCGTGAAAAGTTAAGTACTTGGAATAGGTATTATTATCAATAACTTTGGCATTGCCTTCATTTCCGGTAACATTATATTGATCAGAGATAGCGCCCCCCGAGAAATCGGTGATATCAGCGCCTACCGTTGTAGCGGTAAATATCTCCCATTCCGCCAATTGCAAGATACTCCCGCTATTATTACTCATTTGCAACCGATAATATTGATATGCAGTCAAATTAGTAAACGTGAACTCGCGGGTTTGATAGCGGTTGGGAAAATCTTCATTACTGCGGGTATCTAATGTTACCCAGGTGGTACCGTTGGTAGAACCTTCAAAAGTCCAGTTTAAAGGGTCTCTCGTCGGCGCATCATTCGCAGAGGTAACCGTGTATTTATTCACGACAACGCTGCTGGTATTTTGGTACTGAATCCAGCCTGAACTATGGAAGGTTAAGTACTTAGTGGCCGATTGGTAGTCAATCACTTTGCTGATATCTTCCCCGCTGGGAGAATCCGAATACTGGGCGCTGATAGTTCCCCCGCTACCCGTTATGTCGGTTTGGGCAAATACTTGCACCTGGATTAACAGGATGCCGATTAAAGGAAGAATTTTTAGACTTCTTTTCATACGTACGAAGTTTTTGTTTGTTAATGAGGGTTTTACGATTTTGGTTATAGGATTTTATGTATGTTTTCAATTGATTACAGGGCATACAACGCTACCGATCCATCGAGGAATGGATCTGCCGTCATCACGGGTTTTCTACTGTTAATACGAGGTACTTTTATCCTTTTTATATCTACACAACTACACTTCGAGCGGGATTACAAAAACTTTTACACTATTCAAAACCTCTATCTAAATCGATTTAGCAAAAAGACAAAAAAATATAAATCCAGAATTTAATGCTCCGCGATCCATGTTGATTATTGGCTCAAACCAGGGATTGATTTTCATAAACTTTTCATAACATGGAACGTCAACGTCCCTACTAAAATACGATTTTCTTTTTGCTAAATCGATTTTGGTGTAAAAAAAATTAAAAAATCTTGTTATTTGTTGATATATAGGTCTATTAACAACCTGCAACTTCCCGATAATTTCATTTGGCAGCCTGCATATGCTAGCCCCCAAAAAAGAAGCTTTCATAAGTTTAAAAAAAGGGGCTTGACAGCTTATGACTACCCTACCCAGGGTATATTTCACCTCGCCAAAAGGATAAATTTTGAATAAACGGTTGATTATTCTTTATTTGTATTAATAATGCGAACAAAACCATTCTAACCACTCTTTATTGAAATCCCTGGTAATTACTGTCTACCCCAACATTGGGTTTGTGGAATGTCAGTATTCCGTGCATCATGCAGGAAAATTATTATTTACAGCGACATGGGCACTTGAAAATTGAGTAAAGCATGAAAATCGTAACACTGGTATGCTTGGCACTACTTTTTGCTACCGGCACACAAGCACAAAAAGAAGCGCTTAAAAGCTTTAACAGGATTGAGTTTAATAATCTAGGCGGCATGAATGGCTACGTAGAATTTTACAGTGCGCCTGCCAATAGCCCCGGCCTGGTAATGAGAGCTTCCGCCGGTAAAATGTATATCACTTCTTATATGGATGGAAAATATAACGAAGCCCTGAACGATGCCGGCATTATTATAGGAGCATTCCGTGGTTACCCGCTTTCCAGCTTTACCTTCCAGGTTAAAACGAAAGCCCGGTTTAAAGAGCCTAGTAAATACCTTCACTCGCTTACAAAATGGTATTACTCGGAAGAATTCACGCTCGAGATCATGAATGGTTCCGATGAAAAATCAGTCAATGACTTTTCTGCCGTAACTTTCGATAAGCCTTCCATCGCTGTGTATCTCCAATACAAAAAAAATCAGGATAAAGACCTGTGGCTTGAATCGGGAGCACTCGCTTTTGAACGCGTTACCAGGATATGGTGCCCGGATTTTGATTGGAAATGCAAACAAGCAATCAGGGATTGGGAAGAAAAGCAAAGGAAAAAAGAAGAAAAGAAAGAAAAAAAGGATGATAACGAAAATAGTTCTAAAGAGAAAGATGAAGACTTCTGGGAATCCTCTGCCGACCAATCGTCATCTGACAAAGACCACACAAGGCAAAAACAAACCGCGCGGGAAGAAAACGATGCTTTTTCATTTCCCAGTAAAAAAAAGGCCGCTGCTAAAAATAATTCGGAGGGCAATGAAAGCGATGATTTCTGGGATGTAAGTAGTAGTAGTAGTAGTAGTAGTAGTAGTAGTAACAATAATAACTCGAATGGCGACTTTTGGTCATCCTCCACCAGTAAACCAAAGGATAACGACAAAAAGAGCCGTTCCCGTATTCAATATGATTATAAGAAACACCAGGGTTGGGTCGAAGATGAAAAAGGGAACATATTGATCCCCAAAGGCAACTACCTCGTGAAATCCTACCATGATGGCATGGCTAAAGTATGGATTGTTCTAGGTAACGAAACTTACCATACCGATATTAACAATTATAAACATTACATCTCCCTTTATCAAGAACAAATCATTGATAAAAATGGGAAAGTAATTATCCGCGGTGACAAAGGGTATACGTTGGGCGATAACCGGCCCAAGGTTTTTCTTACCGTAAAACATCATTATGATAATTACGATGAAGAAAAAGCGGCGGAAGCAGCGGCGAAAAGAAGGAAACAGCAGAATGAAAGTCAAATCAACAAGGCCCGGGATGCTATCGTTAGCAGGTATAAAAGCTTAGGCTATAAACGTTTTTGATCATGGAAATAAGACAAATTTTACTCGTACTAATATTTTCTGCCCTTGGACTACCCCTTTTTGCACAAAGTAAGCAGGAAAAAGCCAAGGCGTATTTCTTCGAGGCATTGGATGCTTTCGAGAAGCAAGAATATAAATCTTGCATAGAGAACTGCGATAAGGCGGAAACTTTACTAGGAGAAAAAAAGGCTAAAATAGAATCATTACGCATCCGCTCAAACTTCAACCTGGGTAACTACCGCGAAACGCAACGTTTACTAAATATCTTCACGACCCTTAATGCTGATGACGGTTTGAAGGAAGAAGTCTACCCTATCGTTGTTCGCATGGAAGAAAAGATGCAGGAAATAAAAGCGAAAGAAGAAGCTGACCGGCTAGCCGCGATTAAAGCACGGGAGGAAGCGGAACGCAAAGCAAAAGAAGAAGCGGTAAGATTGAAAAGAGAGGCTGCGATTGCTGCCGAAAAAGCCAGGCAACAGGCTATCGCAGATTCTATTGCCGCCATCAAAAAAGCGAAGGACGATGCCATCGACAGGGCTAAAGTTTATTCCGTGCATCAATTCGGCGTTTACTGGGTAAAACATGAAGGGAAATACGCCCTTTTTAATGAATCGCAACAGCAGTTAACGCCTTTTAAATATACTTCCGTTTACCAAGGTAAAGATCTGAGCTTATTTAAAGATGGCTTAGCCACGGTGAAATATTATGATAAAATCGGCATGATCGATCCTAAAGGCGAAGAGGTGGTACCTGTTGATTACGATGCCATCGAGCCTTATTCCCATGATTGGTTCCTCGCTAAGAAAAATGGAAAATATGGCCTGATCACGAAAGATGGGAATATAAAAGTTCCCTTTCAATACGATTTTATTTACCCTGTTAACAATAATAGGATCCCGGTTGGCAACCATAACGTGATCGGCTTATTAAATACTGACGGAGCCATTATAGTTCCTGTTAAATATCAAGCTATTGCTGCATTTGGAGATGATAATGTGCGCTTGGCGGAAGTGGTTTATAACAATAAACACGGGATGATTGACATCAATGGTAAAGTTGTTATACCGATCCGGTATGATGATATTGTAAGCGCTCCATCTGGTGGATATCAAACGAAATATGTACGCGAAGGCAATGTAATTGTAGTTAAATCGGCCGGCAAAAGAGGCTTAGTGACCGTTGAAGGGAAAGAAATCATTCCTCCTCAATATGATGGAATCAACTTAAAAGACGGGATGATTGAAATTAAAGATGGTCAATTCAACGGTTTAATGAGCAAGGATGGCCAACTGGTGCTGCCCGCAAAATTTAAAAGCATTCATAAACAAGGGAGTATTTACAAAGTTTATGACGGTAAATATTTTGGGATGTATGATTTGACCGGGAAGGAATTAATTCCCGTGAAATATGAAATTATCTATCCTAATGCATATCAAGAAAATATCTATATCGTAAAAGATGCAAACAACCATTACGGCGCTTATAGCAAGCAGGGACAACTTCTGATCCCGGCAAACTATGATGAGATCGTGGAATCTTCCCAGCCTTTAATAAAAGTTGGGAAAAATGGCTTATACGGTTATTACGATATGAACGGGAAGATGCTTATTCCCGCGAAATACGCGGAAATTGATTTTATTCTATACAAGGATGGTTCTTTTGGAAGTGATAATATTGCCAAGTATAAAAGGAATGGTAAATACGGGGTCGTTGATCAAAATGGTTATGAAATACTTCCTGCCGAATATGAAAATATCGGCCATGAAATCCTCGATATCTCCGGCGGAGCTGTCGTGGTACAACAGAATCGTAAGCTGGGTATGGTTTCCCTTCAAGGTAAGATCGTGCTTCCTATTGAATATACCCGGATCAGCCCGGTAAAAAATAACGGGGCATGGATCTTTAAGGATAATAAATTCGGTCTTATCGATGCACATGCAACATCGATACTGCCATTAGCTTACACCGCTATCGAAAAATTAACCGGGGATGCGAATTGGTACGCGGTGGGCAAAGGTAAATATACCGGTGTTTGGAGTACCCGGGAGCAGCAATTCGTGATCCCAATCAAATATGATAAGATTGAAATCAACCGTTCATTCATCAAAAATTCTGTAATAGTTAATCTTTATAATGGCGACAAAATCGGCTTGTATGATTTAAAGAGGGAGGTGCAAATCGTGGAACCGAAATATGATTATATCGGGCCAAGGGATGAATACTTAATGAAGCACGTCCTGGTTAAGAAAAACGGTAAGATCGGTTTCATGAACTTGGATGGACAGGAAATTATCTCGGTAAAGTATGATAAGGTAGTGAAATTGGGACAACAGAAAAAGGCGGTGATGGTTTACAAAGGGAATAAGGGGAAAGAAGTGGTTATTCCTTAAATTGTTGTACATCTGCCACGGGGTTGGGAACAAACATAGGTTCACGGATTTTTGGGGATGCATGGGTTTCACATGTTTGTTTTCGGTTTAGAGGATTCTGCTCTCTTTTTTTCTATTTGCAGTATATTATTTTGAATGTCTTTCATGATCCATTTAGCCCACAGGCTGGCGTAAAAATTGAAGGTAGTTTTTAGTTCAAAATGACTGTAGAGATGTAATCTTATGGTGCTGTCGTTTAGCTGTTCCAATTCGTAGGTTCCGTTCAGGACATCGAAAAATTGGCCGCCGATTACAACATGTTCATCCAGGGTTGTAGATGGTATTTCGTGTGGGTCAGCATTGATGTTGAAGCTCATCTTTTTCAGTGCTTCGTATTCCGTTACTGTTTCGTGAAATACTAATCCGTTCGTAAAGATCGCCTCGCGGGATGCGCCTACCCCCAGGTAATTTAATTCTGCTTTTACCGGCCTGGGAAAGCCTAAACTCCTAGTTAACCAACCTTTATCTTCTGCTCCGGGTATTTCTTCTACACGGGTTATTTCTTCCCAGATTACTGCTGCCGGGGCATGAATATCAATATAAGTGTATGCTTTATAAACTCCTGGAATGGCGCCGATACTTCTTTCTATCGGCCCTGCTACCAGTGGAAGGAAACATAATAAAGAAATATAGGTCTTTTGATGCTTTTTCTCTTTCAATTTATAGTACCCCGCAATCAGTCCGCCTATGGAAGCTATAATTAAAAATATAGGCAAAATCATGATCCAACAAGCCCAACCTTCAATATTAAATAACAGTGTAATAATTGCGAATATGAATATAGGCGCCCAGGGAGCAAAAAAACGGTAAATAAATTTCTTGACGGACTCCATTGGAGATAGGGCAATGGTTAGCATACCGACTATCAAGGGTAAACAGAATAGAAAAGAAATCGTCATAACGTAAAAAACCTTGTCCCAAGAATCGATTCCGAATAAGAGTCTTAATATGAGGGCGTACAATACCGGAATAAATACGATAAGTAAAGCTCTTCTAAGTTTATTGTTCATAGGTTGGGTATAAGTTCGGTGCGTGGCGCCCCGTGTTTACATTATATAAAATACAGTGTCCATAAAGAATAATACATAATTGCTCATCATCACATTATGATCATGCATATCTCCTGGAAACAATCCAAATTCTTTATCTTAGTCTTACCATTTAACATTTACGAACCCATTAAAAGTAAGCACTTCCCTGGTAATTTCAAGGTCAACATGCCCACCTTCTATTAAAGGCTGTTGTAATTCGATACAAACATCTTTATTCTTATTTTCTATAAAGCCAGGTAAAATAAATAAACTTGAAGGAAATAATAAATTATGGATTATAAGGATATTAAAATATTCCATCCAACTGGCATAAAAGACACCATCATTGACCTTAATCATGTTGGCATTATCTTCCTGCCCCTCAATGATAACTCCTCCAATGATATTCTGAAGTTTTTAGCGGATTTCATCGCTAAGTATTAATACTATAACGTGAAAAATAAGAATACTGAGCTAACTGAGCTTCTTACCCGGTTAACAAACATTTATAATCATTATTGTCCGAATAAATTTTCAATGAAAAAATTATCGTCGCCTCAAAAGTTCGGTTCAATGTCCCCCCCCTGCACATTTCTTTGTACTTTTTGCTTGCCAAAAAAGGGCACAAATTGGCCATCACGGCTGCCAATTTGATCGCTCGATCCAGCTTTTGTACTACTGTATGGCTTCACTATTAAAAGTGCGAAGTTCCACGGTTTTGTTGGCGGGGCTGAATAGAACATCCTTCGCTTATGTCCTTGACCAGGTAAGGAATCCAAGTAAATTTAATGCAATTTTAGTTGGAAAACAATGATTTATAATCAAAATTTGTGGAGTCGGCGGGATTCGAACCCGCGTCCAAACATATTCTCCGATAGCTTTCTACATGCTTATTTGTGCATTAGTTTGTCGGGACTTGGCAGGAACACAACACACCAACTTCGTCCTTATCCGTTTGAGTTTCAGCCCTCACTCACAGAAACCATGAAAGCCTATCCCACTAAGTTTTATGATTCAGCGGCGGACACTGCAGCGGGCGGCAGTAATCGGCGGCTATAATGGTGTCTAATCTCTGATTAGGCAGCCATGGCGTAGTTATTTTCGCCATTTAAATTTTGAGCATTCAGATTTACGTGCTAATTACACAACGCACGACATGCTTACACTATCAAAGACCCTATGCTGTCAAAACCGGTCGACCCCAGTTTTATGTTTACAAAGAAACAGCTTGCAAATATACGAATATTTCCGCAATCTGCAAGCTGCTTCAAAAGCTATTTTATGAGTATCAATTACTTAAATAAGTTCCGCCACACATCCAAACCGTTGGCAAATAAAAGCAATCCGAACAGGATCACCATACCTACAATTTGGGCGTATTCCATGAATTTCAAACTCGGTTTCCGGCCTGAAATCATCTCGTACAACAGGAACAACACATGCCCCCCGTCCAATGCCGGGATCGGTAAGATGTTCATGAAAGCCAAGATCAAGGATAATAAAGCGGTCAATGTCCAGAAACTCTGCCAATCCCAAATGGAAGGAAACAGGCTGCCGATCGACATAAATCCACCCAACGATTCAGTTACCTTCACCTCGCTCTTCACGAAAAGCAATTTCAACTGTCGAACATATTTCACCAAGGTTTCTATGGCTTTATTAAAGCCGGCGGGAATTGCTTCTGCGAAAGTATATTGATGCGTTACAGTTTTGAAAATTTTACCGTATTCTTTACCGCCAGCCCACATGCCCAATTTACCATCTTCCGGAACCGGGGTTTTGATGAGCAATGTATCTGCCAGGTTTCTAACTACTGTCAAGGTTACTGCGCCACTCTTATTGGCTTGTAAATTGCTAACCACGTCAGACATGTACGGTGTTGGATTGCCATTCACCGCTACGATATGATCCTCTTCCTTTAAACCGGCTTTCTTACCCTGGGAGTCCTTGGTAAACTTACCGATATAAAACGGCCCCCTCAACTCGAAAGTTCCCACGCCTTTTGTTGAGATCAAGCCCCCGATAAACCCGGGTTTAATCGGTACGTTTACTTCCTGCCCATCACGATCAACCTGGATGGACTGGGAAGTGTTCAGGATAATATAACCGGGAATTTGGGTGAAGGATTCAATCTTGTTATGATCCACGCTCAAAATCTTGTCGCCATCCTGCAAACCGGTACTCCTACCCAGGGAATCGGTGGAAATACCGTAAACGGCATTCTCCGTAGGTAAATATTCTTCACCGTAATGCCAAAGGATCATCGAATAAATAAAGAAGCCTAGGAACAAGTTCACCGTTACCCCGCCGATCATCACGATCAGGCGTTGCCAAGCAGGTTTAGAGCGGAATTCCCAAGGTTGGGGCGGCTGTGCCATCTGTTCCTTATCCATACTTTCATCAATCATCCCGGCAATTTTTACATAACCACCGAGAGGCAACCAACCGACACCATATTCGGTATCACCTTTTTTAAATTTAAACAATGAAAACCCGGCATCGAAGAAAAGGTAAAACTTCTCCACCTTAATTTTAAATAAACGGGCAGGGATAAAGTGCCCCAGTTCGTGCAGGATCACCAGGATCGACAGCGACAAGATCAACTGTCCTGCTTTCACTAATATTTCTTGAATAGCCATGTGCTTTAATGCGCTTTTTTGTGCTAGTTAAATTTGGATGATTAGGATAAAGAATTAATCAAAGATGTGGCATGTTCCCGCGCTGCCGTATCAGTTTGGTAATAATCATGCAAACTTGGCAACTCTATATGCGGTATTTTTTCAATCGTTTCTTCGATTATTTCTGTCATTTGCAGGAAGCCGATGCGATTTTTCAGGAAAGCATGGACCACTTCCTCGTTGGCAGCGTTCATGATACAGGCGGTATTCCCTCCTTTCTTCAGTGCTTCTATTGCTATTGCTAAGTTACGGAAGGTCTTTACATCCGGCTGTTCAAATGTGAGCGCCGGGTAATTTTTGAAGGAAAAACGGGGGAAATCATTATCCAGGCGACCCGGATACCCCATGGCATACTGGATCGGTAGTTTCATATCGGGAAGTCCCATCTGGGCCTTAAGTGAACCATCGGTAAATTGCACCATGGAATGGATAATTGACTGCGGGTGAATCACCACTTCTATTTGATCCGCGTCCAAGCCGAAGAGCCATTTTGCCTCGATCATTTCCAAACCCTTGTTCATCAGGGTAGCGGAATCGATGCTGATCTTCGCCCCCATGCTCCAATTGGGATGTTGCAAGGCATGATCTTTCTTAACATTAATCAGGTAATTCGTTTTCTTCCCGAGGAAAGGTCCGCCAGATGCGGTTAAGATAACTTTTTCGATCTTGTGCAAAGGTTCTCCTTGCAAGCATTGGAAGATGGCGGAATGTTCGGAATCAACCGGGATTATAGGCACCTGTTTCTTCCTAGCGGCAGCCATCACGATATCCCCGGCAACCACCAGGGTTTCCTTGTTGGCCAAAGCCACGGGCGTTCCCTGGTCAATTGCTGCCAAGGTCGGCGCCAAACCGGCGAAGCCAACAATAGCAGCCAGTACCAAGTCGATCGTGTTCCAAGTAGCCACTTCAACCATGGCTTGGGGACCGGCGAATACCTTGATACCTTTATCAAATAATACGTTTTTAACTTCTTGGTATTTACTTTCATCTGCAATTACTACCGCGTTGGGTTTAAATTGCAAGGCTTGGGTAATTAACAAGTCGGCGTTGGCATGGGCTGTTAGCACTTCCACCTCGAATAATTGTGGATGGGCCGCGATCACCTCTAAAGCCTGCTTTCCGATAGACCCCGTGGATCCGAATATTCCAATTCGTTTTTTATTCATGTCAAGTATGTCAAACAAAATACGCTTGGCTGCGTATCAAACTGATTTTATTGTTTAAAACTTCCGTAAGATAGGGATATGCTAAAAAAACGCCAAACCTTGTTTTTAAGCGATGTAGGTCCCTAGCCCATCGGCGACTTTACGGTCATTGCTTAAGCGGGGCACCTTGTTTTGCCCGCCCAGCTTGCCGATGGAACGCATATAGTCTATAAACGCGTTTTTTTGCAATGACCTGATCTTCAAGGGTTGCAAAATATTACCGGTCAGCAAATCATCATAATATATATTCTTTTGACGCATCAATTGATCTACTTTCATCGCGAAGCTTGCCAGGTCTGCCGGGGCTTCTTCAAACTCGACAAACCATTCGTGGTATGGTAATTCACCGTTGACCTGGATCTTCGGCGCAACCGTGAACTCCGTAACCCGTACGTTTTCAGCTTCCGCGATGGTCATCAGGCTCTGTTCTACCTCCTCCCCGATCACGTGCTCACCGAAGGCCGATATATAATGCTTCGTTCTACCCGTAACCACGATGCGGTAGGGCTCCGTTGAAACAAATTTCACCGTATCGCCTATATTATAAGCCCAAAGCCCGGCATTGGTACTCACTAACAAGGCATAGTTTACACCCACTTTAACATCCTTGAGGGAAAGACGGGTAGGATTTTCATTAAAAATTTCTTCCGCCGGCACAAATTCGAAGAAAATACCTGAATTGGTGTTCAGTAATAAGCCTTCAGATTTCTGGGAATCCTGGAAAGCCATGAAACCTTCCGATGCGGGATATGTTTCGATGGTCGGGATTTGCCTACCCAACGCATCCATCAATTTGGCCTTATAGGGTTCAAAGTTGACGCCACCATGCACGATTACGCCGAGATTCTTGAACAATTCACCCACTTTTTTGCCGCTTTTCTCGATAAGCAGGTCAAAATACATCTGCATCCAAGGCGGGATACCGCTGATGAGGGTCATGTTTTGATCGATGGTTTCGGCCACGATCTTCTCAAGCTTGGTTTCCCAGTCATCGATGCAATTCGTTTCATAAGTCGGCAACTGGTTCGTTCTCAAGTAACGCGGTACGTGATGGTTCACGATGCCGCTCAACCTGCCGGTGGGTATGCCTCCTATCCTTTCCAGTTCGGGAGAACCCGATAAAAAGATCAGTTTACCGTCGGCAAACTGGGTTTGCCCCGTTTCAGCCATGAACATTAGCAAGGAATTACGGGCCGTATCGATATGGTTCGAGATGGAATCCTTTGAAATGGGTATATATTTAATACCGCTGGTGGTACCGGAAGTTTTGGCAAAATAAATGGGTTGCCCTTTCCAAAGTACGTTGTGTTTGCCTTCTTTTATCTTTTCTATATACGGTTTAAACTGTTCGTAGTCGCGGATCGGGACTGCCTTCACAAAATCCTCGTAAGAATTGATCGAGTCAAAATGGTGATCCTTACCAAAGATAGTCTTCTTACCAACTTTTACGAGTTCCTCCCAAATAGCTTCCTGGTCCTCTACCGCCCTGTACATTTCCTTCTTGATCCGGCTCGCGATAATAGAAGCAAATGGTTTGGCTAGCAGTGCTTTTAACTTCATGCCCCAAATTTTTAGTATTCAAATAAAATGAACGTAAAAAACAAAAGTATAAAAATTGTAACGCATTCAACCCATCCATGGTACTTTTTGGGGATGCCCGTCCCGGGTCGATTTTACAGATTAATTGCAAATAACAGCAGGGCACACGGTTACATATACAAGAAAACAATTGTTAAAAAAATCTAAAATTGTAAAAACTGCGTATCTTTGTGGGTGTTAAAGTGTTATTCCTAGGGGAAAATTCTCACCAGGAGGCACGTTGCTTTAAAAAATATGCAAAATCTTTGTTCTTTACAAAACAAAGCATACCTTTGCAGGAAATTATTTTTGGAATATTATGTTCGCAGTTGTAAAAATCGCAGGTCAGCAATTTAAAGTACAAAAAGATCAGGAGATCTTTGTTCACCAGTTACCTGGCAACGTAGGTGATAAAGTAGAATTTCCTGAAGTATTACTGTTAAACAACGGTTCTCAGCTGACAGTAGGATCTGATGTAAAATCAGTGATCAAAGCAGAAATCTTAGCACATGTCCAAGGTGACAAAGTGATTGCTTTCAAAATGAAGAGAAGAAAAGGCTTCAGAAAGAAAATCGGTCATAGAACTCACTTTACAAGAATTAAGATCAACGAAATCGCGTAATTGTACTTTTTTACGTAAATTTTCATTAATTGTAATTATTATTAAAGTTATTATACAATGGCACATAAAAAAGGTGAAGGTAGTGTAAAGAATGGTCGTGACTCCCGCAGTAAAAGGTTGGGAGTAAAAATCTTTGGTGGACAACCTGCTATCGCTGGTAACATTATCGTTCGCCAGAGAGGTACTGTTTATCACCCGGGAAACAACGTAGGTATCGGTAAAGATTTTACCATCTTTGCTATGACTGATGGTGTTGTGGAATTCCGTAAAGGTCGTGAGAACAAAACTTACGTTTCCGTAAATTAATTTTGACACCATCACATAGGCGAAAGTCTTTGTGATGTTTGCCATAAAGTTTTTTATAGCCCAAATTTTTATTACTAACCCAAAATTCAAAAAACAATGGCAACAATCAGAAAAGGTAAAGCGGCTACCAAAAAAGCTGCACCTAAGAAAGCTGCTCCTAAGAAAAAGGCCGCTGCTAAAAAAGCTGCTCCTAAGAAAAAGGCTGCTGCTAAAAAAGCTGCTCCTAAGAAAAAAGTAGCTGCTAAAAAAGCTGCTCCTAAGAAAAAAGTAGCTGCTAAAAAAGCTGCTCCTAAGAAAAAAGTAGCTGCTAAAAAAGCTGCTCCTAAGAAAAAGGCTGC
>Ga0164243_10004345_pt1 | contig 22267 bp, 21 predicted proteins | sample OricompcompostOP_FD_108781 | JGI IMG/M metagenome (GOLD analysis project Ga0164243, IMG submission 108781) | Organic Plus compost microbial communities from Emeryville, California, USA - Original compost - Organic plus compost (OP) | ecosystem: Engineered > Solid waste > Mixed feedstock >...
CGCCCGGTGCCGGGATGCGCCTGCCGCGCTCGTGGCTGTCACGGCACCGGGCGCCCCTGGGGCGTGGGCGCCCGCCGCCGTGTGTGGATGTGCGGCTGCTGGGTGGATGCGTCCCGAGGGGCGTCGCCCGTGGGCGGGGGTTGTGGCCGGTTGGCCGTGGCGGTCGGCGGGGCCGGTGAGGGGTGTGCGGGTGGCGGGTCCCGCAGTGTGGGTGCGTGTGGTGGTGCGGATGCGTCCCGAGGGGCGTCGCCCGTGGGCGGGGGTTGTGGCGGGTTGGCCGTGGCGGTCGGCGGGGCCGGTGAGGGGTGTGCGGGTGCCGGGTCCCGCCGCGCGGATGCCTGCCGCCCCGCGCGGCCGTGCGGCTGCCGAGCCCGCTGGGTGGGGGCGCCCTGCCGCCTGGGCTAGATCCGTTCGAGGATCGTCGCCGTGGAGAGGGCTCCTCCGGCGCACATCGTGACCAGCGCGGTGGTCTCGTCGCGCCGTTCGAGCTCGTGCAGCGCCGTCGTGAGCAGCCGCGAACCGGTGCTGCCCACCGGGTGCCCGAGCGCGATCGCACCGCCGTTGACGTTCACCCGCTCCGGGTCGGGCTCGTGCACCTGCTGCCACGACAGCACGACCGACGCGAACGCCTCGTTCACCTCGAACAGGTCCACGTCGCCGATTTTCATCCCGGCGCGGTCCAGCACCCGCGACGTCGCCTGCACCGGGCCGTCCAGGTGGTAGTACGGCTCGGCGCCGACCAGCGCCTGCGCCCGGATCCGGGCCCGGGGACGCAAGCCCAGTGCGTCGGCGCGCGCCGAATCCATGAGCAGCACCGCGGCCGCGCCATCGGAGATCTGCGACGACGTGCCCGCCGTGTGGACACCCCCGTCGATCACCGGCTTCAGCCGCGCCAGCCCCTCCAGTGTCGTCTCGCGCAGCCCCTGGTCACGGCCCACCAGCCGGGTCTCCCCGGTGAGATTGCCCTCCTCGTCCAGCACCGGCGCCTTCACCGGGGCCACCTCGCGGTCGAACCGGCCCTGGGCCCACGCCGTGGCCGCCTTCGCCTGCGACGCCAGCCCGAACCGGTCCACGTCCTCGCGCGTGATGCCCCGGCGCTGCGCGATGCGCTCCGCCGCGCCGAACTGGTTGGGCATGTCGATCGACCAAGAGTCCGGCTTCGGCGCACCCGCGTCGACGCCGCGGTTGGCGCCCAGCGGGATGCGGCTCATGGCCTCCACCCCGCAGGCGATTCCGACGTCGATCGCGTCCGTCGCGATCAGCCCGGCCACCAGGTGCGCGGCCTGCTGCGCCGACCCGCACTGCGCGTCGATCGTCGTCGAGCCCGTGGCCTCGGGCAGCCCCGTGTGCAACCACGCGGTGCGGGTGACGTTGCCCGACTGCTCGCCGGCCTGGGTCACGCAACCGCCGATAACCTGTTCCACCAACGCCGCGTCGAGACCGGCCCGCTCGACCAGCGGGCGCTGCGCCGCGCCGAGCAACTCGGCGGCGTGCAACCCAGCCAGCCAGCCACGGCGCTTGCCGATCGGGGTCCGCACGGCTTCGACGATGACGGGCTCACCCACAGGCTTTCTCCTTCGCTCGACTCCACGCCAAAGTAGAACCTGTTCCAGTATTGAGCAAGTGTGACCCAGGTCAACCGCCATTCGGTCACTCTTCGCGCGTGCTTCGACTACCAGCGGTTTCAAGATCGACAGAACTTGAGTAAACGGGTTTCACTGAAACTCTCGACTTAGTTAACACCGTATGCTTCAATCGCCTCTAGAACGTGTTCCACGTCGATGTGAGGCACCTCGGGAGGTAGCCGTGGCCACGCCCCTGATCCCCGCCGGGTTTGATTTCACCGACCCCGACTTGATCGCGTCCGGTCTCCCGTTGCGGGAGTTCGCGGAACTGCGCAAGACCGCGCCGGTGTGGTGGAACGCCCAGCCCTACAACCGCGCGGGCTTCCGTGATGACGGGTACTGGGTCGTGACCCGGCACGAAGACGTCAAGACGGTGTCGAAGGACAGCGACCTGTTCTCGTCGCAGGAGAAGCTCGCGATCATCCGGTTCGACGAGAACATGACCGACGAGGGTCTGGACGCGAACCGCCTCGTCCTGCTGAACATGGACGCGCCGCAGCACACCAAGCTGCGCCGCATCGTGTCAAAGGGCTTCACGCCCCGCGCGATCGCCCGGCTGGAGGACACGCTGCGGGACCGCGCCGCGCGCATCGTCCACGAGGCGAAGAAGAAGGGTTCCGGCGACTTCGTCGAGGACGTCGCGTGCGAGCTGCCGCTGCAGGCCATCGCAGAGCTGATCGGCATCCCGCAGGAGGACCGCCGCAAGATCTTCGACTGGTCCAACCAGATGATCGGCTACGACGACCCGGAGTACGACGTCGAACCGATCGCCGCGTCCGCCGAGCTCGTCGGCTACGCGTGGAACATGGCGGAGGACCGCCGCACGTGCCCGATGGACGACATCGTCACCAAGCTCATCCAGGCCGATGTGGACGGTGAGTCGCTGTCGTCGGAGGAGTTCGGCTTCTTCGTGATCCTGCTGGCGGTGGCGGGCAACGAAACCACCCGCAACGCCATCACGCACGGCATGAAGGCGTTCCTCGACCACCCGGACCAGTGGGAGATCTACCGCGAGCAGCGCCCGAAGACCGCTCCGGACGAGATCGTCCGCTGGGCCACGCCGGTGATCGCGTTCCAGCGCACCGCGACGCGCGACACCGAGCTCGGCGGCCAGGAGATCAAGAAGGGCGAGCGGGTCGGAATGTTCTACAGCTCGGCGAACTTCGACCCCGAGGTGTTCGACCACCCGGAACGCTTTGACGTGTTGCGCGACCCGAACCCGCACGTGGGTTTCGGCGGCACCGGCTCGCACTACTGCATCGGCGCGAACCTCGCCCGGCTCGAGATCGACCTGATCTTCAACGCCATCGCCCAGGAGATGCCAGGCATCCGGGAGGTCGCTCCGCCGAAGCGCCTGCGGTCGGGGTGGCTCAACGGCATCAAGCACTACCCGGTCGCCTACGAATAGGGACCCCGACGACGATCGCCGGCCACCGCAGTGGCGGCGATCGTCGTTTCCGCACCCGGCTACTTCCGCAGCGGCGTCGCACGCCGTAGGCTGAGGCCGTGATCACCGGAACGGCCTCGCGCCACACACGGGAAGGCGATCCAGTGGCGGTCTGATCGGCTCGCGTGGACCACCGAGGGCGCCCGCCCCGGCACGTCCACCGAACCCGATCGAAAGGCGATCCTTGACCGTCACCTTCAACCACACCATCCTCGCCGCGAAGGACCGGCACGAGTCGGCCCGCTTCTTCCGCGACCTGCTGGAGATCGCGCCAGCACCGTCGTGGGGACCGTTCATCAACCTGATGCTCGACGGTGGCGTGCTGCTGCAGTTCGCCGAACCACCGGTCGACATCCAGATGCAGCACTACGCGTTCCTCGTCGACGACGAGCTGTTCGACCGCGCCTACGCGCGTCTCGTCGAGTGGGGCGTCGAGCACTGGGCTGATCCGCAGACGACCCGCCCCGGCGAGATCAACCACGAGCACGGCGGCCGGGGTGTCTACTTCACAGACCCCGCGGGCCACGCCATCGAGATCATCACGCGGCCCTACGTGTGATCAGGGCACCGTCGTGACCGGGCGGGCGTGCCGGTCGGTGCCGAGCGCGAGGTGCTGGTCGGTGGCCACCCAGCCCTTGCGCGCACGTCCGGCCCACGGGGCAGGGAAGCAGGTCAGCCGCCGGTGCCGTTCGGCCCTTGCCCGCTCCGGTCGGCGGTCCGAGGATGACGGACATGGGCTTCTACGGCGATCGCGTCCTGCCCCGGCTCATCGACAAGGTGTGCGGGGCGAAGATCGGCGATCCGCACCGGCAGCGGGTGTGCGCTGGTCTGCACGGCCGGGTGCTCGAGATCGGCTTCGGTTCCGGGCGCAACGTCCCGTTCTACCCCGCGACCGTCACCGAGGTGGTGGCGATCGAACCGTCCGACACCGCGTGGCGGCTCGCGCGGGATCGGGTGGCCGCCTCGCCGGTGCCGGTCACCCGTGCCGGCCTCGACGGGCAGGCGCTCCCGCTGTCCGCCGGCAGCTGCGACACTGCGCTGTCCACGTGGACGTTGTGCACGATCCCCGACATCGCGGCGGCGTTGGCGGAGATGCGGCGCGTGCTGAAGCCGGGCGGCACGCTGCACTTCGTCGACCATGGCCTGGCACCCGACGAGCGGGTGCGGCGGTGGCAGCACCGGCTCGACCCCCTGCAGCAGCGACTCGTCGGCGGCTGCCACCTGACGCGCCCGATCGCGGCCCTGCTGCGTGACGCCGGGTTCCGGGTCACCGAGCTGGAGGAGTTCTACGAGAAGGGCGCGCCCCGGTCGCTGTCCGCCGACTCGCTCGGTGTCGCGGTATCACCCTGACCTCCGGTGACGCGCGCGAGGAGTGCGGTGAGCGCACGACCGAGCGGCAGGTCGACGCGCACTCGCGCGTACCTGTCGCCGCGGGTCGGGCCGGCGTTGACGATCGCGACGGGTGTGCCTGCTTCCGCGGCGCGGCGCACGAACCGCAGTCCCGACATGACCGTCAGGGACGAGCCGAGCACCAGCAGCGCGGCCGCCTCGTCCACCAGCCGGTAGCAGTGCCGCACCCGGGACGGTTCCACGTTCTCGCCGAAGAACACCACGTCCGGTTTGAGCACACCGCCGCACTCGCGGCACGGTACGATCCGGAAGCCGCGCACGTCGTCGTCGGCCAGGTCGGCGTCGCCGTCCGGGTTGACCCGGTCGGTGGTGGCGCTGAAGTGCGGGTTGGCGGCGCGCAGGCGCCGGTCCAGATCCGCGCGCGGGCTCGGTGCCCGGCAGGCCAGGCAGATGACGCGGTCGAGGCTGCCGTGCAATTCGACCGCGTCCGTGGTGCCCGCGGCGTGGTGCAGGCCGTCGACGTTCTGCGTGATGACACCGCCGACCAGGCCGGCCGCGCGCAACGCCGTGACCGCGCGGTGGCCGGCGTTGGGGCGGGCCCGGGCGATGGTGCGCCACCCGAGGTGGCTGCGCGCCCAGTACCGGCGGCGCGCGTGCTCGCTGCCGACGAACTCCTGGTAGGTCATCGGGGTGTGGCGGCGCAGGCTGCCGGTGACGCCGCGGTAGTCGGGGATCCCGGACTCGGTGGACAGTCCCGCTCCGCTGAGCACCACCACCCCGCCGCCGCCGACGATCGCGGCCACCTCGTCGAGACTGGTGGTGCGCGGCAGCGGGTCGCCCGACGGCCGCCAGCTCAGGGTCGGTCGGGTGCGCACGCGTCGAGTGTACGTGCGGACCCGATCCGGTGCCGGTCCCGACGATGGCGTGGCTGCGGCAGCTGCGCCGCGAGTGGCCGCGGGTGCCGGACGCGCAACCCGACCCGGACGCGCCCTCGGTGCCGCCGTGGTCCGCCGGCGCCGGGCTCGCCGCGGTGTTGCGCGGTCAGCGCGTGACCGGCACGTCCTCACCGCAGGCCGTCAGGGTGACGTCGCAGCGCTGGGCGCCGTCGCCCACCGCCAGCGGCAGCGCGGTCGCGGCGTACCCGGAGCTCGCGACCGCCAACGCGTAGTCGCCGGGCGCGAGACCCGCGATCTCGAACGTCCCGTCGGCGCGGGTCTTCGCGCTGCCCGCGACCTCGCCGCCTGCCGCGGTGACCACCACGAGCGCCCCGCGCACCGGCCGGTCGTCGGTGCGCACCGCGCCGGCGACCCGGCCCGACGGTCGCAGCAGCAGGTCCAGTTCACCGGGCCCGGACACCGGCGCGGCCTCCGGCTGGTGTCCGGGCGCCGAGCAGACCAGCACGAACTCGCCGTCCGGCACGTCCAGCGAGTACCGGCCGTCCGCGTCCGTCGCGGTAGTGCCCGCCTGCTCACCGGTCCTGCCGATCAGCGTGATCACCGCATCGCCCCGCGGGCCGTGCGCGGTGCACACGACACCTGCCAGCACGGACCGGGGTGCCGGTCGCGAGCGAGCCGGGATGAAGAAGGCGATCACCAGACCGGCGACGCAGGCGGCGCAACCGATCACGAACGTGGTGCGGAACCCGGCGAGGCTCGGCACCGGCGTGCCCGCGAAGTCGACCGTCATGCCCGCCAGCACCATGCCGACCACCGCGCTGGACGACGAGGTGCCGATCGAACGCATCAGCGTGTTCAGGCCGTTCGCGGCGGCGGTCTCGGTGGCCGGCACCGCGGCCATGATCAGGCTGGGCATCGCCGCGTACGCCAGGCCGACACCCGCGCCGGCGAGCGCGGAGAAGATCGCCATCTGCCAGCTCGCGCCCATCAGGGCCAGGCCGACCGCGTATCCGACGGCGAGCACGGAGATGCCGCACATCAGCGACACCTTCGGGCCGCGCGCGGCGATCAGCCGGGCGGCGACCGGGGACATCGCCATCATCATCACGCCGCTCGGCGCGACGCACAGCCCGGCGATCACCATCGACTGGCCCAGCCCGTACCCGGTCTCGACGGGCAGCTGCAGCAGTTGCGGCGGCACCAGCTGGGTGGCGTACAGCGCGAACCCGACGGTGATCGAGGCCAGGTTGGTCAGCAGCACCGGGCGGCGCGCGGTGGTGCGCAGGTCCACCAGCGGTTCGGCCGTGCGCAGCTCCATCACGCCCCACGCCAGGAACACCACGACGGCCCCGGCGGCGAACCCGAGCGTGAGCGCGCTGGTCCAGCCCCACGTGCCGCCCTTCGAGATCGCCAACAGCAGGCACACCAGCCCGGCGGACAGCCCGATCGCGCCGGGCAGGTCGAACCGGCCGGGCGAGCGGACCGCCGACTCCGGTACCACGGAGACAACCAGCAGGAGACCGATCACGCCCAGCGCCGCGGCGCCGAGGAACAGCACGTGCCAGTCGGTGTGCTCGGCCACCAGCGCCGCCACCGGGAGCGCCAGCGCGCCGCCGATGCCCAGCGACGAGCTCATCAGGCCGACCGCCCCGCCGAGGCGCTGCGGCGGCAGCTCGTCGCGCATGATGCTGATGCCCAGCGGAATCGCGCCGATCGCGAAGCCCTGCAGCCCGCGTCCGATCATCATCGGCAGCAGCGCCGTCGTCAGCCCGCACACCAGACAGCCCACGACCTGCAACGCCAGGGCGGTGAGCATCATGCGGCGCTTGCCGTACATGTCACCCAGGCGGCCCAGCACCGGTGTGGCGACGGCGCCGGTGAGCAGGGTGATCGTGATGACCCACGCGGTGTCCGAGCTGGAGGCGTGCAGCAGGGAGGGCAGGTCGGCCAGCAGCGGCACCATGAGCGTCTGCATCACGGCGACGACGACACCGGCGAAGGCGAGCACCGCGGTCAGGCGGCCGGGGGACGGTTTCATGCGGCTCCGGAGTTCGTGTACGGACGGTTGCGACAGGAAAGTACCGTCCGGAACGTCCGGCGCCGAGGGGTTTGTCTCCAAGCCCACTGGTATGCCCGGCGGCCGGGGCGTCCGCGCCACGCCCGCCGCCGGGGCGGCGGTCAGCTCCCGGGCACGCCGAGGGGACGCTCGAAGCCAGGGGGAACGACCACGTCGTCGCGGGTCAGCTCGTGGATCGAGCTCTTGCCGAGGCCGAGGACGGCCGAGTCGATCCCGCCGCGCAGGATGTCCAGCACGTTCTCCACGCCTGCCTGCCCGTTGGCGGCCAGTCCCCACAGGTAGGCGCGGCCGATCAGCACGGCCTTCGCGCCGAGGGCGAGCGCCTTGACCACGTCGCTGCCGCGCCGGACACCGCCGTCCAGCAACACCTCGATCTCCGAGCCGACGGCGTCGGCGATCGCGGGCAGCGCGCGGATCGGCGCCGGGGTGCCGTCGAGGTTGTTGCCGCCGTGGTTGGACACCGAGATCGCGCTGACGCCCGCGTCCAGCGCGCGCTTGGCGTCGTCGACGCGCATCACGCCCTTGAGCATGAACGGCCCGTCCCACTGCTCGCGCAGCCAGGCCACGTCCTCCCAGGTGGGCAGCGGTGTGCCCATCCACTCGCCGTACGCGCCGAAGAACGTGGGCGCCGCGCCGCCGGGCGGGGTGAGGTTCGGGGTGGTCAGGTCGGGCAGCTTGCGGGTCTTCGCGAAGTTCCACAGCCACGTCGGCCGGGTGAGGGCCTCCGGTGCGAAGCGTGCCATCGCCTTGAGGTCGAGCCTTTCCGGGATGACCGGGCTGCCCCAGTCGCGGCCGTTGGAGAACGACCAGTCCAGCGTCATGATGAGCCCGACCGCCCCGGCGGCGCGGGCGCGTTCCATGCGCTGCAGCAGCACGTCACGGCTGCCCACCCAGTACATCTGGAAGAAGGTCTGCGGGTTGGCCGCGGCGACCTCCTCGATCGGTTTGCTGGCGAACGAGCTCAGGCTCATCGCCGTGCCGCGGGCGGCCGCGGCACGGGCCACGGCCACCTCGCCCTCGGGGTGGACGGCCTGCACCCCGGTGGGGGAGATGACGACCGGCAGCGAGATCGGCTGACCCATCACGGTGGTGGTGAGCTCGCGCTTGTCGGACAGGCCGGCCACGTGCGGCGCGAAGCCGAGCTCGGCGAAAGCGCTGGTGTTGTCGTCGAGCGTGGTCCCGCGCTCGGAGCCGGCGATCAAGGCGCCGTAGACCGACTTGGGCAGCCGCCTCTTCGCCCGGCGCTGCGCCTCGGCCACCGTCTCGAACCAACCGTTGGACATCGTCGTCACTCCCAGATCCACCCGGTGCTGCGCCCGACGCTCGCTGTGGGGCGCAATTTTGGCACCTGATGCCACATTAGGCCACAGCGGGCGCCGGGACGCAAGACGCGACTGCCGCGCCGGTCAGGCGGTGAAGCGCAGCGGCACCGCCCGCGTGCCCCACTCGGCCCAGCGGGCCATCAGGATCTCGCCCGCCACGTCGAAGTCGCTGGTCCTGGCCAGCAGCTCGGCGAGCGTCGTCACCAGCATCATGCGGGCCAGCGGCGCGCCAGGGCAGGCGTGGATACCCGCGCCGAACGGGATCGCCTCGCGCAGGTTCGGCCGGTCCAGCACGAACGTCTCGCCGTCGGGGAACACCGACTCGTCGCGATTGGCCGACGTGTAGACCAGGGCGATCGGCTCGTCCTTGCGGATCAGCCGTCCACCGATCACCACGTCCCGCCGCGGCGTCCGGGACATGCCGCGGTAGGGCGTGAACAGCCGCAGGTACTCCTCGACCGCGGCCGGGATCCGGTCCGGCGCCGACCGCAGCAACGCCTGCAGTTCCTTGTCCTCGGCCAGGTGCGCCAGCATCGTGCCGATGAACACACTCGGTGCGACCATCCCGGTGACCAGCAGCTGACGCACGCAACCCAGCACCATGTCGTCCGCGAAGGGGCTGCCGCCGGGCCGCGCGGCGAGCAACGCCGTGGTCAGGTCGTCCTCCAACGGCTCCTTCCGGCGCTGCTCGATGACGTCGGCGGCGATGCCGTAGAGGACACGGCTGCCGCGTTTGACCTCGTCGTCGTCGACCACCTGGATGGCGCGCACGTACTCGGCGCTGATCATCTCGATCCGCTCGGCCAGTTCCACCGGCAGGTGGAAGAACTCGGCGAACACGTGCGCCGGGAACACCCGGGCGTACTCCGCGGCGACGTCCGCGTGGCCGCGGGTGACGAGCCGGTCCAGGATCGTCGCGGCGTGCGCGCGCACGGCGGGTTCCAGTGCCGCCATCTTGCCCTTGGTGAAGAACCGGTTGATGATCCGCCGGTAGTCGGTGTGTTCCGGCGGATCCAGGTGCAGGGGTGGCCTGCGGCCGGTGAAGGCGAACTTGGGGACCACGTTCTGCACGCTCGTGGTGAACGTGTCGCTGTCGGTCAGGACCGCGCGCACGTCCTCGTGCCGGAACAACGCCCAGAAACCACCGTAGGTCTCGCTGCGGGCCACCGGGCAGCGCGACCGCATCTCGCGGTACTGCTCGTGGGCGCTGGTGAACGTCTCCGGCGCCAGCGGGTCGAAGTCGTGCTCGCCGGGGCGGGCGGGGATCGGCTCGCTCATCGGGCCACCACCCGCCGCGGCAGCGACCCCGGGCCGGACTCCGGCCACCGGGGCGTCCCGATCGGACCGTCCGGGGTGAACAGCCGGGTCGGTGCGAGCAGTTCCTGCAGCGTCACGGTGATCTCCATCCTTCCCATGCATCAGGCCTCCACCTCGCGCGCTTGCTGCGGGGAGCCGGCGTGAGGGGCGTGGGTTGCGTCAGGGGTGGCGGTCGTGCCGGGCAGCAGTCGGCGTCCGAGCGTGCAGGCCACGATCGCCGCGGCCGCCAGCAGCGTCACGTAGCCGGCCACGACCCAGCCGCTGCCGCCTGCCGCCTGCACCAGCAGCCCGGCGACGAGGGGAGTCGTGCCGCCGAGGATGGCGTCACTGGTCTTGAAGCTGAAGCCGGCGCCCGTGACGCGATCGGCCGGGCGGAACAGCAGCACGTACATCGGCACCGACGAGATCACCATGCCGTTGACGGCGATCTGCCCGAGTGACAGGGCGACGACGACGAGCACCGGGTTGCCGCTGTCCAGCGCGGCGAACAGCAGCCACCCGAGCACGGCCAGTGCACCCGCGCAGATCCGGTAGAGGCGGCCCAGCCCGATCCGGTCGACGCGGGGCAGCAGTGCGATCGCGGCGGCCACGGCGATGATCTGGGCGCAGGTGGAGAAGGTGAGCATCGTCGACCGGCTGATCCCGGCGTGTGCGACGGCGTAGGACAGCGTGTAGGTGTTGAGCAGGTAGATGCCCGCGACCGCGGCGCCCGCGATGAAGAAGACCAGCGCCATCTGGCGCCCGTTGCGCCGGATCACCGACAGCAGGCTGGGGCGTTCCCGCGGGGCGACCTCGGTGCGGAACACCGGCGATTCGTCGACTCCGAGCCGGATCCACAGTCCCGCCGCCACCAGCATGGCGCTGATCAGGAACGGAACCCGCCAGCCCCACGAGGCGAACGCGTCGTCGGACAGCGCGGCCGACAGCGGCAGCACGGTGAGCGCCGCCAGGATGGAGCCGATGGGGCCGCCGACACCGACGGCGCCTCCCCAGAAACCGCGCTTGTGTCGCGGAGCGTGCTCGACCGCGAGGGTCGCGGCGCCGCCCCATTCGCCGCCGACGGCCAGTCCCTGGGCCAGCCGGAGGACGGTGAGCAGCACCGGGGCGGTGACGCCGACGGCCGCGTAGGTGGGCAGCAGTCCGATGCAGACGGTCGCGGCACCCATCAGCAGCAGCGCGGACATCACCACGGTGCGGCGTCCGAACCGGTCGCCGATGCGCCCGAAGACGAGCCCGCCCAGCGGTTTCGCGATGAACCCCGCCGCGAAGGTGCCGTAGGCGGCCAGTGTTCCCGCCGCCGGGCTCAGCGCCGGGAAGAAAACCTTGTTGAGCACGAGAGCCGACATCGTGCCGTAGATGCCGAAGTCGTAGTTGGCCAGACAGGCACCCATCGGGCCGGCGAGCAGGGCACGCGGGCCGGCCGGGCGCGCGACGTCAGGGGACACGGTTGCCTCCACGCTGAGGACGGGGGAGAAGCTCCGTGGCGATACGCTACAGACTGACGTCCGAGAGGGCAATATCGTGTTGTCTATTGGCGGCCCAGTGGTCCTGCCCAGTCGAGTTCCTCGTCGTCGGCCAGGGTCGCGGGGTCCTCCGGCGCCCCGCGGGTGATGTCCGTGCTCGTCCGGTGGGCGGCCAGCTCGGCCAGTTCCGGCGCGTGCTGGACGACCACCTGCCGGAACCGCTGTTCGGCCACGGGGCCCAGCGCGTCGTAGACGTCGAGGAAGCACCGCCTGGCGTGCAGTCGGGGCCAGTCCGCGGGCAGCAGTTCGGCGGGCAGATCCGGATCGGTGTCCGGGAACTCGCGCCACTCGGTCATGATCCGGGTGCGCTCGACCAGCGCCTGCCGCGGCCCGACGTCCCCGGCGCAGACGCGCTCGCGCACGCGGGCGTACCGGTCGATGAAATCCGCGTAGGCCTGTCGCAGCGCTCTGAGGTCCCAGGCGTGCAGGGGATTGCCTGCTTCGGGTGTGCTGCGGCTGACCTCGGCGCGCGTGACGGTGGCGGTGCCGACGCCCAGGGTGTGCAGCACGTGCAGCGCGTCGTCGGCGCGGTCCCACGGCGAGACCCACACGCCGTCGTACAGCGGGCCGAACCCCAGCCAGCGCAGCCTGCTCCGCAGGGTCCGGCGGTCTTCGCGACGGGCTTCCGGCACCGAGAACATCGCGAACGTCCACCGGCCGTCCCAGTTCCGGTCGCCCGCGCCGAACTCGAGCAACCTGCGCAGGTGGCCGATGACCAGGCGATGGGTTCGCGCCGGGACGCCGTACGCCGTCCGGCGGCCGTTCTTCGACGTGACGACCAGGCCGCGCCCCGCGGCGCGCTGGATGGCGGCGCGGGCCGCCGATTCGCTCAGTCCGAACTCGCGCAGCAGGTCGACCAGCGCCGCGGACGGGAGGTGTTCGCGGCGCCAGAACCAGTAGTCGCCGAGCAGGGTGCCCAGCAGGCGCGGCGCGGGTTCGGTCATGGCTGGAGTGTAGGACCCTTCCATTGGGCGACAGTTGTCTTGACGCTCGTCTGAATTATTGATCAACGTGGGAGTCCCCAACGAAGGGAAGTGGACCTGTGAGACGTCTGGGAACCGCCCTGGCGGCCGTCGTGCTGCTCCTCGCCGGGGCGACCGCGCCCGCCGCGGCGTCCTCGTGCCCGGCCGGTGCGTCCTGTGTCGACGGCGAGCTCGCCGACGGCACCCCGTACCTGTTCGTCACGCCGCACCGGTGGAACGGCACGGTCGTCGTCGGGCTGGACTTCGCCGACAGCGGGCCCACCGACCCGCTGACCGCCCTGCTCACCGCCCGCGGCATCGCGGTCGGTGGCACCACCCGCGCCGTGACCGGCTGGAACATCGCGCAGGCGATCGACAACCAGGCCGAGGCACTCGCCCGTTTCGAGGCGGCGGCCGGTCCGGCACGGTGGGCGATCGCGTCGGGGAAGTCGATGGGCGGGTTCGTCTCCGCCGGCGCCGCCCAGGTGCATCCAGACGCGTTCGACGCCGCGATCCCGTTCTGCGGTGGCCTCTCCGGGGCGGTGGCGCAGTGGAACCAGAAGCTCGACACCGTGTTCACGCTCAAGACGCTGCTGTTCCCGGACACCGATCTTCCGGTGACCGGGATCCCGGCCGATGTGGCGGGTGCGCAGCAGGCGTGGGTGGACGCGCTCGCCCGGGCGCAGGCCACGCCGCAGGGACGGGCGCGCATCGCGCTCGCCGGAGCGATCGGTCAGCTCCCGCAGTGGGGTGCCGCCGCGGACGGCTCGCCGACCCCGCGCCCGGCCGACGTCGCGGCGCGGCAGGAGGGCACCTACCTCGCGCTGGCGGGCGGTGCGTTGCCCTACATCGGGCAGGCGATGAGCAGCAGGCGGCAGATCGAGCAACTCGCGGGCGGGAACCCGTCGTGGAACACCGGTGTGGACTACGCGCGCCAGTACGGCGGCGATCCGGTGGTGCGTGAGCTGTACCGGTCGGCCGGGCTGGACCTGGGCGCGGACCTGGCCCGGCTGGCCGGCGCACCCCGGGTGAGCGCCGATCCCACCGCCGTCGAGTACCTGTGGAACGGGATCGTGTTCGACGGTGAGCTGCGGATCCCGGTGTTGACGGTGAACGGAACCGGTGACCAGATCTCGACGGTGGCGCAGCAGCAGTTCTACGGCGCGGTGGTGCGGTCCGCGGGCAGGTCGCCGTTGCTGCGGCAGACCTATGTCGAGACGGTGGGCCACTGCACGTTCACCGCCGAGGAACAGGAGACCGCGATCGACGTGATGCTGACCCGGTTGCGCACCGGGCACTGGCCCTCGACGTCACCGCAGGCGATGGGCGGCCGGTACGTGCCCTACCGGCCGCCGGTGTTCAACCGCCCGTTCCCCGCGGCCGCGCCCCAGGGACGCTGACCGCCGCCGGGGCCGGCCCCGTCATCCGGCCCCGGCGGGCCCGCGGACGTCGGAATCGAGCCACGTCGCCACCGCGTCGCTGATCGCCTCGGGGGAGGCGGCGCGTGCGTCGACGTTGTCCGCGTGCAGTTCCAGCACCGGAATACCCGCGGCGCGCAAGGCGCGCGTGGTGAAGTAGCTGCCCCGCGCGTCATCGGAAACCAGGTGGACCACACCGTCCACACCGTGCAGCCGTGCTTCCTTGACGTACCACTCCGCCGACCACGGTGGCGTGTAGAGCTGGTCGGAGAACGCCGCGAACCGGGCCGCCAGGGCGCGCAGCGGGTCGCCGCCGTAGCGCAGGTACCCGTCCGCGGCGATCGCGAGGTACATCGACCACACGAACACCGCGCCGTGGCTGTCCTGGAACCGTCGGTAGAAGTCCAGGTCGTACCACAGACCCCGGCCGATCCACATGAGACGGACACGCTCGTCGTCGCACACCGCGGCGCCCGCCGCCACCCGCTCGGCGACCTCGTCGTGGAAGGCGCGTGCGGCGTCGCGAGCCCATGCGGTGCCGCGGTGCCACTGGGGCACCATGACGCTGGGGATGCTGTCGGTGACGGCCAACGGGCACGGCCGCGCCCGCGCGATGAGGTCGCGGGCGCGCCGGTTCCACTCCTGCTGTTCGTTGACCAGCGCCATGACCTCGCGGAACCGGGACTCGGAGAAAACCCGGCCGGTGGTCTGTTCCAGGAACCGGATCAGCCCCTCGAGCTCGCCGGTCATCAGGTCGAGCCGGTCCGAACCGATCGCCTCCTCCCAGCGCCGGGGCATCAGCTCCCACCACCGCACGGGCACGTCGTTCGCGGCGGCGTTCTCCAGCGCGTAGAACGCGATGTCCGGCTCCTCGTCCCAGACGTCGAAGATCTTGCGGGACGCGTCTCCGGTGGTTTCGGCGAGCACGATGGAGGGCCTCGGCAGCCCGCCCCACGGCGCGTTCGCCGGGTCCGGGTCGAACAGCGACGCCAGCGACGTCGCGCTGTACTGCTCCACGTAGTCCGGGTAGCCGCGGTCGCGCAACAGCGCCAGGTAGTCCTGCGTCCGCCGCTTCGCCGCGACGATCGAGGCCCACCACTGGTTGACCACGTACGGGATGCCCATCGTGCGGAAGATCTCCTGCGGCGCGTCGGCGTTGACGAGCGCCAGCGGGCCGTCGTGGTCGTGCAGTCCGGCGAACCACTGCTTCTGGTACGCGGTGGCCGCCGAGGCGGAAGCCAGGCGGGTCATGCCAGTTCTCCGATCGCCGTGCGAGCTCCGTCGGTGAGGTCCCCGTAGGGCTGGCGGTCCAGCAACACCGACGGCAATCCGGTGGCCGCGCGCTGGGCGGGGAAGTCCCAGGCCGGGGCGTCGTCGTGGTCGCGTACGTAGGACACCAGAGCCTCGGCCCCGCACGCGCGAGCCGCGGCGGCCGTGTGCGCGGCGCGGGCGCGGATCGAGGCGCGCGGCGCGGACGGCCCGTTGTGCTGGTAACGCTCGGCCAGCGCGAGCTCGGTCGGTGCGCCGACTCGCCGGTGCCACAGCAGGTCACCCCAATCGTGGTCCTCGCCGACGATCAGCAAACCCGCGTCCTCCAGGATCTCGTACACGTGCGGGCCGTCGTGCCCGCTTCCGGTCAGGAACACCCGCTTGCCCGGCACCGCCGGATGGTCGCCGTCGAGCAGCTGCGCCACCCGGTCGATCGCACGGGACACCGGTAACGCCGTCGTATCGGCCATAATGGACAGTGCCGTGGTCCCGGTCAGCCTGCCGCTGCGCCGCAGGGCCGCCACGTCCGCCAGCAGGCAGCGCAGCCGGTCGTGCGCCTCGATCGCCTCGGCCAGCGCGTCGTCGCTGATCAGCGTGCCGGTCCACGACTCGAGAGCGGACCGCAGTTGACGGATCTTCGCCAGCACGTACCGCGTCGTCGTGCGGTGCGGCAGGTGCAGCACGTCGACCAGGTGCAGCGGTGGCAGCGCGATCGCCGGATCGACCCGGCGCAGCTCGCGCAGCGCGTAGAACAACCGTGCCGAGGATTCGCAGTCGCGCGACACCACCAGCCCGTCGAGCGACCCGAACTCCCCGTCCAGCAAGCGGGAGAGCAACGACCGCGTGGCCGGGTCCACGCCGCGGCCCAGGTAGCGGTCGCCCGCCGTCTGGTCGGCGCCGGGGTGCCCGGCGAGCCGCCACGGCCGCGCCCCGGCCGCCGTGATCAGCTCCACCGGTACGTCCGCGCCCACGTATCCGATGACCGGGGCCATCAGATCACCGCGTCGGCGGCCAGCTCAGCGAGCTGCTCGGCGCTGTAGCCGAGCCGCTCCCGGTACACCTGGTCGTTGTGCTCACCCAACCCGGGCGCGGGCCGGTCGAACCCGGCGTGGGCCCGGGAGAACCGGATCGGGATGCCGGTGGCCGACAGGTCCACGACCGCCCCGTGCCGCGGGTGCGCCAGCGGCACGACCTCCTCGCGTTCCCGCACCAGCGGATCGCGCACCGCGGCGCGGGGTTCCCGCACCTCGGCGGCGGGCACCCCGTGCTCGGTGAACGCGTCGACCACCGCGGCCTTTCCACGCGCGCGGCACCATTCGCGGATCAGGGCGTGCAACTCGTCGGCGTGCCGCACCCGCTGGTCCCTGGCGTGGAACCGGGGGTCGTCGATCAGGTCGGGGCGCCCGATCGCGCGCAGCACGCCGTGGGCGAAACGGTCGGTGGGCGCGCACAGGGCCACGTGACCGTCCGCGGCGGGCAGGATGCCGAACGGCGCCAGCCGCGGCACCATCGATCCGGTGCGCTGAGGCAGGCCGACGGCGTCGAAGGCGTCGAACGGCTCGCAGGCCACCAGCGACGTGAGCGCCCCGAGCATCGACACGTCGACGTGCTGCCCCTCGCCGGTGTGCTCGGCCTGCAGCAACGCCGACACGGTGCCGATCACCGCGAAGAGCGGGGCGAGCATGTCGCCGACCGGCAGGCCGAACCGCACGGGACCCTCGTCGGGTTCGCCCGCGGTCATCATCACTCCGCTGAGCGCCTGGATGATCGAATCCATCGCCTTGCCGGAGCCGGGGCCGCCCTGTGCGCCGAACCCGCTGATGGAGGTGTAGACCAGACGCGGGTTCAGCTCCCGCACGCTGTCGTAGTCGATGCCGAGCCGCTGGGTGACGCCGGGGCTGTAGTTCTCCACCAGCACGTCGGCGTTGCGCACGAGGTCGGCGAACACGGCCTTCGCCTTGGGGTTCTTCAGGTTCAGCGTGACGCTTTGCTTGTTGCGCCCCCGCACCAGCATCGACACCGACATGTCGTCTTCGGCGCGCCGGGACAGTGACAGCCCGTCGCGTCCGAGGTAGGGCGCGTTGTTGCGGCTGGAGTCGCCGCCGGTGGTCGGGTTCTCCACCTTGATGACGGTCGCCCCGAGTCCGGCGAGCAGCAGCGTCGCGTACGGTCCTGCCAGCGCTGTCGTGAGGTCGATGACGGTGCGTCCGGCGAGCGGCTGGTCTGTCATGACGTCCCTTCGATCGTGACGCGGTCACCCCGCGGGGTGAACCGCCCGTTCAGGCCCGCCGCGCGGGTGATTCGGTCGACGTAGGCGGTGACCTGTTCGCCGTCGGGTGTCCCGCCGCAGGGCACCGGGGCACCGCGCCGGTCGATCCGGCACGGCACGAACGCGGCGCCGGTGAGCCCGTCGCGGTCGACGGTCAGCCACGCGATCGCGGTGTTGCGGCTTTCCGGGTGGAACGGGTAGGCGGGCATCTCCGGATCGGGTGCGAACCCGTACAACTCCTTGCGCCGCTGCGCCCACGCGTCGAGTTCGGCGCCCCCGCCACCACCGGGGGTCAGGGCGTGGGTGACGGTGACGAAATTGCCCAGGCCGTGGAAGATCGGCTTGCCGCGGTGGGTCTCGATGCCGCGCATGATGTGCGCGTGGTGCCCGAACACCGCGTCGGCTCCCGCGTCGATCGCCGCGCGCGCCACCGGCTTTTCGTACATGGCGACCACGGCCGGGGTGTGCCCGACGCCCTTGTGCAGCGACACCAGCACGACGTCGACCCGTTCGCGCAGTGCGCGGATGTCGTCGGCCATCGCGTCGAGGCTGTCCGGGTCGGCGAAGGTGTAGATCTTCGGCGGGCCGCCCGGGCTCGCGTGGTCCAGCTCGTAGTGGGTGAGCACGTGGACGTAGGCGCAACCGGGTTTGCGTGATGTCGCCCAGGATTCCCGTGGTCCGACGCAGTTGTAGGACAGCACGCCGACGCTGATCCCGTCGCGCTCGACGATCGCCGGCTCGCGGGCCTGGCCGAGGTTGCTGCCTGCTCCGGTCGTCACCAGCCCCGCGGCGCGGGAGTGCGCGATCGTGTCGGCGACGCCGACGTCACCGGCGTCGTGGATGTGGTTGCCCGCGAGGGTGACGACGTCGAACCCCGCGTCGGCGAGTGCCGCCAGCCCGGCCGGGTCGGCGGGTGGCGCGGGAACGTCGGTGCTCTGCGACACCGTCGTCGTCGAGTGCGGGACCTCGACCTGGCCGATCGTCACGTCGGCCGAGCGCAGCAGCGCCGCCGACGGGGCGAGGTAGGAGGCCGGGTCGGGTTCGTCGAGGATCAGGTCCCCGACCGAGGCGATCGTGATCACGACACACCCTCCATCGTGGCGTTGTGGCGGGCGAGGAACGCGCGCAGGCGCGGGGTTTGCGGGTTGCCGAACATCTCGGCGGGCGGCCCGGATTCGACGATGCGGCCCGCTTCCATGAACACGCAGCGGTCGGCCACGTCGCGGGCGAACGCCATTTCGTGCGTCACCACGATCATCGTCATGCCGTCCTCGGCCAGCTGCCGCATCACCCCGAGCACCTCGCCGACCAGTTCCGGGTCCAGCGCGCTGGTGGGCTCGTCGAACAGCGTGATGCGCGGGTGGGTGGCCACCGCGCGCGCGATCGCCACCCGCTGCTGCTGGCCGCCGGACAGCTGCCGGGGGTAGTGGTCCGCGCGATCACGCAGGCCGACCTGGTCCAGCAGCTCCAGCGCCTCGGTGCGGGCTTCGGTGCGGTCCCGCCGGTGCACGCGCACCGGCGCCTCGGTGACGTTGCGCAGCACGGTCATGTGCGGCAGCAGGTTGAACTGCTGGAACACCATGCTCATCCGTCGCCGCTGCGCGGCGACGCGGCGCGCGGTCAGCGGGCGCAGTCCGGCGCCCCGCCGTTCGTAGCCGAGCAGCTCGTCGTCGAGGTAGATCGCGCCGCCGTCGATGCTCTCCAGCTGGTGCACGCAGCGCACCAGCGTCGACTTGCCCGAGCCGGACGGGCCGATGATCACCACCACCTCGCCCTCGTGCACGTCGAGGCTGACGTCGTCGAGCGCGGCGTGGTCGCCGAAGTTCTTGCGCACGTTGCGCACCCGCAGCACCGGTGTCGTCATGCCCGTCCTCCGTGTCCGCGTGAGAAGTGCCGTTCCAGCCTGCGCTGACCGATCGTCAGGACGGTCACCACCGCGAGGTACCACAGGCACGCGACGATGAGCATCGGCACGATCTGGTAGGTGCGGTTGTAGATCACCTGCACCGAGTGCAGCAGGTCGGCCATCGCGATCACCGAGACCAGTGCGGTGCCCTTGAGCACGCTGATGAACTGGCTTCCCGCGGGCGGGAGGATCGTCCGCATCGCCTGCGGCAGCACCACCCGGACGAACGTCTGACCCGGCGTGAGCCCCATCGCGCGCGCCGCGTCCCGCTGTCCACTGTCGACCGAGAGCAGGCCGGCGCGGATGATCTCGGCGAGGTAGGCCGATTCCACCAGGGACAACCCGATGATCGCCGCGGTGAGCGGGGTGATCACGACGTTGGCGTCCCACGACGCGAACACCGGTCCGAACGGGATCCCGATCGACAGCCGGGGCAGCAGGTAGGCCAGGTTGAACCAGAAGATCAGCTGCACCAACGGCGGAATCCCGCGGAAGACGCCGATGTAGGCGGTCGCCGCCCAGCGCAGTGGAGCGAAGTCGCTCAGCTGGGCCGCGGCAAGCAGGCCGCCGACGAGTGACCCGATCGCCATGGCGACGACGGCCAGCAGAACGGTCGTGCCGAGACCGGCGAGGACGCTCGAGTCGAACAGGTAGCCGCCGACCACGTCCCACTGGAAGCGGGAGTTGCCGATGAGGAACCAGGCGATCTGCGCGACGACGACGGCCAGGACGATCCCGGCGGCCCAGCGCCAGGGGCGCACCCGCCTGCGCGCGGTGGCGACGTCGTCGGCGGGCGCCGCGGTGGGGGTGGTCATGATTGCTCCGGTGGTCATTGTGCGGTGGCGACGTTGAGCAGTGGCTTGTCGACCGTGACGTCGCTCAGGCCCCAGTCCTGCATGATCCGGGCGTACTCGCCACCGTCGAACAACACCTGGAACGCGTCGCGCAGAACCGGTCCCAGGCCGCTGGACTTGGGGACGAGCATCGCGAGGTTGTCGGCGGTCGCACCCTGCGCCTCGGTCTGCGTGACGTAGGTGTAGGCGTCTTTCTGCGCGGTGGTCACGTCGATCGCCGCGGCCTGCGTCATGCCTGCCGCGTCCGCGCGGCCGGATTGGGCGGCGAGCATGGTCGCGTTGGTGTCGGCCAGACCGATCGCCGTGGCGGGGGCGCGGCCGTTGTCCGTGCAGTACTGCGACAGCTTGGTCAGCTGCTCCTCCACGATGCTGGCCGCCACCACCGCGACGCGCTTGCCGCACAGGTCGTCGACGGTCTCGATGCCGGCGTCGGATCCGGCGGGCACGACGTAGGAGGTCCGGGTGGTCATCCAGGTGATGGAGTCGAACTCGCGCTCCCGCTCGGCGGTGGCCTTCACCGGGCCGTTGAATGCGTCGTAGCGACCGCTGAGCATGCCCTGCAGAGCGGCGGGCAATCCGCTGATCATCAGGGTCTGCGTGTGCAGGCCGAGGACGCGGCCGAGCGCGTCCTGGAAGTCCTTGTCGATGCCGGTCACGCTCGTGCCGTCGGTGCCGACTGTGCGGTACGGCGGGTGCGAATCGCCCGCGAAGCGCAGCACGCCCGAGTCCTTGATCTGCTGCGGGAGTGCGTCGTGCAGGGCGGGCGCGGAAGCCGTGACCGGTCCGGGTGCGGAGCCGGAGGAGGCCTGACCGCATCCGGTCGCGGCCAGGAGCACGGCCGCCGCGAGCGCGACGACACGTGATCGGCGGGGTGAGGAGCGCATGGCGTGTGTCTCCCTGCGTTGGGCCTTGCCAGGCGTGTTGTCGAAGGCGATGACGAGCGTCGCATGAGATGTCGCCTATTTCAAGACCTGTGCGAGACTGGGGCGGTGACCGCGAAGAAACCGGCAGCCGCGTTGCCCCGTGCCCAGACCGGACCCGAGCCGCAACTCCTGCTCACCTCTCTGCTGGGTGACTTCTGGTACTGGCGGGACGAGCCGGTGCCCGCCACCGCGCTGGTCCGCCTGCTCGCCGATTTCGACGTCACGTCCGATGGCGCGCGTGCCGCGATGCGTCGCCTGGCGGCGCGGGGATTGCTGACCGTGTCGCGCAAGGGGCGCACGACCGCGTACGGGATCCCGCCCCGCACGTCGGAGGTGATCATCGAGCGCACCTACCGGATGCTGACGTTCGGCTCGACCGCCCCGGAGTGGGACGGGCGGTGGACCGTGGTCGCGTTCTCGGTGCCGGAGCAGGACCGCGCGTTGCGCACGTCGTTGCGGTCGCAGCTGCGGGTGCTGCGGTTCGCCGCGCTCTACGACGGGGTGTGGGTCTCCCCGCACGACGTCGGGCAGCAGGCGTTGACGCTGTTGCGCGACCTGGGTATCGCGACGGCGACGGTGCTGCGCGCGGAGGAGGTGCCCGGTGGGTTCGCCCCGGGGTGTCCGGCTTCGGCGTTCGACCTGGAGCCGCTCGCCGAGGAGTACCGGCGGTTCGCCGACCGGTACGAGCCGTTGCTGCAGAGCCTGGACGACGGTCTGATCGGGCCCAAGCAGGCGCTGCGGATGCGCACCGAGCTGCGGGTCGACTGGCGGCGGTTCCCGGAGACGGACCCGGACCTGCCCGCCGAGCTGCTGCCGCCCGGGTGGGACCGGGCGCGGGCGCAGCGGGTCTTCGTCGCGATATACGACCGGCTGGGTCCGCTCGCCGAGATCCGGTTCCGGCAGATCATCGGGTCGGTCGCGCCGGAACTGGTCGACCTCGCCTCGCACCACGACTCGGCGACGGTCACCGAGCTGTTCGAGACCCTGGGCGACCGCCGGGCGCACGGCGACACGCCGTTCGAGCGCGCGGCGGAGGCGCGGCGGATCGCGGAGGCGTCCCGGGAGCGGGGCTAGTGCGCGACGGTCAGTACTGCGTGCGCTTGGCTCCG
>Ga0164243_10004346_pt1 | contig 22267 bp, 17 predicted proteins | sample OricompcompostOP_FD_108781 | JGI IMG/M metagenome (GOLD analysis project Ga0164243, IMG submission 108781) | Organic Plus compost microbial communities from Emeryville, California, USA - Original compost - Organic plus compost (OP) | ecosystem: Engineered > Solid waste > Mixed feedstock >...
GTAGGTACCGCTGGTAGGGGTATCCAGGCAGCCCAGGATATTCATCAGGGTGGATTTTCCGGAGCCGGAAGGGCCCATGAGGGCTACGTATTCATTCTTGAATATGTCAAGAGAAACCCCTTTAAGTACGGGTAATTCGTTTTTACCGAGGTAATAGCTTTTTCGGATCTCTTCCAGGTGAATGACGGACTTTTGCATGTAAGGTTATTTCTTGATGATTTTGGGCACTTTGAAATATTCGTTAGTGGCTTCGGGCGCGTTTTTCAGGGCTTCTTCCCTGGAGATGGAGTTTTTCACCACATCTTCCCTAAACACATTATAATCTTCCGTAAGATGGAGCAATGGTTTTACATTGCTGGTATCCAGCTCATTGAGTTTTTCTACGAAAGTGATCATCCGCTGCAGGTCACCGGTAAATTCTTTCTTTTCTTCTGCGCTGAATTCCAGGCGGGAGAGGTCTGCCAATTGCTGTACCAGTGTATCGTTGACTTCCATAAAACAAATTAAACGAAAAGGTAATGAATTATAATTGGTAAATTGATAGTATTCCAAAATTAGGGATAAACGGCCAGATATTTTAAATTGCGCCCTGTTATGGCAACAGAAAAAGAAATAGTGGTAAGCGGCATACGCCCCACCGGTTATTTACACTTAGGAAATTATTTTGGCGCCATCCGTAATTTTATTCGGATGCAGGAAGACTTTAACTGCTACATTTTCGTGGCGGACTGGCATTCACTGACCACCCATCCTGATCCAAAAGATCTGCCGGGAAACGTCATGCGCGTGCTGGCAGAGAACATTGCCTCCGGCCTGGACCCTGAAAAGGCGGCCGTATATGTGCAAAGCGATGTTCCCGAAATCTCTGAACTTTACTTATTGATGAATATGCTGGCTTACGTGGGCGAGCTGGAAAGGGTGCCTACCTTCAAGGATAAGGTGCGCTTACAGCCGCAGAACGTAAATGCCGGGTTATTAACTTATCCAGTGCTGATGGCGGTGGATATCCTGATCCAGCGTGCCGTAAAGGTACCGGTGGGTAAGGACCAGGGGCAGCACCTGGAAATGGCGAGGAATTTCGCACAGCGCTTCAACCACCGCTACGGGGACCTGTTCCCGGAGCCGGTAGCGTTTAACTATGGGGATAACCTGGTACGCATTGCCAGCCTGGATGGTAACGGTAAAATGAGTAAGAGCGAAAACGAGATGGCAACCATCTACCTGGCCGATGAGGATGAAAAGATCATACAGAAACTGAAGAAGGCGAAGACGGACAGCGGTACCGGCGAGCCGGGAGCGCCTATGCCTGAATCCGTGGCTAACCTGGTTACGCTGATGGAATTGGTTTCCGCTCCGGATGTGGTAGCGTTTTACAAAGCGGCATGGGATAACCAAACCATCCGCTTCGGTGATATGAAAAAGCAACTCGGCGAGGACATGGTGAAATTCATTACGCCTATCCGCGAAAAAGCGAAAGAACTGCAGCGTGATACCGACTATATGCACAAAATCATGAAGCAGGGCGCCGAAAAGGCCCGGGCCAACGCCAGCGCCACCCTGGAAGCAGCGAAGAAATTAATCGGTTTAAAATATTATTGATTCCTTATTTTCAATACTTTTTTAGACCATATCCACATACGCATGGCAAAACAGACTAAAATCAAGCATATAGCAATAGCAGGCAACATCGGCGCCGGCAAAACCACGCTCACCGAAATGCTTTGCAAACATTATAAATGGCACCCGCAGTACGAAGATGTGGAGCACAATCCTTACCTGAATGATTTCTACGAGGATATGCCCCGCTGGTCCTTCAACCTGCAGATTTACTTCCTGAACGGGCGTTTGAAGCAGCTGCTGGAAATTCAGAATGGCAACCAAACCGTTATACAGGACCGCACCATTTACGAGGATGCGCACATCTTTGCGCCTAACCTTTACGAAATGGGGCTGATGACCAAACGCGATTTCGATAACTATTTCAATTTCTTTGAAACCCTGAAATCCATGGTGAAACCGCCGGATTTACTGATCTACCTGCAGGCTTCCGTACCTACGCTGGTAGCGCAGATTCAGAAGCGCGGCAGGGAGTATGAGGAAAACATCCGCCTGGACTACCTGAAACGCCTGAACGAATATTACAATAACTGGATTGAGAAGTATAAGGAAGGTCCGTTGCTGGTGATTGATATTGATAAGAACAAATTCCCGGACAGCGAGGAAGATCTGGGAGAGATTATTTCGAAGATTGATTCCCAGCTGTACGGATTGTTTTAGAGATATGGGGTTCCGCGAAGGCGGAACCTTTTTTTTGCCGTTTGCCGCCGTATGCTGTTGTTGGAGCGCCCTTTATTTCCTAACCCTATCGCATTGCTCCATCACCCCGGTATCAAAACTTTCTGCACTTTTTCCTCCTTCAAAAAAAATTTTTCCTGTTAACATTCGCTAAAGGTTTTACCTGTTTTTGAACGCTATTTTCGTGTTATAAATTATTGTTTGTTTAACCAGGTTGTTATGTTTAACCCGTTGCGATTATGCCCGCGTACAGGCATGCTTTTCCTGTTCCTGTTTAGTTTTTCTGCTGATGCCATGCAGCTTCCTCCCCCGGTCCGATACTGGCATGGGGCGGTTTTTGGGGAGGGGGATAAAGATCCATTTTCGGCGCTGGCAAGCCCCTCGTTACTGGCCACGGCTACGGCTGCGTTATCGGCTTATTCCACATGGCCTTTTGGTATGAGAAGCGTTCCCTTAAACGCTGTTGCAGCCATGTTGCCCATCCGCAATATGGGCATCGGTATGCAGGTGATGCAGTTTGGAAACCAGTACTGGAAGGAACAGGAGTTGAGTGGCGGCGCGGGCATCCGCCTGGGGAAACCCGTGCAGGCGGGCGTGCAGTTTGGTTACCGCAGCAAAGCGGTAGTGCAGTATGGCAGCAGCGGGCAGGTAGTGGCAGGCGCCGGCTTCCGCTGGAAGATGGGTAAGCGGTGGACCAGCGCCATGCAGGTAATCCGGAGGGATTATACCCAATACTTTGCCGGTATTGGCTGGCAGCCCTCTCCCGATTTTCTCTTTAGCGTGGAAGGAACTAACACGATCCATAAAGATTATTACGGCACTGTACAGGCATTCAGCCGGCTGGCGCCTGCATTGGCGCTGCAACTGGCCGTCACCGGGCTGCCGGCTTACCTGCAAACGCTGGTGATGATCACAATCCGGCAATTGCGGATCGATATAGGGGCGGCATTACACCAGCAGCTCGGCCTCACGCCATCTGTTACCGTAGTATGGCAAAAGCAATAGTATGGCTGCTGATTTGGAGATCCGGGCAATTTTAACCCGATGTAAAAAGCAGGTGGCGCAAGGGTTCCAGGCTTTCATCAAATCACGGCATCATACCGTTAAAGCCTTCGCCTGTTTACTGCTGTATCTCGCAGTAATACGCCAGGCGAATGGCCAGGAGCGCAAAACACCGGGCGAAAGACAGTCTCCCGCGGAGCAACAGTTTCCGGCTAAACGAAGGCTTCCCGGTGACCAGCAGCTTCCGCCTAAACGAAAGCTTCCTGCCGAGCAACACCTTCCTGCTGAACAGCAATTTCCCGTTGAGCGGGAGCTTCCTGCCGAGCAGCAGCTTCCTGCCGAGCAGCAACTTCCCGCCGAACTGCAGCAGCTGCTAGAAAATGAAACGGCTGCCACGACCAGCGCCAGCGAAGATGATGAGCAATGGCAACAGCTCGCATACCGCCAAAAGCACCGGCTGTCGCTCAACGCCGCGGACCTGCAGGACCTGTCCTCATTGGGCGTACTGTCCCCGCTACAGCTCCAAAACCTGCAGCAATACAAAAAGCTGTTAGGGGACCTCGTGAGCATCTATGAGCTGCAAGCCGTACCCGGCTTCGATCCGGCACTGATCAAAAAACTGCTGCCGTATGTAAAAGTAGGGGATGACCTCCAGGCGCATTATACCCCCGGGGAGCTATTCCGTAAAGGAGAACAGTCCATACTGCTGCGCTACGGCAGGCAGCTGGAACTGCCAAAAGGTTATGCCCCCAAAGATACCCTGCCACCTTCTTACAGCGGCAGCCCTGGAAAATTGTTTATCCGTTACCGTTATAATTTTTCCCAGCGCCTGAGCTACGGCGTCAGCATGGAAAAAGATGCCGGGGAAGGTTTTTTCAAAGGCGGGCAACAGGCAGGGTTTGACTTTTACAGTGCGCACCTGTTCCTTGCCAATTACAAAGCCATCAGGTACCTGGCCCTGGGCGACTATGCCGTGAACCTCGGTCAGGGGCTCCTGCAGTGGCATAGCCAGGCTGCCGGCAAGGGCGGCGCAGTATTGCAGGTAAAGCGGGAAGGGCCCGTGCTGCGGCCATATACCTCCGCAGGGGAATATTATTTTTTCCGGGGAGCAGCGGTCACCGCGCGCATCGCCCGGCTGGACATCACAGCCTTCACCTCCCTGCGTAAGCTGGACGGTACACTGGCCGTAACGGATACCATCGAGGACGAACGTATAGCCACGGCCGTTGCTTCCAGCGGCTATCACCGCACAGCGGGTGAAATCGAAAAGAAAGCACAGCTGACGCAATATAGCAATGGCATATCGTGTCGCTGGAATGGGGCGTGGCAGGCGGCGCTAAACCTCATCAGCCATAATTTTTCTCCCCCCATAAAAAAAGAAATTAAACCTTATAACCAGTTTGACTTCCAGGGGAACCAGCTGCTGAACATAAGCGCCGATTACGCCGGCAGCTTCCGGAATATGCACCTCTTCGGAGAAGTAGCGGCGGATAAATCCGGTAACATCGCCCTCCTGCAGGGCTTACTGATGAGCGCAGGTAACTATGCGGATATAGCCATGGTTTACAGGAACTACAGTAAACAGTATCAAAGCCTCTACAGCAAAGGATTTGGTGATAGTTACAAAACCATGAACGAGAGCGGGCTTTATATGGGATGCAGCATAAAGCTATCCCGCCAATGGTCGCTGGATGGTTATGCGGACTTCTTTAAATTCCCCTGGCTGAAGTATGGAGTGGATTACCCTTCCGGGGGAACGGAATTTTTCTCCCAGCTAAGCTTCGCGCCCCGTAAGACTTCGCAGTACCAGTTAAGGGTGAAGCTCGCTGCAAAATATCCTGACCGGGAGGCCTCCAAAAGCATCCGGTGCCAGGCGGAGCAGGCGTGGAGTAAACAATTTTCTACCGCTGCGCGGGTGGAATACAGTCGCGTTACTACCACTGAATCAGCATCGCAGCAAGGTTTCCTAACTTACTTCGACCTGACTTACCGTTGCCGGAAGCTGCCCTTGCAGGCCGGCGGCCGCTGTACCTGGTTTTATACGGACAGCTATCAGTCCCGGTTATACGCTTATGAAAGCAGCGTGTTGTACGACAACAGCGTGGGCCAGTATTACGGAAAAGGCTGGCAGTATTATATTAACCTGAAATACAAAATCAGGAAAAACTGGACCGTATGGGCAAAATGCAGCCAAATGTATTATCCCGCTGTAACAAGCATCGGGAGCGGGTTGGATAAGATTGACGGGAACAGGAAATCCGCCATACAACTACAAACCATCCTGAACTTCTGACCGGCTGGTAAAGTTGAAATCGCCAAAACATAATAGTACCCTGCGCTTAGGTATTGAAATCCAATGTGATAATTGCGTGTAGTTGTCCGCGTTAAAATAATGTTAAGGAAATTTGTTTTTGTTTTACAAATTTTTTCTACCTTGTGCTAACTCAATGCATCAACCAAAATCTAAATCAAAATAGCGTTATGCCCATGTCGCAATACGTTAAAACGCCTGATAAATTGGTGGAATAAAACTGTTACCATAATTTGCGCGCAACCAGTGCCAGATTGGATTTGCTGTTATTTGTTGCCTGAGAGTTTTGCTCTGGATTGTAATAAATGTTGTTAAAGAGAAGGGTTTTTGTTTATACCATAGCGTGAGCTATGATTACATGTATTTATTTAAAACTTGTTTAGATGTTTTCCTATGTCATTATAGGCTAGCTATGACTCATAGCGGCAGGGGAGAGGTTTTTTATTGCTTGTGGAATTCCATCCCATAAAATTTTTATCGTTTAACGTTTCAACCAAAATCTGAATCATCTATGAAAAAGATGCTACTCTTTTTTGCCATGCTTATGGCAGTAGTCAGCATGCTACATGCCCAGACGCGGCAGCTCTCGGGCTCCGTAAGAAGTACGGATGATAATCCAATTCCGATGGTAACCATTCAAATCAAAGGCACGACCAACGGTACCGTAACCGACGGGAAAGGACGCTTTAACCTGCAGGTGCCTGAAGGCGCAGTGCTGGTGGTACGGAGCCTCGGTTACCATACCCGGGAAATTCCGGTGGGTACTTCCTCTACCCTTAACATCACACTCACCCAGGATGATAAATCACTCAGCGAAGTGGTAGTAACGGCATTGGGTACAAAAGAAAACAAAAGAAAACTCGGCTTCGCCGCACAGGACATCAAAGCGGAAGACCTGACAAGAACGGCGCCTTCCAACCCGCTCAGCGCATTGTCCGGTAAAGTAGCCGGCGCCTCCGTGATCAGCGCTTCCGGTACGCCCGGCGCAGCGGTACGCGTTACCATGCGTGGCCCTACTACCCTCGGGGATAACCAGCCATTGTTTGTTGTAGATGGTATCCCAATGGACAACAGCGAAGTAAATACCGGCAGCGATGCCGGCGGTACCGCAGGGGTTACCCAGTCCAACCGCCTGGTGGATATGAACAACGACGATATCGAATCCATTACCATGCTGAAAGGCCCTGCCGCTGCCGCAATCTACGGTAGCCGCGCCTCCAACGGGGTAGTGGTAATCACCACCAAAAAAGGAAAACGCACCGCTGACGGTAAAACTTTCAACGTAGCCTATGGCATCACCGGCAACTTTGATAAAGTAAACAAACTCCCCGATCGTCAGAATAAATTCGCACAGGGATTGGAAGGTACCTACATGGGGCCGGATGATCCAAGCGGTTTCAGGTCCTACTCCTTCGGTCCGGCTATTGATACCATGGTATTCGACGGCAACACCAACTACCTCTGGGACAAAAACGGCCGCCTCGTAGGCAAAAGCGCTAACCCCGGCGGTAAAAAAGCAATAGCCTATGATCCATACGATTTCTTCGTGGTGGGTAAAGGATTACAACATAACCTCAGCGTTAGCGGAGGCAATCCCAGCTTAGGATACCGCGTTTCTGTTTCGCACCTGAACCAGGGCGGTATTATCCCTAACTCCAACTTCAAAAAAACTACCGTTAACTTCTCTACAGACTATAAATTCAACGAGAAATTCAACATGGTCACTTCCATGAACTACGCCAATTCAGGAGGTAACCGCCCGCAGCAAGGTTCCAATACCAGCGGTATCATGCTCGGCTTACTCAGAACCACGCCTACGTTTGATAACTCCAATGGCGGTCTGAAATTCGACGACCCCGCTACATACCTGCTGGGCGATAACTCCGGCAGGCAGCGCAGCTACCGCGGTACCGGCGGTTACGATAACCCCTACTGGACGGTTAACATGAACCCTTACACCGGTAATGTGCAACGCTTCTACGGCAACGTGACCATGAACTACAAACCGTTCGACTGGTTAACCATTACCGAACGTGCCGGCGCGGACTACTCCACCGATAACCGTAAACAGATCTATTCCAAATACTCCGCTACCGCTGTATCCGGACAGTATTTCGAGGATCAGATGACCAGCTATACCATCAACAACGACCTCTTCGCCACCTTGCAGAAAACCGCGAAGAAAGTGACTTATGGCGTAATGCTGGGTCATAACGTGTACGACTATACGTATAAATACATCCATACCCAGGGGGATGCTTTTGTATCCAACGATTTCCAGGGTATTACCAATACGCTCAGCAATAGCCTGGGTATTTCCAACTCCCGCCAGCGCCGTGTGGCATTCTACGGCCAGGCCAACTTCAGCTATGATAACTACCTGTTCGTGGAAGCAACCGGCCGTTATGAATCCAGCAGTACCCTGCCGGTAGAAAACCAATGGTACTTCTTCCCCTCTGCCAACGTAGGTTTCGTATTTACGGATGCATTGAAAATGAATTCCAAAGTGCTGAACTATGGTAAGATCCGGGCAGCGTATTCCATGGTGGGTAGAGCCCTGAGCCCATATTTCACCACTACCTATTATGGTCAGACTGCCCCCGGCGACGGTTGGACCAATGGTATCACTTTCCCGTATAACGGCCTCGTAGGCTACTCCAAAGGAAGCGTTATCGGTAATGACAAACTGAAAGCGGAAAAAACAAGCCAGGTAGAGCTGGGTGCTGACCTCCGCTTCTTCGGCGATCGCATTACACTCGACTATACTTTCTACAAAGGAACCAGTAAAGACCTGCTCAACCAGGTAACAGTGGCCAACTCCAGCGGTTACGGCAGCATCTGGCTGAACTCCGCTACCATGACCAACACCGGTCATGAAGTAACCCTCGGTGTTACGCCGGTTAGAACCAAAGACTTTAACTGGAACATGACCTTCAACTATTCACAGAACAGGAACAATGTGGTGAAACTGGCAGATGGTCTGGACAGGATCGACTTTAACGGATTTACCGGTATTTCCACTTCCGTACTGGTAGGTAAACAATACGGTACGCTCTACGGTACCGGCTACCTGAAAGATGCGCAGGGCCGCCTCGTGATCAATGATGAAGACGGCAGCCCGGATAAAGGCTTGCCAATCCTGCAGGATGCCCTGCAATACCTGGGAGATATCAACCCTAAATGGATTGGATCCTTCGGTAACACTTTCACCTATAAAGGTATTTCCCTCTACCTGCTCTTCGAAACCCGCCAGAAGTTTAGCATGTGGAACGGTACCTGGGGCGCTATGACCAACTTCGGCGTAAGCGCCAACACGCTCGACAGGTACACCACCAAAGTATTTGACGGTGTGAAAGGCCACATCGATGCCAATACCGGCGAACTGGTGACCAAAGGAGAGAAGAACGATATCCCCGGCTTACTGGATGAATACTACTATACCGGCGTAGGTAGCGGATTCCTCGTAAACGAACCGTTTGTGGAAGATGCAAGCTGGGTGCGTTTGCGCGAATTGTCCCTCTCTTACCGGCTGGATGGAAAGAAATTATTTAAGAATAAACCTTACTTCCAGGCAGTAACTGTTTCAGCTATCGGTCGTAACCTCTGGCTGCACACCAAGTACAAAGGCGTAGACCCTGAAACAAGCCTGTTCGGTACACAGGAAGCGCAAGGTTTCGACTACTTCAATAACCCGGGTACAAAAACCTATGGCTTCAGCCTGAGATTTGAGTTCTAGTAAAAGCAAACCATAGGTGGTATTTAAAAACCTGACATCATGAAATATAGAAATAAAATCATAGCCGCATTCGGCATCGCCGCAGTCCTCTTTAGCACAGGATGTAAAAAATACCTGGATGTAAACATTGATCCGGACAGACCGCTGATCGCTTCCCCCGGCCCGGTACTTGCCGGCGCGCAGATAACGGGCGCGTACACATTGGGCGGGGCGGACTTCTCCCTGGTTACGGGCATCCTTACCGCACAGGTAACCGGCGCGGACAGGCAATTTGGTAACTACGAAAAATACCAGCTGGTAGCGGATAACTTCAACAACCCATGGAGCAGCCTCTATCAGGGTACGCTGATCAACTACCAGGAACTCCTGCATACTGCTGACGCAAAGAAATACTACCTCCTCGGAGGTATCACCAGGCTGATGACAGCTTATACCATGCTCACGATGACGGACGTGTGGGGCGACCTGCCTTACTCCGATGCCTTCAAAGGCCTGGAAGGACAGTACAAGTCCAAATACGATAAACAGGAAGACCTCTACAAAACCATCGATGGCTTGATTACCACCGCTATCGCTGACCTGAATAATCCAGTACCCGGTGTAAATCCCGGCACTTATGACGTAGTCTATGGCGGCGCTGCCTCCAAATGGATCCGGTTTGCCAACTCCCTGCGCCTTCGTTTGCTCATTCACCAGACCAAGAAAGACCCTGCCGGCACCGCTGCAAAAGTGATTGCTGCCGCAGGCGCCGCCGGTGGCCTGATCACAGAATCAGCCTACGATGCTTCCGTGTACTTCCTGGATGATGAATCAAGGGCTAACCCGCTGTACCAGTTCAACACCCAGCGCGAAGGATACGCCGAGTACACAAATACCTACCTGACCAATCTCATGACGGCTGCCGGCGATGCCCGCCTGGCCAAATACCTGGGCGGCTTTTATGATTCTCCTAATTCCGCCGTGCTGATGATCACCAGCTATGAAGTGGAGTTCATCCTGGCGGAAGCCTACCTAAGGGCAGGAGATAATGTCAATGCAAAACTGCACTACGAAAATGCAGTGAAAGCCTCCTTCGCCAAAGTGGGCGCGGCTATTGGTAACTACCTGACCACTGCTGGCAGCTTCGACGCGGCTTCGGATAAGCTGAACCTGGTGCTGACGCAGAAATACATTGCCATGTACCTGCAGCCGGAAGCGTTCACCGACTGGCGCCGTACCGGCATCCCGGCCCTTACATCCAAAGTTAGCGGTAAGGAAATCCCGCGCAGGCTGCCTTATCCACAGTCTGAAATCTCTTATAACTCCGAAAATGTTCCGGGCGGACTCACCATCAACTCCAAAGTATGGTGGGATCAATAATCAGATAATTCCAGCGCTGATAAAAAAAGAGGGCCATTTGAGCCCTCTTTTTTTATTTTTGTACCGCTAAACAGTAAATACATGGAAAATCAGCAGGAAGAACAACATCAGCTCAACATCGAACTGAGTGAAGAAATGGCAGAAGGTCAATACGCTAATCTCGCTATCATAACGCATTCCAACGCCGAATTCGTGGTAGATTTTGTTAATGTGATGCCTGGTCTGCCTAAAGCAAAAGTCAAATCCCGCATAATACTCACCCCACAGCATGCCAAGCGTTTCATGAAGGCAATGGTGGAAAACATTAAGAAATACGAATCCGTTCATGGTACCATCCAGGATCAGGAACCCGTTTCCCTCCCGATGAATTTCGGAGGTCCTACCGCTCAGGCTTAATCGTTTTTAGAAGTATTTCAGATTTTTCTCATGGAAGAAATTTTTTCATACCACCACCTGCGGGAATTTACGCATGAAGTTTTTATTCACATGGGATGCTCCCTGGAACACGCGGCGCTGGCCAGCGAAGTGCTGGTAGCTGCTGACCTGAGAGGCATCGATTCCCACGGAGTGGCCCGGTTATCAGGATATGTACGCCTCTGGGAAGCTGGCCGTATAAACGCCAAACCCAATATCCGCATCGTTCACGAAACCCCCAGCACGGCCGTTGTGGACGGCGATGCAGGGCTGGGCCTCGTAGTAGCGCCTTACGCGATGCAGGTAGCGATCGACAAAGCAGCGAATGCCGGCACCGGGTGGGTAAGCGTGAAAAATTCCAATCACTTCGGTATCGCCGGTTACCATGCCATGAAAGCGCTGGACCGGGATATGATCGGTATGGCTATGACCAACGCCAGTCCGCTGGTAGCGCCCACTTTTTCAAAAGAGCGTATGCTGGGTACCAACCCCATTGCAGTAGCCATCCCGGCTAAAGAACAGCCGCCTTTTGTGGCCGATTTTGCCACCACCACTGCCGCCAACGGTAAGCTGGAAATCCTGCAGCGTAAGAATGAAGAAGCGCCATACGGCTGGATCCAGGATAAAGATGGGCACCCCAGCACCAACCCGCACGAGCTCAAAAGCGGCGGCGCATTACTGCCGCTCGGGGGCGACCGTGACCACGGAAGTCATAAAGGGTATTGTTTGGGAGCAATTGTTGATATATTTTCGGCCGTGCTTTCAGGAGCCAACTATGGTCCCTGGGCGCCTCCATTCGTGAGCTTCCTGCCGCTGGCGCCAGACCCGGTAGGAGAAGGACTCGGCCATTTCTTCGGCGCAATGCGTGTAGACGCCTTCCGCCCGGCCGATGAATTCAAAGCCCACATGGATACATGGATCGGCAGATTCCGCTCCGCCACTCCCGTGGAAGGGAAAGAAGTACTTATCCCCGGCGATCCGGAACGTGAGATGCAACAACACCGTTTGGAAAACGGAATTCCTGTGCTGGCGCCGGTGGTGAAAGATCTGAAAGAGGTCGCAGCCAGGTTTAAATTGAATTTTTAAAATAATCCTCATCAATCATATACAATTATTATTCAGATGAAAGTGTTAAAATTTGGTGGAACCTCCGTGGGAAAACCAGAGCGCATGCATTCGATAGCCCGTCTGGTAACCGCGGAAGGCGGCCAGAAAATTGTGGTGCTGTCTGCACTGTCAGGTACAACTAACGCCCTCGTGGAAATCGGTCAGTCTCTGTCAGAAGGAAAGAAGGACGAAGCTAAACAGCTCATCGATAAGCTGGAAGCACATTACCGCTCTTTCTGCGAAGAACTCGTCAAGACCGACGCCGGCCGTGCTGCTGCCAAGGCTATCGTGGATGAACACTTCGAATTCCTGAATATCATTCTCAAGATCTCTTTCAACGAGGCATTGAATAAAGATATCCTGGCACAGGGTGAATTACTCTCCACCAAACTGTTCTTCACTTACCTGCAGGAAGCAGGCATTGCTGCGGAATTGTTGCCAGCGCTGGATTTCATGAGCATCGACGAATTCGAAGAGCCTGAAATTCCAAAGATCAAAACCAAACTCACCCTGCTGCTCGACCGCAATAAAGACACCCAGCTCTTTATTACCCAGGGTTACATCTGCCGCAACGCAAAAGGGGAAGTGGATAACCTGAAACGCGGTGGTTCCGACTACTCTGCCTCTCTCATCGGCGCCGCTATCCAGGCGGAAGAAGTGCAGATCTGGACAGATATCGACGGTATGCACAACAATGATCCGCGCGTAGTGAAGAAGACCTTCCCGATCGAACAGCTCTCCTTCGACGAGGCTGCCGAGCTGGCCTACTTCGGCGCTAAGATCCTGCACCCGGCTTCCATCTGGCCTGCGCAGCATTTTAACATCCCTGTTAAACTGCTCAATACCATGCAGCCGGAAGCAAAAGGTACCATCATTACCGAACTGCCTAATGGCAACGGTGTGAAAGCTATCGCCGCCAAAGACGGTATCATCGCTATCAAGATCAAATCCAGCCGCATGCTGCTGGCTTACGGTTTCCTCCGCAAGATCTTCGAGGTGTTCGAAAAATACCGTACGCCTATCGATATGATCACTACTTCAGAAGTAGCGGTATCCCTCACGATCGATAACCCGCAACACCTGGATATGATCCTGAAAGAGCTGCAGCCTTTCGGTTCTGTGGAACTGGATTACCAGCAGGCCATCGTTTCCATCGTAGGTAACGAAGTGGCGGCTACGCCTTCCATCATTACCAAACTGTTCGCATCCCTGGAAGAAGTGCCGCTGCGTATGATCTCCTACGGAGGCAGCCGCCACAACATTTCCATCCTGGTAAATGCACAGCTGAAGGAAAAAACACTGCAGTTGCTGAATAAAGGTTTGTTCGGACTGGAATAGTATTCCGGAACGGAAGTATAAAAAAAGGGTGTATCAGCGATTTTGATACACCCTTTTTATTTTTCCTGAGTTGCTTTTTACGGTATTTGTTCAGTGGGTAGTGTTCCCGGTTTACGCTTGTTTATGATCTCCCGAGCCGTTGATCAAACTGGAATGGCTGGGTTTTTCTTACGAGTATTTCCGCTGCTTCCGGGTGCTCCGGGTTGATGAGAAAGTTATATTCATCCGCAATGATGACGGAAGGGATTTTCAATACGGGGTATTTCGCCGTTTCAATCCATTCATCCCCGATACACTGCAGTTCCGGCAACGGCGTCAGCGACTGCCAGTTGGCCGGCAGCTCTTCCGGGGTAAGGGTTTTGATCCCGATATTATCCGGGATATGAATCGCTGCAATGCAAAAATCCTGTATGATATTTTTCAGTGGTATGTGTACCAATACCTCCAGGGCAGCAAGCGCACGGGAGCCTGCCGTGTACACAATGGAGTGCCCTTTGCTGTTCCAGCGGCCGCCATACAGGCGCGCGCCGGTTCCGCTCAGGTCATTGATGTAAGCGCACTTACTGATCCTGTAAACGTCCATGAGAAAAAAGTTAATAGCTATGCAAACAAACCATGTTCAATCCGGCCCAGTTCATCCTGGATGAGCTGAAACCCGAAAGTGGTGTCTAATAGCGAAATAGGGAGTTGATAGTTGAAGGATGGCAGCGGTGTGCGCATCCATTCCTTGAAGTTTTCGAGGTCGCCGAATACTTCGGCCCCTCTCTGGTAAAGCGCGGAAAGCATAATGGCCCGCTCGCTCGTGTCCAGCGATAATTTGGCATCGTCCGCATAACGTTGTAAGGTACGCTCAGATATATGTACCACCTGCGCCAGCTCCGTTAAGGAAAAAGATATCTGCCTGCTCAGGTTTAATAAAGCTCTTTTAATAACGCCACTTCTGGACAACGCGATGAAATCAAAGTATCCGGTACCCGGGCCCACGTGGTCCGCCTGAATCAGCAGCGCATTTTCCTGTGCCTGGTATCCTTTAAAATTTTGCATAATCCGACATTTGTCACAAAAATAAGGATTTTTGTCGTAATTACTGTGCTTTATCCTCAAAATAGCCGATTTTCCGCATCTGGCTGATTTCCAACGTAATAACTCCGTACTCTGACACCACCCGGCCCTGTAGCTGGTAAAAACCGCCTTTCTGGAAAGGGTATTGGCGCAAACTGTCCGGAAAATGGACGGTATCGATGAACTGGTCTTCCGCATCCAGGAAAGTACCGAAACACATGGGCTCTCCCCGGGAGGTCCGCAACATCTTCATCGTCACATAATACCCCAGGGCAATCACCTCTTTCCCTATGTATTTCGGGAAGTCGCGGGCAAGGATATAGGCCGACTGGTTATGCTGCAATATGCTGAAGGGCGATTGCAACGGAAAGCCCAGCAGGTCGATCTCATCAAATGCATCCTCGTGGGTATGGTAACTGAGCTGGGGCAGGGTACAGTCTACCGGTGCAGGTTTGAATAAGGGGAGATGGTGGATCTGCTTTACTTCCCTGCCGCGTACCAGCAGGCTGCCTTTCCAGAGCAATTCCTTTTTCGTATAGCCGGTGAAGTTAAAGCAGCCGATACGGATCAGGATTTCCAGTTGTTCCGGCCCGGGGCCTATCCGCTCTACAAAATCTTCCAGGTGCAGGTAGGGGCCGTAATCCTTCCGCTCCGTCAGTATCCGCTCTGCCAGCGCCTGTTCCAGTCCTTCGATGTGGATAAGTCCCACATATACATCCTTGCCTTTAATGTTGGTCACATAGTCGCTATGATTGATGCAAGGCGCATGCAGCCGGACGCCTGTTTGTTTCAGCTGGTTGAAATACAGTTCCCTGCTGTAAAAGCCTCCGAAGTTATTGATCACCGCCACCATAAACTCTGCCGGGTAATAGGTTTTCAGGTACAGGCTCTGGTAGCTTTCCACCGCAAAGCTGGCGGAGTGGGCTTTTGAGAAGGAGAAGTTGGCGAAACTGGCAATCTGCCGCCATACTTCCTCGCTCACATGCCGGGGATGCCCTTTGGCATCGCAGTTCCGGAAAAATCGCAGTTGTATCTGTTCCAGGTCTTTATATCCCCTGTATTTCCCTGCCATGGCCCTGCGCAGCCGGTCGGCATCCGCCAGTTCCATATCGGCGAACTTATGCGCTACTTTAATCACGTCCTCCTGGTACACCATGATGCCAAAAGTTTCTTTCAGCAGCTCTTCAATAACCGGATGCAAATATTGCACGCTATCAGGATTATTATACCGCTCAATATATTGCTTCATCATGCCGGACTGCGCTACCCCGGGGCGGATGATGGAGCTGGCGGCTACCAGCGACCGGTAGTTGTCGCACCGCAGCTTGGTGAGCAATTGCCGCATGGCCGGCGATTCTATATAGAAACACCCGATGGTATTTACATTCCGCAGGTTGTGCTTCACCTGTTCGTCTTTCATGAAGGCCTGCACCTGGTGGATGTCTATATCCACGCCGTGGTTCTGTTTGATCAGGTCAATGGCGTCACGGATATGCCCCAGTCCGCGCTGACTCAGGATATCGAATTTATACAGCCCGATGGCTTCCGCCTGGAACATGTCCAGCTGCGCCGTGCTGAAGCCTTTCGGCGGAAAGTAGGTCGTGCAGTAATGATGGATGGGTTCATCGCTGATGAGTATGCCGCCGGCATGAATGCTGAGATGGTTGGGAAAGGATTTCTCCTGGTTGTCCATCAGCTGGCAAAAGTGCAGGATTTTGCGTTGTATGTTGTCTTCATTCAGCTGGATGGTTAGTCCGCCGGTAAGTATCCGGTCTATCTCCTTCTTGGGCAGCCCGTATGCCTTCCCCAGCTCGCGTATGATCGCATGCGTCTGAAACGTGGTCACCGTACCGAGTAACGCAGTATGTTCTGCGCCATATTTATCAAAAATATATTCAGTAATGGTATCCCTGTCTTTCCAGGAGAAGTCGATATCGAAGTCCGGCGGCGAGCTGCGGTGCAGGTTCAGGAACCGTTCAAAATACAGGTCCAGCTCAATGGGGTCCACATCCGTGATCCGCAGGCAGTAGGCGACTATGGAATTGGCGCCGCTGCCCCGGCCTACATAAAAGAATTTTCTTTCCTGTGCAAAGCGGATAATATCCCAGGTAATGAGGAAGTAGGATTCAAAGTTTAGTTTGGCGATGATATCCAGTTCCTTTTCTATCCTTTCCCGTGCCTGTTCCAGCTCGTCCGTCTGGCCATACCGGTGGATCATTCCTTCGAAGGCCAGGTCCCGCAGGAGTTGGCGGTCTTCTTCAATGCTGCCGGAAAATATTTTTTTATTGCGGGGGATGCCCATTTGCATCTCCACTTCACAGGTATCGAGTACGGCCAGTGTGTTCTCTACGATATGCGGGTATTGTTCAAAGTGCGCTACCAGGTCTGCCGGGTGTATGAACATTTCGTCCGGCGCGGCAATAGTATCGGGCGTTAGCTGGGAGATGAGGATATTTTGGTCAATAGCCCGGAGTACCTGGTGCAGTTCATAATGCAGTTCATCCTGGAAGGTGACCGGTTGCATGATCACCAGTTTTTTCCGGATGGCGAAGGTATCCACCCTGAACAGTTTATTGATATCGCGCACGCTTACGCCGAGGAGTTCATGCTCGTGTAATGCAAGCGGGTCCTGCGTTCCCCAGGGATAGATAACGAAGGTATCCGGCAGCAGCGGCGCTCTTTCCGGGAAAGGCTCCTCTGTATGCAGCTTATGGGAAAGGAATTTATTGATATGGAACCATCCCTGCTGATTCTTTGCCAGCAACAGGTAGCAGCGGGTATGTTCATTCCTGCATTCCACGCCCAGTACGGGTTTGATATCATGCTTCCGGCATTCGGTTACAAAGGTCCATGCATCGGAAGTGATGTTGATGTTGGTAAGCGCCAGCGTGGTGATACCCAGCTGTCTTGCCTGCTCCACCAGTGTTTCCACGTGCATGGTGCCGTATCGTAAGCTAAAAAATGTTTTACAGTTCAGGTACATATGCTGTTTTGTCGCCTTTTTATTTACTTAGTTGCCTTAACAATGGATGAAAAGCCGTGCTATACCTTGAAATAGGGGGTGATTTCTTTTTTCCTGCTCAGGTGCTTTTTGTCTGGCGGGATTACATTGGTGCCTTTCATTAAGAACTCCCAGCCGAACCTGTTTTTGATCTGGTCTATGGCCTGGTAGAGCGCAATCATTTCCTGGCTGTCGTCGAACAGGCTGATCTGGTAGTTGCCTTGTACGAGGTGGCTGAACCGTACGCCGATGAGGCGTACCAGCAGCCGGCGGTCATAGAGTTTTTTAAAAAGCTCCTTTACTTTTTCCAGGAGTATATGGTCGGAGCAGGAGTAGGGGATGGTCATCTGCTTGGTAACGGTTTCAAAGTCCGAATACCGGATTTTTACCGTGATGCAGCCGGTAAGTTTATTTTGTTGCCGGAGTTCAAACGCAATTTTTTCTGTCATGCGTACCAGTTCCGCATGCATGAAGTCCATATCGATGGTATCTGCGGGGAAAGTACTTTCCGTTGAAATAGATTTCTGTTCATAGTAGGGGATGACGGGGGTTTCATCTATCCCGTTGGCCTTTTTCCAGAGGGAGATGCCATGTTTTCCCATCCAGGCTTCCAGCAGGGATACCGGCACTTCGCTGAGCGTTTTTACGGTTTCTACGCCGCGCCGGCGCAGTTGTGCGGCGGTTTCTTTTCCCACCATAGGTATTTTTTCAATTTTCAGGGGGGCGAGAAATGATTTTTCCTCCCCGAAAAGTATCTCGAGCTGGCCATTGGGTTTCGCTTCGTCGGTGGCGACTTTGGAAACCAGCTTATTGGAAGCCAGTCCGAAAGAAATGGGCAGCCCTGATTCTTTCATAATGGTTTTCCTCAGCTCGGAGGTCCATTTCAGGGAACCGAAGAATTTATCCATGCCGCTGATGTCTATATAAAATTCATCGATGGATGATTTTTCGTAAAGCGGGGCTTTTTCGGCAATGATCTCCGTCACTTCCCGGGATTTGTTGCTGTATGCCTCCATGTCGCCGCTGCGTACGATGGCGTGCGGACAAAGGCGCAGGGCCGTTTTCATGGGCATGGCGGAGTGGATGCCGTAACGTCTGGCTTCGTAACTGCAGGCGGATACCACGGCCCGGTCGCTGCTGCCGCCTACGAGTAATGGCTTTCCTATTAGGCTGCTGTCCTGCTGGCATTCCACCGAAACAAAGAAGCAGTCAAGGTCGAGATGCGCAATGGCGCGTTGTTGCAACGATAGCATAACACAAGTTTTTGAATGAGTCTGTTTATGCAAGCAGAGGGGTAGTGGTTAACACCGCGATTGATGCGGATTCAAAGGTACTAATATTTTTAGTTTTACTAAAATTATTAGTAAAATAATCGGGGTGCTGAAGAGATTTCGTAATTTTACAACATATCGGGCATACAATCTGTAATATGTCAAGCATATGAGAATGAGGTAAAAGGAAATTGTGAATATTCATCCTTTAAAGCATGTTCCTATGACAAAAACGGATTATCGCAAAGAGCTTCTTCTCCTGGCCCTCCTCGTGGCCCCGCTCATTTACCTGGGACTTATCTGGCAATCGCTACCGGACGTTTTTCCTGCAGCCCTGAATGATACGGTACAGCAGCAGATCCAGACCAAAAGCGACTTCCTGCTGTTAATGATATTTGTATTTCTCACGAATGGATTGTTGTATGCACTGTTTCGCTATCTGCCACGTACGGACGGAGAGGAGGTAAGCGATCCGGAAGCCATGCGGCATGAATATTACCGGGTGCGGTTTGTGATGCAGCTGGCGCTCACGGCGATGAGCTGCCTCATTATCCTGATGGTGCAAACAGGGCATTCCTATGCCATGGAACGCTGGGCGTTTATCGGAATAGGGCTGGCCATCGCAGGCATTGGCCTCTACCTGAGAAACCTGCAGCCCAATAATTATGTAGGGATACGCACCCCGTGGACGCTGCGCAGCGCCGCCATATGGAAGGAAACGCACCGGTTTGCCAGCATCCTGTGGACGGCCGCCGGCATCGTGTTCATTGCGGGGGCCTTCTTCATGTCGCTCATTACGGGGATATTCGTTATATTTGCTGCATCAATGATACTGCCGGTACTGCCCTACATCTACTCCTTCAGACAGTACAACGAGGACAAGGGCTAACGGTGAACGCGCAACGTTGCTTAAATAGTGGTCAATTCATAAAAAAGAAATGGCGGCTCCTGACAGGGGCCGCCATTATTATTTGGAGTATATCTTCAAGGGATTAGATCCAGCCGCGCTGGCCTTTTGTCATAATCATCGCTACCATGATAATAATAAGGATCATCGCGATACTGTAGAAATTCAGCGCCAGTTTGTGTTTTTTAACCGCGTCTGTAGCTTTCTTTACTTTGGATTTACCAATGTGAACCAACGCAATGGCAACGATTGCCAGCGTTTCATGTTCCACAGTGAATAAACGCAGTACGCCGTCTTTCATAGCTGCTCCCATATATGCACGGGCTGCAGTTACCAGCGGACTGGTAAAGAAAAGAATGATACCTACCAGTAATTGGATATCACAGGCGATCATAAAGAAAAGACCTGCCTTATTATCTGCAGCGGTGAACGGAGTTTTGCCTGAAACACCTTTGTAAGCACGGATTACGGCCCATATTCCGGTGAGCAGTACCGCCCATCTCAAAATGGAATGTACAAGTAACATAATTAGTTAAATTGATTAATCCGGGCAAAAATAAGTCTTGGCCGCCAGATATATTTGGTAAATGATAAAAATATTTGCTAATTTTGTTAGCAAGGTACTAAATAATTTAGGTTATGTCCGTAGTATGCCAGAATTTGAAATATCTGCGTAAGCAAAAAGGCTGGACGCAGCAAGAATTTGCCGACAAGCTCGGTATCAAGCGTTCCCTGCTCGGCGCATATGAAGAAGAGCGTGCGGAACCAAGAACGGAAGTGCTGGAACAGGTCAGCGACATGTTCCGCGTATCCATTGATGATCTGCTGCGAAGAGATCTCAGTTCACAGAAAGACAGCTACCTGGAAAAACGCCGTCAGCAAAAGCTGGGCAGCAACAGGCAGTCTATCACCTTTGTGCCTGTGAAAGCCGCCGCAGGTTACCTGGCTGGATACAACGATGAAGAGTTCATCGAAGAGCTGAACACTTTCACGCTGCCTATGCTGGGCGCAGGAGATTACCGTGCATTTGAAATCGCGGGGGACTCCATGCTGCCGGTTCCTTCAGGTTCCGTTATCGTTTGTCATAAGATCGACGGCTGGGACGATATCAAGAATAACGAAACCTACGTGGTAGTTACCTCCCGCGGCGGTATCGTATTTAAAAGAGTGCAGAAGAGCAACCGGGCCAAATCCAAAATCACACTGGTATCCGACAACGAACAGTTTGAACCTTATTCCGTAGAAATGGAAGATGTACTGGAACTCTGGCAGTCAGATGCAGTCATCAGCAAGTCCAGCCAGCAAAGCCGGATGAGCGTCAACCACCTGGCCGATATGGTGAGCCAGCTGCAAGACCAGGTTAGCCTGCTCAAAAAGAAAATTAAAGATTAATGCAGCGCAGCTTTAAGAGCTGCGCTACTCCCCGGAAAGGGTAGCGTATTCCTGTGGATTTACACAGGGACGGGATTTGTACTGTCTTGAGTTAATTGTAGGGCTTGGGGTTAATAGCAGTTTGATTGTGCGACCATGCCATACAATGCCGGCCTGCCGGCAATTCCGCACCCGTGAGCTGTATTGATATTGCAGCGGTTCGGCCTGTATCCGGGCCGGTATTCCCTGATCGCTATACCTCCACCCCTGGGATAAGCGCATTCCTACAATAGTACTGCGGGAACTATCCCCGTAGTCTTTATCTGCGGGAATGGCCTGGTTCCCCTATTGCCAGTTCATTCCCGCTTCCTTGTTTCCGGATTTTTCCTACGTTTCCGAGAACAACACCCCACAGTATGCCGGTTGCCTGATGATCAGGGTAGTTAGCAGTTAGTACCGTGACCATGCGGTAACCGCAGCTGAGGGGAATTAACAGGCCTTGTGATGGCAAAGCCACCAATACCCAACTTACTGATTCAAAGTGATTAGTACTTGCAGCCTGTTCAGGTGGCTGACGGGGAAATAAGGCGAAGGGTCCTTTTCTGGTTATTACAGGTAAGACTGCCTGGGAAGTTCACCGGGAATCCGGTAGAAAGCCGTCATTTGGTTATTGTAAGTAAGCCCGCTGTGTAAACTAGCGGGAAATACGGTAAAAGGCCGTTTTGGGGTTATTATGGGTCAGCTCACCGGAAAAGCCACCGATTGTCCCGTAAGGCCGTCTTTTGGGTTAATATCAGTAAGACTACATGGGAAATTCCACCGGTTATCCTGGTAAAGCCCGCCTTTTGTGTTAATATCCATAAGACCACATGGGTTATCCCGCCTTCTGGCTATTACAGCAAGCCCACCCCGGCAAGACCTCACCTACCCTCCAACCAAATACCCGCCCCGCCTTTTTACATCCGCCTGACCGGTACACAAAGGCACAAGTCCATGCAGCTACTGCAGCCCTGAGCCTTTGTGTACCGCGGTACTTTCGCACCAACCTTTGGCCGTTCGCACGAAAATTCCTAATTTAAATGACAATTTCCGA